>Ga0070733_10000674_pt1 | contig 26953 bp, 20 predicted proteins | sample Coa_R1_9_FD_66450 | JGI IMG/M metagenome (GOLD analysis project Ga0070733, IMG submission 66450) | Surface soil microbial communities from Centralia Pennsylvania, which are recovering from an underground coalmine fire - Coalmine... | ecosystem: Environmental > Terrestrial > Soil > Unclassified ...
CGTGCCTTCGTGGACTTCACCGATCTTGTGCGATCTCCCCGTGTAATACAGGATGCGTTCCGTAGTTGTCGTTTTACCGGCATCGATATGAGCGGCGATGCCGATATTTCTCATCCTCTCGAGGGGTACTGTGCGTGCCATGGGAATCACTTAATAACTGAACTGACTTTTCGATCCGACTACCCTTTTCGATCTACCTACCAACGATAATGCGCGAACGCTTTATTAGCTTCCGCCATGCGGTGCACATCGTCGCGCTTCTTGATGGCTCCGCCCCGCAGATTGGCCGCTTCATTGAGCTCGTTGGCGAGCTTGTCGGCCATGCCCTTTTCCGCCCGGCCGCGCGCGTTCGACAGAATCCATCGAATGGCGAGGCTGGTCCGCCTGTTCTGCGGCACCTCGATCGGCACCTGATAGTTGGCGCCGCCCACGCGCCGCGTCTTCACTTCGAGCAGCGGCTTGGCGTTCTCCACCGCCTTTTTGAACAACTTGATCGCTTCTTCGCCGCCGCCCCGCTCTTCCAACTTCTGCATGGAAGCATAAAAGATCTTCTGCGCGGTGGATTTCTTGCCGTCCCACATCATGGAGCAGATGAACTTCTCGGCAAGCGTCGAGTCGTACACCGGATCCGCGGCTACTTCACGATTTTCTGCGCCTCTGCGTCTTGGCATGTTCTACCCTTATTACTTCGTCGTCGCCAGTTACTTCGTCGCCGCTTTGGGACGTTTCGCCCCATACTTCGACCGGCTCTGTTTGCGGTTCGCGACACCGGCGGTATCGAGCGCGCCGCGCACCACGTGATAGCGGACACCGGGAAGATCCTTCACACGGCCGCCGCGGATGAGCACGATCGAGTGCTCCTGCAGATTGTGCCCCACCCCGGGAATGTACGTGGTTACTTCGATTCCATTGGTCAGCCGCACGCGCGCGACTTTGCGCAGCGCCGAATTCGGCTTCTTCGGCGTCGAAGTGTAAACGCGCGTACAAACGCCGCGCTTCTGCGGACAACTCTGCAAAGCAGGGCTGGCCGTCTTCCATGCGGGCGCTGTTCGCCCTTTACGCACAAGCTGATTAAATGTAGGCACTAAAAATCCTCTAAAAGTACTGCGTCGGACGATTGAAGCGGCCTTTGTACTTCGTTTGCCGCCCAGGCTTTGGACAGGTCCATGCTCGCCTCACAGCGCAACGCTTTAAGAATCAAGCGCGTCCGCAGCGAACCTCGGGGCCTCGCCCCGGCCGGATCTCCGACGCCGGAGATGGTAGCCGGAAGCTTTAAATCAAGCTACAGCCAAACCTTACTAGAATATCCGATCTTCAAAGACGGTGTCAACAACGTCAACGCCACACAACGTCAACGCCTGGCGCCAGGGTTCTTTCGAGGGCGCGGGATATGGACTTCGTTCCCGCGGCACTGCCATGCTCTGCGCGGGACGGTAATGAATGATACAGGAACTGACGGAAGAATTCGTTTCTTCCAGTCCGATGGACCTGGCGCGCCGCCAACTACCTTTCGATTGGGCAGATTTACCTGATGGAAAATCCGCTCCTGCGCGGAACGAATTTTAAGGGTGGCGCAGGAAGAGAACAAGCTGGCCGCTACATCGGGCTTATGGCCAATTTACCGGCGTCGGTAAGCGCGCCGCAGCGGAAGATTGCCTGGGAGTCATATCCGGGAAGGGCCGTCCAGTTGTAGTAAATAATGGCTGCCAAACGCCCCTGTTTCGCGAAGGTCTTGAAGGCTTCCCGTTCCGTATGAAACAGCTTGACGCGTGTCTCATCATGAAGAGGGCAGGAGGTGTCTCGGTTAGGGAATGCCCACTCGGTTAACCAGCAGGGCTTGGCGGAGGTGCATCTTGCGAAAGCACGGTCGCCAAGCCAAGCTGCGGTGTCCTCTCATTCGCCGGCTGCAGGCCATAAATCCTGCGGTCATCGTCCCCGCCGGCAACCGGTCGCGCGATCTCAGTTAATACCGCCCGTGTCAGTCCCCATGCCACGCAGATCGGCGGAAACGGCGCACGACTTCAGGCCGCAACAGATCGCCGGAGGCAAAAATCGTCGACATCACAAGTTCAGCGCAGATGAGCCCTCAAGGCCCCGGCGCTGCCCCGGCAGGCAGCTCGCGCCTCACGGCATCCAGCACACCGTTGACAAAGTGCACCGACTCTTCGCCGGAGAACCGGCGTGCCAGCTCCAGCGCTTCATCGATAATCACCGCGGGTGGCGTATCGGTGCGCAGCATCTCATAGACCGCAATCCGCAGAATGTTCCGATCCACTACCGGCATCCGCTCCAACCGCCAATGCGCGGCGTTGCGCGCGATGCGCTCATCGATCCCGGGGAGTTCCTCGGTGACTCCGCGCAGAAGGTCCTCCGCAAATTCGTCTGGCCTGCGCTTCCCGATTGTCTCTTCGCCGACCAGCAGCGAATCGTAATAGCCGCGGACGATGTCTTCGAGCGGCGTCCGCCGAACGTCCCATTGAAACAGCAATTGAAGCGCCTGCTGGCGTGCCCGATGTCGTGCCATCAGAATCGTGCCATCAGATCTGCTTCCGCAATCGCCGCAGCAGGTTCGCCATTTCGATCGCCGTCATAGCGGCATCGAATCCCTTATTGCCGCTCTTGCCGCCAGCCCGGTCGACGGCTTGTTCCATGGTGTTGGTAGTTAAAACTCCGAACGCCATCGGCACCCCGGTATCCGCGGAAGCATTGGCGATTCCTCGCGCCGCCTCGCCCGCGACGTAATCGAAATGCGGCGTCTCGCCCCGGATTACGGCCCCGAGGCAGATAATCGCGTCGTGCTTGTTCCGGTTCGCAATGGCGCGCGCCGCGATCGGAAGCTCCCACGCTCCAGGTACGCGAACGATATCGACTTGTTTCACGTCGGCGCCGCGTCGCGACAGCGCATCGAGCGCGCCGGCCAGCAGCGGTTCCGTAACCGTGCCGTTGAAACGGCTCACTACGACCGCGAACCGAAAGCCGGCAGCGCTCAATTGGCTGTCGAAGCTCTGATTTCCCGTTTCACTCATCTGATCTTCGCTTCGCTCATTTTCCTTTAAATACAGCCCTGCGCTTCTCCAGAAACGCGGTCATGCCCTCGCGCCGGTCTTCGGACGCGGCGGTCAACCCGAACGCCATCGACTCGAAGCGCAGTCCAGCCTGCAATCCGCCATCGAGACCTGTATCCACCGATTCCATCGTCAATGCTACAGCCAGGGGTCCGTTGGCGATCGTTTTGCCGGCCCACAGTTTCGCGGCGGCGATCAATTCGCTCTGCGCCGCGAGCGCGTTCACCAGCCCGATGCGATACGCCTCGGCCGCATCGATCGGCTCACCCGACAGCAGCAATTCGAGCGCTCTGCCGCGCCCGACCAAACGCGGCAACCTCTGCGTCGCGCCGTAACCGGGGACGATACCCAGCTTCACTTCCGGCTGACCCAGTTTGGCGTTGGGCGATGCGATGCGAATCGTGCAGCACATCGCCAACTCCAGTCCGCCGCCCAACGCATAGCCATTGATGGCTGCGACCGACGGCTTGCGCATCGTTTCCAGCGCGCGAAAAACCTCCTGACCGCGCCGCGACAGCCGTTCCGCTTCGATGGCATCCATCTTCGCCAGCTCGCCGATATCCGCTCCTGCGACGAAAGCTTTCTCTCCCGCTCCGGTCAAAATCAGCGCCTTCACCGAAGCGTCTTCCCCTGCCGTCCGGAACGCTTCGCCGAGCTCGGAAATAACCGCCTGGTTCAGCGCGTTCAGCTTCTCCGGCCGGTTAACGGTGATGAGCGCAAGCCCGTCCGCATCCGGCTCGAAAGACAGGAATTGAAAGGACATATGGGATAATCGGGATTCAGCTCAAAGGTCCAGACCAATCCTACCGCATGGTTCCCGAATTCATACGCAATTTCTCCATCATTGCGCATATCGACCACGGCAAAAGCACTCTCGCGGACCGGCTTCTCGAAACCACGGGAGCCCTTTCGCAGCGTGAAATGATGGCGCAGGTCCTCGACACGATGGATCTGGAACGCGAACGGGGCATCACCATCAAAGCCCATGCCGTCAGGCTCGATTACCAGGCCGACGACGGCAACTGGTATCAGCTCAATTTGATCGATACGCCGGGCCACGTGGATTTTTCCTACGAAGTTTCACGCAGCCTGCAGGCTTGCGAAGGCGCGCTTTTGGTTGTGGACGCGTCGCAGGGCGTGGAGGCCCAGACGCTGGCGAATACGTATCTCGCGCTGCACCATAATCTGGAAATTATCCCGGTCATCAACAAAATCGACCTCCCGGCCGCGGAGCCTGAGCGCATCCGCGAACAAATCGAAGACGTCATCGGCCTGGATGCGAGCGAGGCCCTGCTGGTCAGCGCGAAGCAGGGCATCGGCATTCACGAGACGCTCGAGGCCATCGTGCATCGCGTGCCGCCGCCGCGCGGCAATCCCGACGCTCCGTCGCGCGCGCTCATTTTCGATTCCTGGTTCGATCCCTATCGCGGCGTGATCATTCTGGCCCGCATCATGGATGGAAAAATCGGGATGGGGCAGAAGATCAGGCTCTGGTCGAATGGAGAGCAGTTCGATGTCGAAGGACTGGGGTATCAATCGCCCAAGGCAATCCCGCTGACGGAATTGTGCGCCGGGGAAGTCGGTTACATCTACGCCAACATCAAGAACGTCGGCGACGCCAAGATCGGCGACACCATTACCGACGCGCAGAATCCGGCCGCGGAGCCTCTGCCTGGCTTCGAAGAGATCAAGCCGATGGTTTTCGCGGGTCTCTATCCCGTCGAATCGCACGCGCACGGCGCGCTGCGCGATGCGCTCGAAAAGCTGCGCCTGAACGACAGCGCGATGAGTTTCGAGCCGGAAAATTCCGTGGCGCTCGGATTCGGGTTTCGCTGCGGATTCCTCGGCCTGCTGCATCTGGAAATCGTGCAGGAGCGGCTGGAGCGGGAGTTCGATATCGACCTGATCACCACCGCGCCGGGTGTCCGCTACCGCATCACCAATACGAAGGGCGAAGTGATCCAGGTCGATAACCCGACCAAATTCCCCAATCCTTCCGAGATTCAGAAGATCGAAGAGCCGATCATCGATGCGACTGTCATCACGCGCGAGGAATACATCGGCGGCATTCTGGCGCTGATGGAGGACAAGCGCGGTGTCCAGAAGAAATTTGAATATATAGGCTCGGGGCGCGTCATGTTGCTTTACGAGATGCCTCTGAACGAGATCGTGCTCGATTTTTACGATCGCCTCAAGAGCGCTTCGCGCGGTTATGCGTCGCTCGATTACCACCTCGCCGGTTACAGAGTCTCGCCGATGGTGCGGCTGGATGTGATGATTGCGGGCGAACCGGTGGATGCGCTTTCGATGATCGTGCACCGCGACTTTGCCTATGAGCGCGGCAAGGTTCTGATCGAGCGGATGCGCAAGCTGATTCCCCGGCAGATGTTCGAGATTGCGTTGCAGGCGGCTATCGGCACGAAGATCATTGCGCGCGAGACGATATCGGCCATGCGTAAAAACGTGATTGCGAAATGCTACGGCGGCGACATCAGCCGCAAACGCAAACTTCTGGAAAAGCAAAAGGAAGGCAAGAAGCGCATGAAGCGAGTGGGCCGCGTGGACATACCGCAGGAAGCATTCCTTGCGGTGTTGAAGGTTGGGGATACCGGGCCGGAAGATTAGGGAAGGCGGTTGCTTTTGGGCGCTCCGTGGGGCGGCGCTTCGGCGCGGCCGCCGGGCTTTCGCCCGGCGCCTCGGCAACCGAAAACCTGCCCGAAGTTGGCTGCAGTCCCCACCGATTCTCCGCCCTAACACCGTCAGAACAGCACACGCCGTAGCTGCGGACCGTCACGTTGCGATGTTATGTTGATGCCGAAGCGGTCCAGCCAAAACCCCACGAGGGCCGGTTCGCGAAGACCCGTTTGACGCCAGGCGCGCGAGTTCGAGTTTCGGCGAAACGAGATCTGATTGAACGGCCTGAGCAAGCGGCCCGAGGGGGCTCGCGTATCATTTAAAGATTGCTCCACTGCCAGTGGGAGGCCCCGGAAACGGAGGGAGTCGAATCGCATGCCGAAGATGAAAGAGTTTACCGTCACGATTGAGGACAAACCCGGCGCGCTCGGGAAATGCTTCCTGGCTTTGGGTCGGCGGGGGATAAACATCCTCGCGTTTCAGTCGTTTGTCGAGGAGGGCGAGAGCCTCGCGCGATTGCTGGTGGACGACCCTGCCGCCGCACTGGCGGTCCTGGGCGGCCTGCGCATGATCTTCGAGCAAACGGAGGCCGCCGTGGTACCGCTGCCGAACAAGCCGGGAGAGCTGGGCCGCGCGGCTTCTCTGTTGGGAGAAAATAAGATCAACATCGACTATTCTTACTTCGGTCAGGAGCCGGGCTCGGCGCGGGTGATGCTTGTCTTCGGGGTGGACAACACGACAAAAGCCGCCAGCCTGCTGGACGCCATGGCTGGGGAGGTTTAAGAATGCGATATCGGCGGCTGTTCGTTCTCTTTGCACTGCTCTCAACCGGCGCGGGAGCGCAGTGGATGCACTATCCCACGCCCGGGATTCCCCGCACGCGCGACGGCAAGCCGAATCTCTCCGCCCCCGTGCCGAAAGCTTCCAACGGTAAGCCGGACCTTTCCGGCCTCTGGCAGGTGGAGCCCACGCCGCATGATGAAATGACTCGCCTGTTCGGGCCGGACATCTTTGCCCTCAGCGTACCCGGTGACGACATCGGCGCCCTTTCCAAATACGTTTTCAGCGTTTTCGCCGACCTCAAACCCGAGGAAGCTCCCATCCGGCCCGAGGCCGCGCGAATTGTCGAAAGCCGCATGAAGGCCCAGGGGACGGGGAATCCCACCACGTACTGTCTGCCCGCCAGCGTTCCCTTCGGCGGGCTGCTGCCGTTTCCCAATAAGTTCGTTCAGACTCCCGCTTTGATCGTCATCCTGGAAGAAGGCGATGGCAACCTGCGCCAGATTTTTACGGACGGCCGCAAGCATACCCCCGATCCGCAGCCAACCTGGATGGGCTATTCGATCGGCAGGTGGGAAGGCGATACGCTTGTGGTCGATACCGCGGGTTTCAACGATCAAGGCTGGCTGGATGGATCCGGCCATCCGCGGAGTGAAGCCATGAAAATTCGGGAACGCTACCGGCGGCGGGATTTCGGCCACATGGATGTCGAGGCCACCATCGACGACCCCAAAATGTATACCAGGCCGTTCACGATCAAGTACACGATGGATCTGGTCCCGGACTCCGAGATTGGGGAATACGTCTGCGCTGAAAACGAAAAGGACCGCACTCACTTCCCAAAATAAGGTACACGCGGCTTCAGCCGCGTTCCAGGTCTTTTAAGCGGAAGTTAACCAAGGCTAACGCCGCATTAGACGCGCGATAAGACCCGAAGGCCAACTCCAACAGCAGTACCCCGGCGAAAAAAACAACGAATGTCGGCCACGGAAACAGGCTGTTCCAGGATACAATGGGGAAGTTTATCCAAAGGTGGGTGACCGTGGCGTATAAAGACAAAACGCGTAATGTCGAACCGCGTACGATGCTGCATCGCCTTGCTGTCATAGTCGTTGCCGCGGCAGCGATCCTTGTCCTCGAGCCGCCCGCCGGGGCCAACAGCTTCGCCAACGGAAATTTCGCGCTCACCAGCGATGCCGGCTTGACCAACGGGCAGGCCGTCAGCGTATTCGGAGCCACCGGTACCGGCTATGGCTACAACGTCACGGACTGGGCCGAATGTACCTCTGGAACTTGCCCCAGCGCAGGCAACACGCCGAACAACGGCACCTCCGCTTTGGCTTTTGTGTACACTTACGGAGCGCAGGCCGCTTCCATCACTGACACTTACGGCACCAACAATTTCAAGCTGGCGGATACAGGCGCGATTCCCAACACATACCCCGGCGCCTGTTCGCCCGTGACGGCCCTTTGCGGAAACTATCTGGCTATGGACGGTGGCGCCAGTAACAATATGGCCATCTACCAGACCATCACGGGCCTGACCTCGGGTGCGAATTACTCGGTGACGTTCGATATGGCGGCGGGGCAACAATCCACTGCTACATCGGCCACGACGGAATATTTCGACGTCTATTTCGGAACGACGTCGACATCTACAGAGACGGCTACCGCGACGATAAACAATCCGCAGGACAGTTTCACGCCCTGGTCGCTGGTGACGATGAATTTCACGGCGAACAGCTCGACGCAGATCCTCGAGTTTCTGGCTGGGGGAGGGCCGGTCAGCGACCCGCCGATGGTCTTCCTCGCCGATGTTACTTTCACCCAGACGCCGGAGCCTTCGGCAATCGCGCTCATGGGCGCCGGAGTGCTGGGTCTCCTGGCCGTTCGCAGGCGGCGGAAGAAGGCTTGAGCCGCATTCCCGCACGGAATGGAAATCTTCGCCAGGCTGCAGCATCATCTTCTCCCTCTTGCCCTTGACTTTCTGCGGCTTTGTGTCTGGCTGGTGCTGCTGGTTCTGGTTTTTGTGCCTTTGGAACGAGCCTTCGCGCTGCACCGGCAGAAGGTTTTCCGTAAGACGTTCTTCTCCGATTTGGCCTGGTACTTTCTAAGTGGCCTGTTACCCAGTCCGCTCCTGGTTCCATCGATGGCCGCGATCGCCTGGCTGCTGCATTCCGTCGTGCCCGGCGCGCTGCATGCGCGCGTAGCGGCCATGCCGGTCGCGGTGCGTTTTGCCGCCTCGATGATCGTGGGGGAGATCGGCTTCTATTGGGGCCATCGCTCGTCTCACCAGATTCCGTTCCTGTGGCGCTTCCACGCGATCCATCACAGCGCGGAAGAGATGGATTGGCTCGTCAACACGCGCGCGCATCCGGTCGACCTGGTCTTCACCCGCCTGTGCGGCTTCGTTCCTTTGTACGCGCTGGGCCTGGCTCAGCCCATGGCCAATAGGCTTGATGTTGTGCCGATGCTCGTCATCGTCACAAGCACCGCCTGGGGTTTTTTCATTCATGCGAACCTGAACTGGCGCTTCGGGCCAGTGGAGTGGCTGGTCTCCACCCCCGCTTTCCACCATTGGCACCACACCTACAGCGAGCCGCTCAATAAGAATTTTTCCCCCATGCTGCCGTGGGTGGATCGCCTTTTCGGAACCTATCACGCGCCCAAGGCGCAGTGGCCCTCGCGATACGGCACCGACGCGCCTGTGCCTTCCGGCCTGGCCGCGCAGTTGCTCGATCCGCTCTTGCCGAAGGCGACGCCACCGGCGATGCCGCCGCGGCGCGAGACGGCAGCTCAGGCCGAGCCCGCCGCGCACAGTCTGTAATTCCCGGCGGTTTATAATGGCTGCTTGAAGCTGTTTTTCTCTTAAGAACCTTCCACAGCCTTTCCCGGATAATCGAATGTCAATGGAACGAACGCTTTTAAAGAACGGGTGTGTACTCACGCTCGATTCCAATATCGGCAACTACCGTCGGGCCGATGTCCTGATTGAGGGCTCAAAGATTGCGGCGGTCGGGCCGAATCTGAGCGCGGCGGAAGCCCACGTGATCGACGCCTCGAACATGATCGTCATGCCGGGCTTCGTCGATACGCACCGGCATATCTGGGAAGGGATACTGCGCAACATCGCTCCCGACGCCCTGCTTGGCGAGTACTTCGACAACATTCTGGGCGTCCTCGCGCCGGTTTATCGCCCCGAGGACGTCTTTGCCGGAAACCTGGTCAGCGCGTTGGGCGCTATCGATTCCGGCGTCACCACGCTGCTCGACTGGTCTCACATCCAGAACACGCCGGAGCATGGTGATGCCGCCATAGCCGCGCTGCACGAGTCGGGTTTGCGGTGCGTCTTCGCGCATGGCAATCCGAACCTCGACAAGGCGGCCTGGTGGCACAACAGCAGCCTCAAACATCCGCACGATATCAAGCGCCTCGCCAAACAATACTTCTCTTCGGGCGACCAGCTGCTCACCCTGGCGCTGGCGCCGCGCGGCCCGGAGTTCACCACGTTCGAAGTGGCCAGGCACGATTGGGAACTCGCGCGCGAAGTGGGTGTCCGCATCAGCGTGCACGTCGGCGTCGCCGAGGCCGGCCAGCACGGCAAGCTGGCGGAAATGGGCCGCGCCGGCCTGCTCGGTCCCGACACTACCTACATTCACTGCTGCACGCTGAACGACGAAGAGCTGCAGATGATCGCCGACACGGGGGGAACGGTTTCGTTCGCTTCACCGGTGGAAATGCAGATGGGGCACGGGATGCCGCCGATTCAGCGCTGCCTCGACCGCGGGCTCCGGCCGAGCCTGAGCGTCGATGTCGAAACCACCGTGGGCGGAGATCTTTTTGCCCAGATGCGCTCCGTGCTCACGCTGCAGCGCGCTCTGGTGAACGAGCAGCGGTTGCAGGGCAAGGAGAATCTGCCGAAGCTGCTCACCACCCGCGACGTCATGGAATTCGCCACCATCGAGGGTGCACGCGCCAACGGCCTCGACGGCAAGGTCGGCACGCTCACTCCCGGCAAGGAAGCCGACCTCATCATGCTGCGCACCGACCGCCTCAACGTGCTCCCCATTAACGATCCGATCGGCGTGGTAGTTCGCGGCATGGATTCGTCGAACGTGGACTCGGTTTTCATCGCGGGAAAGGCCCGCAAGCGCCACGGGCAACTGATCGGCGTCGATCTGGACCGCGTGAGCAAGCTGGCCTACGCGTCGCGCGATTACGTGGTGGAGAAGGCGAACTTCACGCTTCCTGCGATTTAGAATATGTGGCGCGGACGATCGGTTTCTTTCGTCTGCCTGTTACTGGATTCGCTTCGTAATCCGGTTCAGGAGATCTCTCGCCTCCTGAAACGACGGCTGGAATTCCAACGCCTGTTGCAACGTCGCCTGAGCCTGCTCGGTGCGCCCCGAGCGCAGCAGCGCATTGGCCAGATTGAACCGGACCAGAACGAGCGCGGGATTAATGGCAAGAGCCTGGTTCCAGAAGAGGATGGCCTGGTCGAAGTTGCCACGCTGCATCTGGTATGCCCCCAGCGCTGCAGCCACTGCGGATTGAGTCGGGTCGAGCCGCCAGGCTTCCTCATACAACGGAAGGGCGTGAGAATCGTCCTTGCGATCCCGGTAGAACTCGGCTAAATAAGCGAGCCCCGGCGCGTCGCCGCCGCCACGCGCGACAGTCTCCTGCAGCAGGCGGAATCCGCGATCGATGTATGTGGGGTTCTGCTCGCGCAGGCCCGCCATGGCGTAAGCCAATCCCAAGTCGCGTGTGTTCGCCGTACCACCTCCGAACGGAACCAGATCCGCGTCCGCCGGGAGTGTTCCGCTCGGCGGAGTGGGACGCCGCCGGATCGAATGGTCCGTGAAGACGACATGATCGACGTCGCTGGGCGGGTTGCGCGGCATGTGGCAGGCCGTGCAATTATCGCCATTGGTTTCCCGCGACGATTGCGATTCGCGGCAATCGGAAGTCTGGTGGCAAGTCATGCATTTTCCGTTAAAGTACGCGGCCTTCTCTTTTGCGCCTGGCACCGAATGAGGATCATGGCAGGTACCGCACCACAGCTTTTCGCCGCTCGCTCTCCTGCAGGCGCTCTGCGCAAGATTCTCGGCGTGGCTCGTTACTGTCATCTGTGAGGCCGAACCGGAGCGCACGAAGACCGTCAGGGTGTCCGAGAGCCGGCCGCCGGGGCGAAATGAAAGGTCGTCCTTGCCCGGCTTCGCCACGCGGATATCGCCGGAAAGATGGCATTGCTCGCAGATGCTGTCCCGTTCCGTGGCGCCGAGCTTCGCGGGATTGATCATTGCTGTGTGCGTGGCTTTGCCCGTGGCGACGTGATCGCTCCCCGCGCCGTGGCATTGCTCGCAGGCTACGCCGCCTTCCCGAAACGGAGGCGAAGCGTAGCCGTTCTGAGTGCCTGGAATCCGCTGAATGCCGCTCGCGTGACACCCGAGGCATGCCGGCGAGATGGGCCGAGTCAGATACGGATAGTCGAACGAGGCGTAGCCGGGCGCGGAGTTCCACGAAGCCGAACTGCTGTAGTACGTGACGGGCGCTTCATACAGGAAACCTCCGGCGCTCAGCAGATAGCTGCGCGCGGCGGCTCCGCTTCCCACGAAGTATTCCAGTTTGCGCCGTCCCTGAATTGGTTGCGTCGTTATCCGCTGGTCGGCGGACTGCCGCCGAAAATCCAGAAAATAATTCCCTGCTTCCTGGCCGACGCGGTAGGCGAAGGCGCCGCTGGAATCGCGAAACTCCGTTCGATCGAAACGCTCGTGCATCTCGCCCGTTCCCACGCGCCCGCTCGCATTAGCCATCGGCGTTCGCATGAAACTGCGATAGATTGCCGCGTGGCACGGCGCGCATGCCTGGCTTCCCACAAACTCCGCGCCAGCGGCGCAGGAAGCAAGCGCGAGCAATAATACGAGTGGGAAAATCAAACCGGGCCGAGTATATCACCGCGAAAGTACGGTAAACTACGAGGCTATCGTCAAAGACGATTCAGGAGTGTGAGCTGGAAATCTTTTCGAGGCGCCGTGCAGCCATTGCGGCGGCCGTCGCGGTATTGGGCGCCGCAATGGCTGCACGGGTTTACACACGGCGAGGCCTGCCCCACTCTTCTTCCAATTCCGAGAACGGGTATGTGAACGCCGCCGTTTGCACCGGCTGCCATGCGGATCGCGCGGCGGGATTCCACAAAACGGGCATGGCACGGTCGTTCGCGCGATTGCGGCCGGAACATGTCCCGGAATTCCGAAAGCCATTCCATAACCAGGCATCGGACAGCTACTTCACCATGTTGGCGCGCGAGGGCAAGTACTTTCAGCGGCGCTGGCAGATAGGGTTCGACGGCAAGGAGACGAATGTCGACGAGAAGCAGGTCGATTTCGTCATCGGCTCGGGAAATCATTCGTTCACATATCTTCATCTCACAAGCCGCGGCGCGCTTCAGGTTCTGCCGCTGAGCTGGTATGCCGAAAAGGGCGGCTACTGGGACATGAGCCCAGGGTACGATCAGCCGGACTTTCCCGGCTCGATTCGCCCCGTGCACTACGAATGCATTTTCTGCCACAACGCTTATCCCCGGATTCCCGAGGCGCTCAAACATGCCGCCAACACGGAGATGACCTTTCTCGATCCCCTTCCCGAGGGCATCGACTGCCAGCGCTGCCATGGGCCGGGGCAGCGGCATGTCGCCCTCGCGTCTACAGGCGCCGCACGGGATCAGATCCGCGCCGCCATTATCAACCCGAAACGCATGGCTCCCGATCGGGAGAACGAGGTATGCATGCAATGCCACCTTGAGACGACCAGCCTCGACCTTCCGCACTCGATCCGCCGGTTTGACCGACCGCCATTCTCGTACGTCCCCGGGCAGCCTTTGGGTGATTTCAGCATCGCGTTCGACCGGCTCGGGGGAAAGAACGCCCGGTTTGAAATCGCCCAAGGCGCCTACCGACTGCGGCAATCCCAGTGCTTTATCCAAAGCGCCGGCAAGCTGCGCTGCACCACGTGCCACGATCCGCATGACATCCCACGCGGCCCGGCCGCTGCTACGCACTACAACGCGGTTTGCGAACAGTGCCATGCCGCGACGCTGCAGCGGGCGGCGCCACCTGCTACTTCAAAGACGGGGCCGCACGCTGCCGGAGCCGATTGCGTCGCCTGCCACATGCCGAAGCGCAGAACCGACGACGTGGTGCACGTGGTCATGACCGATCATTTGATTCAGCGGCACAGGCCGGCGGGAGATCTTTTGGCTCCCAAAGCGGAGGTCATCGAATCGGCGGCCCAACATAAAACCGCGGTAGTCCCGTATTATCCGGCGCCGCTCGCCGATACCCCGGAGAACGCGCTTTACACCGCGGCTGCCCAGGTTCGCAACCAACGGAATCTCACGGAAGGTTTACCGCGGCTCGCGAATTTGTTGGAGCGCTACCATCCCACGGAAGCCGGTTTCTACGCGGAGTTGGGCCAAGGATATGGCGCGGCGAACGACTGGCCGAAGGCAATCCCGTATTTCGAGGAGGCCGCGCGCCGGGAGCCGACCGCATTCCGCCTCGTCCAGCTCGGCAACGCGCTCATGGAAAACCGGCAGTTCCCACCGGCGGAAGCGGTGTTGCGGCGGGCCACTGCTCTGGCGCCCGACGAGCCGTCGGGTTGGGGCACGCTGGGTTGGGTTCTTTGGCAACAGGACAAGGGAGCGGAAGCGCGAACGGATTTGGAACGCGCGGTTGCATTGGACCCGGAAGTGCCCGAGGTGCACAACAATCTCGCCAACGTCGAATGGGGCACGGGAGATCAGGCTGCCGCCGAGCGGCACTTTCGGGAGGCCCTGCGCATCCAGCCCGGCATCGCCGACTGGCGTCTGAATCTGGCGCGTGTGCTGGCCACACGCGGCGAGATCCCCGAAGCGCGCTTTCAGTTCGAGCAGGCTATTAAGCTGAAACCGGATGCGGCGGACGCACGGCTGGATTATGGCCATCTGCTGGCTGATCGCAGCGAATGGGCCGCGGCCATTCAACAGTTGGAAACCGCCGTCCGGCTGAAGCCCGATCTCTGGCGGGCCCATTTCGAGTTGGCTATGGCTCTTGGGCGGAACGGCAATACGGGGGCCGCGCGCGAGCAGTTGACCATCGCCGCCAACGGCTCGGACGCCGAAGTGCGCGCCCAAGCCCTGGATGTGCTGCAGCGCCTGGGCCGCTGATGCCCAGTGGGGCGGACCCCACGGTCCGCGCGGGTCCCCCCGGACCCGCCCGTCTTAGAAAGTGAACCGCCCGACTATTTGGCCGGAGCGCGGTTGATCCCCTGCTCCTCCGATGGTCGGGATATAGCCGAAGCCGCCGGTATTCACTCCGCCAACGGAGTTGTTCGCCGAAAGCGGGTTGGTAGTTCCGGTAGCCGGCATCGAGAGAAAGAGCCGGTTGAAGATGTTCTGGAACTCGGCGCGAATAGACACAGTGTATCTGCCCTCCTTACCCACCCGGAAGTTCCGGCCAAGGCTCAATGACTCAGCAGGCTGCCGCTGCCAGCGGTAGGCGTTGTAGTACGGAGCGGATACGCCGAAGGTTCCGGCCGGAGCATCCGTCCAGGCTTTTGGATTCAGCGCCGATGTGGTCTGCGGGTTGAAGCATCCGCAGTTGGGATTGACCGCCAGCGGATTCGCGCCGGGAACGTAGTTCCAGAACGTCGGGCTGGCTCGCTCCAGATCAAGGTTGAGCTCATTGTTCGATAAGGGAGTTTCGATGAGAGCTCCGCTTTGGTAGCGCAGCAGAAATCCAATTTGCCAATCCCGCGTTACCAGGGACGTCAGTTTCATTCCCGCGTTTTCCGCGCGGAACTTGGGGGTCACGTAAGTGCCGGAAATGATCGTTGCCAGCGGCCTCACCAACTGGTTAAGCTGCTTGTTTATGCCGTAGTTATAAATATCGTTGTAGGCGGGAGTACCGGCGAGGGTCGTAATGTTGCCGGCCTCCGCACCCGTCCCGTTGACCAACCCCTTGGCCCAAACAAACGATGCCTGCATTTGCAAGCCATGCGAGAAACGCTTGGTCGCCTTCGTTTGCAGCGAGTCGTACCACGTTTTGCCGATAGGCGGGCCGAGATCTACAGCGGTTGGGGCCGTAAACTGGGGTGAGGGCCGGATAGACTGGGCGACGAGTGTGGTGAGCGGCATTCCCGGGTAGGCGGGACCGAATCCTGCAGCTATCGCTGCCGGATTATTGAGCCGATCGGTGAGCAATGCAAGGTCAGCCGGATTAGAGAGACTCAGCCCGTGCGCGGCAAGGATCGCAGGGGTCAGGGAATTGGAGGCGATCTGATCTTCGTAGGTCGCGGCCCCCCAGACCTCACGGTTCCCCACGTAGGAAACTTCCACTACGATGTCTTTTTGCAGTTCGCGCTGTATGCCGATACTCCACTGCAGAATGCGGGGAGGCCGCGCCTGAGGATCGAAGAAGATGTTGGGATTTGACGGCGGCAGCAAGCCGCCGACTTCGAGCGGGTATTTGCCGGGGGTGAAGTTGGGGTATGTGAGATTCGGATATGGATTTGGACCCGAAAGGCCAAGCGGCATCGGACTTATTCCGTACCCTTGGGGAGTGTATGAGTAATAATCGGCGACGCCATAGGAAAGGCCCTGGGGGGTCTGTGTCGTCCCGTACATCACGCCCGCGCCGGCGCGCAGCACGGTCTTCGGGTTGATCTGGTAGGCTTCTCCTACGCGCGGCCCAAAAGCGTATTTGTAATTGTGGGAAAAGGCGCAATGGCATTGCCCAGGGCCGTCGCCCTGATAGATACCTTCTCCCGGAAGCCCTCCCACGGTCGGGTTTGGAGTGCTCCAGGAAACCTCCTGCATCCGGCCGTACTGCTCGTTCAGGTAGGTCTGGAAATCGTATCGCAGGCCGTAATCCACGGTAAGCTTCCGCGTGACCTTCCAACTATCCTGCGCGTAAAGCCCATAAAAATGGTTGCCGAGCTTGCTGGCATTTGGAGGGCTGAGCTGAAACGTGTCCGGGGTGCCCAACAGAAAGCTGGCGAAATTGAAACCGGTGCCGTTCAGGAGGTTCATGGGCTGGCCATTCTGCCAGGGGTCGGACGTCTCGGCGTTGGAGAAGTTGAAGGTTCCATTGGCGCGCCACTCGCTGATGTTGGGATATCCCTCAATGGTGGTTTCTCCGCCGAACTTGAAAATATGGTTTCCGTGCACCCAAGTAAGGCCGGCGTTGGCGGTAGTCTTCTCTTCAAAGAGTTGCGTATCGAATGCGCCCCCAACTCCGTTTGTATTTGCAAAAAGGGTCGTGGCCCCGCAGGGGGCTCCGCTTGAGGAGCAGGCCCATCCACCCGTTGCCGGCAATGTAGGCGCGGTGCTCGCCGCGGCCACTCCCCCCAGTCCGAATATGGTGGGGAAGAGGTTCTCGTCGTAATACCCGTGCATCCCGAGGGAATTCTCGTTGAACTTCTGGGGAACGGTGGGCTCGTGCTGGTGGAGGTAACCGATGCCGATGTGCAGAAGCAGCGTCGGCCTTAGTGAGTCGTCGAAGTTAATGCGAGCCGTTTTGTCCCGGTAGCCGGTGGGCGCCGCACCTGAGAATGCGTTGGTGGCGACGCTGAATCCGTTCGCGTTGGGCGAGTTCCAGCCGTAGTCGTTGTAGTACCCGGAAAGCTTCGCGTTCGAGGTCAACGAGTGATCGATCTTGAACGAGAAATCCGTCGTATGAGTGAAGTTGGTGTAGGCGGGAGTGATGTAATTGTTGATGATCCCGGGCGCATTCGGCATCGGAAGCATGGCCAGAATCGCGAGCGACGTCGTGTCGAAGCGGCTCATTGGGATGCTGTTGCCCTGGAACGGCGTGCGCACGGTGGCGCCGTTCACGATATGGGTTGTCGTGGGATCGAAGATCTCTCCATAACCCAGAACCTGGCCGGCCGGGTCGACGACCGGTGCGCCCTTGTTCGTTAGTGCCTGGGGTGCGACATTGCACGTGTTCGTGCTGCCGTTGAAATTGGTACAGTTGTCGGTCGCGAAGTCGCCTTTCCGGTACGCTGCCGTGGGCACGGTCATAATCCCGTTGGCAATCTGCTGGTTTTCGCGGTACTGCTCGAAGTTGAAAAAGAAGAAGGTCTTGTTGGTTCCGTTGTAGATCTTCGGAAGGCGGATGGGGCCGCCGAGCGTAAACCCGTAGTCGTTGCGGCGTATCACGTTGCGAATGTGCTGCCCCTCTTTGGACGGATTCTGCGTCCCGGCATCGGTGAAAGGCAAACCGGCATTCAGGCCGCTGTTCACGAAATAGTCATAGGCGCTGCCGTGAAGCTGATTGGCGCCGGACTTCATCTCGAAGTTCAGGTAGCCGCCCCCGGCCTGCCCGTATTCCGCCGCAAAATTGCTGGTTTGAACGTTCACCTCCTGGACGGCTTCCACGCTCATGGTTTGGCTGCGCTGCTGGTAGACCTTCCAGAGAGTTCCGGTGGAGTCCTGGCCTTCGATGCGAATGGTTTCGCTGTTGCTAGGCAGTCCGTTTACCACCAATTCCATGTCGTTGGCAAAGGCCACGCCGGGAATAAGAAGCGTCGCCTGCAGCGGGTTACGAATGTTGCCCATGGCCGTGGCGCCGGCATAGCCCCCGCCCGAAATCGTAAGCACCGGCAGGTCTGTCACATCTTTCGAATCGACCACGTGGCTCATTTCGCCGCTTTCGGTCTTGAGCAGAGGAGCGGTGTCGGTCACCGTCACCTGCTCGGTACTCGATCCGAGTTCGAGCTTCACATCTGTACGCGTGTCCGTGGCCACGACCACCTGTACATTCGATTCCACAAACTTCTTGAAGCCCGGTACATTCACCGTAATCGCATAGGTGCCCGCCGGCACTTGGATGACGTAGTTCCCGGTATTTGACGTGCCGCCACTAAAGACGACGCCTGTATCGGTGTTCTTGACCTCGATTGGAGCCGACGGAATGACCGCCCCCGCCGGGTCGGAAATGGTCCCGGTGATCGTCCCCTGGTTGGACTGCGCGAACGCAATCGCGCTTCCCAAAATCACAATCGCTGCTGCCAGCTTAACCTGCATCGTCAACCTTCTTTCCGTGTGAAGGCCCATCGGCCGCTTCCCTGAGTTGCGTTTCTTCAATCGGGTATTTTGCATGCAATTTATAAGGTGGGGGGAGTTTATCGAAAAATCGAAATTGTGTCAACTGTCAGGGAAAAAATGTCAACGCAAAGTAGAAATGTCCTCCTGTCAGGGAAAAAATTGACGCGAGCGCAGAGTGAGCAAAGGCTTGTCAAGTAAGGTCTGTGTCCTTACGTACAATGGCTAAACTGTCGGTTTTAAGGAATTGGCTTGGGAGACGCCGGGGCGATGAAATCGGGGGGCGGCGCAGGCTCCATCTATCTGAAGGTGCTCCGCGATCGTCGCCAGCCACACTCCTTCGTCCGTCCAGTTCTCGTCGCGCTTCGCATGCAATACGAGGTCAAATTCGTTTGCATTCGTGGTCGATACGAACGCGGCGCTGCCGGAGGCAGATTCGCCCGTCTTTTCAGCTGCCTCCCTCGAAGTGCGGAACCGTTTCGGCCTGCGGGCTCTACTCAGCTTTGAGAGAAGCCATATCGATGGAGAAACGGTACTTCACGTCGGACTTGAGCAGTCTGTCATAGGCCTCGTTGACCTTCTGCACGGGAATGACTTCGACATCGGCGATGATGTTGTGTTCGCCGCAAAAGTTGAGCATCTCCTGGGTTTGGGGTATCCCGCCGATGGGCGACCCGGAAAGGCTGCGGCGCTTGAAAATAAGTCCGAAGCCGGAGACGGCGAGCGGCTTATCTGGCGCACCTACCAGCGTCATGTTGCCGTCGCGTCTCAGAAGCTGAATGAAAGCGTCGATGTCGTGGTTGGCCGCAACCGCGTCGAGGATGAAATCGAAGCTGTCCGCGTGCTTCTGCATCTCATCCGCATTGCGCGAGACCACGACTTCATCGGCCCCGAGCCGGCGCGCGTCGTCCTTCTTGCCCGGTGAGGTCGTGAACACCACCACGTGCGCTCCCAGCGCATGAGCAAACTTAACCGCCATGTGGCCCAGGCCGCCAAGACCCGCGACGCCGACTTTCTTCCCCTTCGTGACGCCCCAGTGGCGCATGGGTGAGTATGTGGTGATGCCGGCGCAAAGCAGAGGCGCCGCTCCGGCCGGATCGAGGTTCCGGGGGACCTGCAGGACAAAACGTTCATCGACGACGATGCTGTCGGAGTAGCCGCCATAGGTGACGGCTCCGGGGTTTTCCGGCGAAGCGCGCTTGTCCGGAAAGTTGTAGGTGAGAGTCATATTCGGGCAGAACTGTTCCAGGCCCGCCTGGCACTCGGCGCAGGTGCGGTCGGAATCGACCATGCAGCCAACCGCCGCGATGTCGCCCGGCTTGAACCTTGTCACCGCGGAACCGACCCTGGCGACGCGGCCGACAATCTCGTGGCCCGGAACGCATGGGTAAACCGTCGGCATCACATCCTTCCACTCGTTACGCACCTGATGGAGATCGGAGTGGCAGATACCGCAGAAGAGGATCTCGATCTGCACGTCGTGTTCGGCCGGATCGCGCCGCGTGATCGTCGCGGCGGCGAGGGGCGTGGTCGCACCCGCCGCGGCATAAGCCTTTGCTTTATACATAACAATCAAGCTCCTTTTTTGTATTCGTCAGCCCGTGTATTGTTGCTCGCTGACCTGTTCCAGCCAATCGACCGCTTTGCCGTCGAGTTGTTCCTGAATCGCGAAATGAGTCATTGCCGTGGTTGGACTGGCGCCGTGCCAATGCTTCTCACCCGGCGGGATCCAGACGACGTCGCCGGGTCGGATCTCCTCGATCGGACCTCCCCAGCGCTGTGTCCGGCCGGTGCCCGACACCACAATCAGAGTCTGCCCCAGCGGGTGCGTGTGCCACGCGGTCCGGGCGCCGGGCTCGAAGGTGACGCTGGCCCCGAAAGCGCGCGCCGGAGCCGGCGGATTGAATAAAGGATCGATACGCACCGTGCCCGTAAAATACTCCGCCGATCCCTTAGCGGACGGTTGTGAACCACTTCGTTTGATATCCATTATCTTGTCGTGATGGCGCATCAGCGGCCGGTCATCTCCCGCTTGTCTTTGGGCGGGCCGTCGGAAAAGCTCATTCCCATGCAGCCCAACCCGAGGGCTGAAACCTCCAGGTTACTCTTGCCCAATTTGCGCTTCTTCATAACTCCTCGTTTGGATGCGAGGAGGCCGTATTTCGATCCTCCCGATTTATTGCGTGGTCCCTTTGTATTGGTATTCACGTACGGAGCGTGCGGCTACCCTGCCGGGTATGTGTGAGCCGGGAACCCGGCCCGGTTGCGCACGCCTGGCACGTAGTACCTTTGGTCCTGCGAGTGGGGCGGGCCCCCGGCCTGCAGCCGACGCCCTCGTCGGCTTCCTCCGGAGTTGTCGAATGTGGAAGAGCCGGACCGGGGGATCCGCCCCACCAAGCCAGTTGGCACCGCGCAACGTGCAGCTCGCAACCAATCCTACCGGCTTTGCAGCCGCGTTACTACCGGCTTTGCAGCCGGTAGCTGTTCACGAATTGGTGAGTTCGGGGCCTTGCGCCATCGTGATGGGTGAAGTCCCGTACCGAAGAACGCTTCATCGGAGCAGTTCGGTGGCTGTTACCGCCAGCATCAAAACCTGCTGTGAAGGCGGCAGCACGCTTGGGTTGACATCCTACCAGAGAGTTGTTACGCTCGTGTCGAATGTCTACCCATGACGCCGACCGCCTGCCCCTCATGCAGGGAACGCTCGACCTGCTGATTCTCCGCATCCTCACTCTCGGCCCCGAACATGGGCAGGGCATCGCCCGAGGCATCCAGACCCGCAGCCAGGAAGAACTCCTGGTGGAGCATGGCTCGCTGTACCCGGCTCTGCAGCGTCTCGAAGCTGAGGGCTCCATTGCGGCGGAATGGGGCACGAGCGATAACAACCGGCGGGCCCGCTACTACCGGCTTACACCGCGCGGCCGCAAGGTGCTCGCGCTCGAAATAACGCGGTGGAGGCGTCTGGTGGCCGCGATCGGCAACATCCTCGAACCGTCCGCCGGGCCGAAAACAACACGTGAAACGACAGGTGAAGCATGAAACGCGATCCGTCCGATTTTGACGCGGAAGTCGAGTCCCACATTGCGCTCGAGACCGACCGGCTGATTGCCGAGGGCGTCCGCCCCAACGAGGCCGCCCTTCGCGCCCGCCGGACTTTTGGCAACGTCACCCGCGTGCGTGAAACCGTTTACGAATCGGGCAGCTGGGTCTGGCGGGATCAGCTCGCGCAGGATGTTCGCTACGGCCTGCGTACGCTTTGCGCCAAGCCGGCGCTGACAGCGATCGCCGTGCTGACGCTTGCCCTCGGCGTAGGGGCGAATACAGCCGTCTTCAGTCTCTTTGACACCGTCCTGCTCGCGGGGCTGCCGTTTCGGGAACCCGCCCGGCTGGTTGCCCTCTATGAAGATCACACCGCGCTCGGCGGCCCGGCTTTTGTGGAACCGGCGCCCGCGAGCTACGTGGCTTGGAAACGCGACAACGCGCAAATGACCCAGCCGGCCTTTGAAGGCATTGCGGCATTGGATGGCTTCAGCGACTACGATCTCACGGGCCGCGGTGAGCCCGAGCAGGTGCGCGGCGCCGCCGTATCGGGCAATCTCTTCGGCGTTCTGGGGCTGCGCCCGATCGTTGGCCGCACCATTCAACCGGAGGACGACCGCCCCGGCGCCGAGCCTGTCGTTGTGCTGGGCGAAGGCTACTGGCGCCGCAAATTCGGCGCCGACCCCGCTCTCGTTGGCCAGGCGCTGACGCTGAACGGCATCAGACGAACCGTCATCGGCGCGGTGCCCGGAGCCCTGCAGATCCCGAGACCCGACACCGAACTGTGGGTGCCCCTCGCGATGACCGAAGAGCAGGCCGGCCAGCGCTTCAACTTTTATTTGAACGTCCTCGCCCGTTTGCGGCCTGGCGTCTCCGAAGCGCAAGCCCGCTCGGCCATGAAAGTTTTTGCCGCGAACCTGTTGCGCGCGTTTCCGGGCGCCGTGAAGATGGGCACTGGCGTCCGCCCGCTGCGCGACGTGCTGGCCTCGAGCGTCCGGCCCACGCTGAACCTGCTGCTGGCCACTGTCGGCATTGTGCTGTTGATTGCCTGCGCCAATGTCGGCCAACTGCTGCTGGCCCGCGGTGCCGGACGAGCTCGTGAAATGGCGTTGCGCGGCGCCCTGGGTGCGCAACGTGGCCGGTTGCTTCGCCAACTGCTGACGGAAAGCCTGCTGCTGGCTGTCGCCGGCGCCATTGCCGGGACGGGCATTGCGGCCGCTGCCTTGTGGTTTCTCGCCCGGCTGATCCCGCAGAACTTTCCCCAGGGAACGACGCTGGCCATCAACCTTCCGGTTCTCGCCTACACTGCCGTTCTCGCCTTGATCACCGCCGTGGTGTTCGGCGCCGGTCCGGCCTTGATTTCCACTCGCGCGGCTCCGGCATCCGTGTTGAAGCAAGGCGGCCGTAGTGTGAGTGCGGGCGGGGGTCGACTGCGTGGCTCGCTGATTACAGGCGAAGTGGCCCTCACGATCCTGCTGCTGGCCGCTGCCGGGCTTTTGCTGCGCAGCTATTTTCAATTACACAAAGTCGAGCCTGGATATCGCACCGGGTCCATTCTGATTGCCGACACAGTGCTTTCGCCCGCCGGCTATGCAACGCCCGAACGGCGCATCGCGTACTACCAGGATGTGCTCGCGCGAACGGCCCGGCTGCCCGGCGTCATTTCCGCCGCCTACAGCAGTTTCGCCCCTCTCATCATGAAGCGCGGGCGCATGGGATTCCTGATCGAAGGCCGTCCGGACCCCGCGCCCGGCCAACATCCGACGCAAATGGCGGTGGACCGTTGGGTAAGCCCCGGCTATTTGCCCACCATGAGTATTCCGTTGCTTGAAGGCCGTGATTTCTCCGAACGCGACACGGCCTCCTCGCCTCACGTCGTGCTCATCAATCAAACCATGGCGAGGACCTTCTGGCCGAACGAAAGCCCGATCGGCAAGAGGCTTGCGTTCGGCGTCTCATCGAGCCAATCGTCGCCGGGTTATTCCATTGTCGGCGTTATGGGTGACACACGGGAAATCAATCTTGATCGGAAGCCGGAGTCCGAACTGTTCCTGCCGCTGGTCAGCGGCGCGTTCGGACCGCCATTCCTGTGGCCGCGGCAGTTGATTCTCCGCACCATGGGCGATCCGCTGGGCCAGACCGAGTCCGTCCGGCGCGTTATACGCTCCGTCGACGCCAATCAACCGATTGCGGGCTTTCAGACGATGGAGGATGTGGTCGGCCAGGAATTCACTCGCCGCGACACGCAGTTGATCCTGATCTGCGCGTTCGCCGCCCTGGCGTTGCTGCTCGCATCGGTGGGACTCTACGGCTTGATCTCTTGTACAGTGGCGCAGATGAGTTCTGAAATCGGCGTCCGCATGGCGCTTGGCGCACAACCCGGCCAGGCTGTGGGTATGGTGATGCGGCGAACGTTCGTCTGGGTAGGTTTGGGGCTCCTGGTGGGTCTTGTCGCCGCCGGCCTGCTGGCGCGCTTCGTCGAATCGTTTCTGTTCGGCGTCAGAGCCACGGACCCGGTAACGCTCGCGGGCGTCGTCGCGCTCATGCTGTGTGTCGCCCTCGCGGCAAGCTGGCTGCCGGCGTCCCGCGCCGCCGCCGTAGACCCCATCCGGAGCCTCCGGACCGACTAGCGGCTGCAACGCACCTTGCGCCGAAGGGCGCGAATTGCAATCAGGCGCATACGAGCCATGACAGCCACTGCCGTCCCGGTTCAGAATGTGAGCGCCGTGGTCCCACTATTAATGGTTGCCGACATGGAACAATCGCTGGTGTTCTACGTTGATGGCCTCGCGTTCACGCTACGGAACCGGCGGGCACCGGAGGGTCGCCTGCGATGGTGCTGGATGTCGCTTGGCGGCGCCGCTCGCGGCATTCACAACGGGAGGTCGTGTTCGCCGATCCCGACGGCTACCGCATTCACTTCGCCAGCTCTACCGACTTACCCGAAGAGACTGCTCTCTTCCGGTTAGGGCCGCTGAATCAACTCAACCCGGTTACCGGCCGGATCGACTACGAAGCCGAGGATGATGCCGCTGTTCCCGAACGGGCGCGGATCGCCCGTCATCGTTCCACCGGCGGCCTTGACGGCGGCCACCGTGGCTGCCATGTCCTTCACCAGGAAAATCACGTGCGGTATGGGGTCCTTCACGTCGTCCGATTCGCGGTGAAAGAGTATCATCTGCGGGTTCTTGTTGGCCTTGGCGGCTTCCACCGTGGCGCCGAAGTTCACGAAGACCTCGGTGCCTCCCGGGTTTACGATGCGATTGACCTCCTGCATGCCGAACGCCGCCTGGTAAAACTTCGCCAGAGCGATAGTATCTTTCGCGGCAATGCGCGTCGAGTCGAGGGACACCTGAGCATGTGCAACGCCCGCGGCGGGCAGCAGGGCGGATATCGTGATCGCAATGGTAAAAAGTCTCTTCATCAAAGCCTCCGTCGGCAGATTTCATTCATGCAGGTTTTATTCATGATAGAACGCACTGGCCGCGCTCACTCGTTTGAGCTTCGTCCGAATTGCCGCCGATTCGCAAGTAAGACCTTCAGGGATGAGAATGGGTTCCGATTGGCCGACCATCAACGCCTTCCTTCAATTCCGCCATTTTCCAAAGAGAATGGCGTCCGTGGAAAACGCTCCGCTCGATGCTGACTTTTCAGCGTCTGCCTCGAGCCCGGTAATCGCCTGGTTCGCGGGAAATCGCTCCGCGCCGATGAGCAGCATGCGATCGACGCCGTTGACGAGCTTGCCGTCGTATTGCGCGGCGTTTGGACACGAGCCGGAGTTCCCCGCCGTGACAGTCTTGTAAAAGCCCGCACCCTTCGCAAAACAAGCATAGTACTCGACCGCCATCCCGATCGACTGCTTGTGAACTCCGCCGTAGCCATAAGGATCGAAGCCGGCGATTTGCATGAGCTCCGCCGCGTCGAAGAGCCGTTCCAGAGTAAACATCGGGTAGCCGATACCTTTTTCCGGTTCGGCGTTGCGGAACCGGTCGGCAATCTCGCCCGGTGCGGCGTACAGCGTTTGGTAGTCATGATGATTGGCCAGACTGTTCTGACTGTCCGGCTCATGGTTGCTGACGCACCCGGGAGCGGGGCCGTCCGATTGTCCGTAAATGAGGTGGCTGAACAAATGCGTCCAGGGATCCAATACCGGAGTCGCATGGTCGCCGCCGAACAGAACCGCATGCACCTTGCGCTCATCGTTCAGCAGGCGTGCCGTTGCCAGCATTCCAACCATGGCATTGGTCGCGAGGTTGGTAGAGCGGGAACAGTCCGAGTAGGGAAAACCGACGCCGGCGTAGAGCACGTTTTCGGACTGCCTTATCAACTCGAAGATCGAACCGTGAAAAGCATTCAGGCGGTGCACCTCGTCCGCATTGAGAACGCCAAGCGATTCGAGCAGGTCCTGGGCATGAACGGAATAAATGATTCCTCTTCCGAGCGTGAGTCCGAGCTCCGAATCGGGCCTCCCATGACCATCGCGGGTGAATGCTCCCAACTCGAGGAAGCGGCCATTCGCATCGCGAAATCCGCGGTCGGCCCAGGCAAGAAGAATTCGTCTCGCGAGCGCGGTGGATTCATCGGAGCCCGCCGATCCCGCGGGGGGAACTGACCCGGCTTTCAGCAGTGCCGCATAAAGCGCCAGCCGCGAAGCTACGACGGCAGCCCCGGCTGGCGCTCTTGCACCGGGCCGGATCGTCAGGGCGGCGCGAGTCTCGGCGTCATGCCGATCCTGAGGCTCATAGGAAAACGTGTATTCATAAACTCCTGGGATCGGGCCGGAGTAGGTTACGTCCCAATCGATGCCCGACTTGAGATCCTGTTGGATTTGTTTGGCGAGCAGGCCGAACCGTCGCTCAGAGTAGCTTCCCTGGCGATTGATCCGCGAGGCGATGTCTCGCAGTTCCCCGGCTGTCATAAACACGCCGGGGTGCGTCAGTGTACGGTAGGTGCCCTTGAGATCGGGCAGAACCGGATAGGGTGCGTCGAGAGGCCGCGGCGGGAAGTTTTGTCCCGAACCCGCAATCAGATCGTTCGGAACCCCGTCCACAACGCGAATGCCGTGCACGGACAGCTTGCTTTGCGGCCCATAACCGTAGGGCAATACGAGGATGAACCGGTGCTTACCGCCCCCGGATTCGCGGCAGACTTCGGCCACGCCAGGCTCGCTGAACAAATCTGCGGTTTCCGCGAAGATGGGGCCGTCGTGCGGCGCGCCGTTCGTCGTTTGTACAGCGAACAATTGGACATTAATCGATTTGCTTTGCCCTTGTTGACAAGCCCAGCCCAGCAGAAAGTAGTGATCGCCATCCCTGGCGATTCCGTCGATATGACAGACGATGCGACCGACGGG
>Ga0070733_10000675_pt1 | contig 26926 bp, 26 predicted proteins | sample Coa_R1_9_FD_66450 | JGI IMG/M metagenome (GOLD analysis project Ga0070733, IMG submission 66450) | Surface soil microbial communities from Centralia Pennsylvania, which are recovering from an underground coalmine fire - Coalmine... | ecosystem: Environmental > Terrestrial > Soil > Unclassified ...
GCCCACTTACAACGGCGATTACTCCGGCCGAAGGTTCAGTTCGCTCCGCGCGATCAACCAGCTCAACATTAAGCAGATGACGCTGGCGTGGATCTACCGGGCGGCGGCGGGGCCGACCTTTGGCGCGACGATTGGCGGGACGGGTCCCGACGTGCCTCCGGTGGCCGGGCGTGAAAACAGTTTTGGCGGTCTGCAGATCAAAGCCACGCCTCTGATGCTGAACGGCGTGCTCTATTTCGCCACGCCGGATAACGCGTGGGCGGTCGACGCACGTTCAGGCAAGGAGCTGTGGCATTACTTCTGGAAGACGACCGGCGGAATTCATATCGGCAATCGCGGGGTCGGGATTTACGAAAACTGGCTGTTCTTTGAAACGCCCGACGATTATCTTGTTTCGCTCGATGCGCGGACAGGCAAGGAGCGCTGGCATATCCAGATTGCGGACGTGAAGCAGGAGTATTTCTCGACGCCGGCGCCGGTGATTGTGGGCAACCATGTTTTGGTAGGGACGGGCGGCGATACGCTCGATGTCCCCGGGTTTCTCGAAGCGGTGGATCCGGAAACGGGCGCGATGCAGTGGAAGTGGTGGTCGGAACCCCTGAAGAAGGGCGATCCGGGGTCGGAAACATGGCCCAACGAGGCGTCGATGCGGCACGGCGGCGGGATGACATGGATGCCGGGCACTTACGATCCCGCGCTGAAACTTTACTACCTGGGAACCGGGAACCCGCAGCCTGTCGAGACCGGACACGGGCGCGAAGGAGACAATCTCTGGACGTGTTCGATCGTGGCGTTGAATATCGAAACGGGGAAGATCGCCTGGTACTACCAGGTTTCGCCGCACGATACGCACGATTGGGATGCCACGCAAACGCCGATCCTGATCGACGGCTACATCAATGGACGGCCGCGCAAATTGCTCGCGCAGGCCAGCCGTAACGGCTACTACTTCCTTCTCGACCGGACCAACGGGGAGCACCTTGTAACGTCGAAGGTTATCGAGACCATGAACTGGTCGAGTGGCGTGAATGCCAAGGGCCAGCCGATTCCGAATCCGGCCAAAGAGTCCACGGTTGACGGCGTGCTGGTATCGCCGAATTCCACCGGCGCCACCAACTGGCCCGCGCCGAGTTTCGATCCGGAGACGGGATTGTTATATGTAGGGACGAACGAGACGTTCAGCGTGTTCTATCTGACCGACACCGATCCGCAACCCGAGGGCTATGCCGCGGCCGAGCGGAATGCGGGCACTTTCGGGAGCACGCTGCGGGCTATCGATTACAAGACCGGTAAGACGGCGTGGAAACACACTTACCCGGGTGGGGGTGGTTCGGCTGGAATGCTGACTACGGCGGGGAAGCTTCTGTTCACGGGAGACGGCTCCCAGAATTTGATCGCTTTCGATCCGGCCACAGGTAAGATACTTTGGCACGCGGGGTTGGCGGCGAATGTATGTAATGGTCCGGAGACATATATGCTCGACGGACAACAGTATCTGGTGGTGGGCGCGGGAGATTCGTTGTATGCGTTCACCGTGCAGCCATAAATGTGGAGCCGTAAATTCATGACTTACTCAAGACGAGACTTCGGAAAAGCAGCGCTCGCGGGTATCCCACTGTCAATGGCGCTCGCCGCGAGGGTCAATGGCGTGACGCTGGGCGTGATGACTTACAGCTATCGTGCACTGCCGCAAACCCCTGGTGTCGATCGTGTGGACGGGCAAATCGCGGCGCTGAAAACGAATGGCAGCACCGATATCGAATTGTTCGAGGCCGAGCTGCAGCCGCCGGGGAAACGCGAAGATCTGGATAAATGGCGGCAAGCGTCGCAGCCGGACCATTTCAAAGCGGCCAGGAAGAAGCTGGATGCCGCCGGCATTACAACTCATGCCTATACCGTTAATTACCGCGACACACTCACGGACCAAGATCTGGACCGGACCTTTGAACAGGCTAAGATCCTGGGAACGAACGTGATCGCGGCGTCGACTCAGGTGACGATGGCGAAGCGCCTCGCGCCATTCGCCGAGAAGTACAAGATCTACGTGGCATTCCACGGACATTCGAATACGAAAGACCCGAATGAATTCGCCACGCCGGAGAGCTTCCAGATGGCACTGGGGACTTCAAAATACTTCAGAATCAATCTCGATATCGGACATTTCTTCGCGGCGGGCTACGATCCGGTGGCCTTTATCCAGGAACATCACGACCGCATCACTCACTTACATGTGAAAGACCGCAAGAAGAACGACGGGCCTAACATGCCGTGGGGCGAGGGCGATACGCCGATCAAGCAGGTCTTACTGCTTTTGAAGGACAAAAAGTATCCGCTCCCGGCATTGGTGGAGTATGAGTATCGCGGAACGGGAACGCCCGTGGAAGAAGTCGGTAAGTGCCTGGATTACATGCGGCAGGCGATCGCTTAGAGTTGGGCAAGAGGAACCCGCCAGCGCGCCCGCATGGCCGGGATTCCCGTTCGTGTAAGGGTACGGAGCAGGTCGAGAACCATCGGCCGCAGGGAAGCATTCTGCCGCGTCAAATCGGAACGTCCTGACTATAAAGCTGCAGTCTTCGAGATATCCTTGAAGGACTTCCGCAACGCGGCGGCATTCCGCAAGCGTGAGTCTCAGGCGCGGGGCCATCACTGCCAGGTGCCGGCACATTTCCTGCTGTGTTATTTCGGCAAGTAAGCCGAGCGGGGAAGCTTTGTGAGACTTCAGCAGAGCGATTCGGCCGCGAATCCGCGTCCCAACTATTGGCCCTTGTTGGCTGGGAAGAACGAAGCGACACGATCGTTGAGCGTGAACTCCATTCCAAGGCCCGGATACTGTTTGAGCACCTTCGCGCGCATCTCGGCCGCGCTCTTCGACGAAGCGACATTCGCATCCCAATCGGCGATGTACTTCTTCATCCATGCGATCGACGCCATGTTCTGCGTCGCGCCCGCACCCTGATGGCCGGGAACGATGATTGCCGGCTGCAGATCTGCGATCTGATCCAGCGTCTTCATCCAATCCTCACGAGCCTTGTCTTTCGGAACCCCGAAATAGACGTGGTCGAACACGGTATCGCCGGCCACCACAGCTTTGAGCGACGGAATGTAGACGAAGCTGTTTCCGGGGCCGTCACCCTGCACGCCGCCGGTGATCGGGAACTCCTCGCCGTCGAGGGTGAGCACGGGAGTCGAGAGCTCTTCGGGAAGAACGGGCTCAGGTCCGGGGATGTTGTTACCGTAAGTCGGGAACCAGAACTTCTGGCGTGCCGGCCAGCCGGTTTTGGCGCCGGCGACCGTAGCCGGGAGCGCTACGATTCTCGCGGACGGGAAGGCCTGCTTCAGCACCGCCAGCCCGAACAGGTGGTCCGGGTGCGGATGCGTGACGTAGATGGTGGCCAGGTGTTTCTTCGATTCGAGAATCTCCGCCGCAAGGCGGTGCGCCTCGCTGAGCGAGAACTGCGGATCGATGACCAGCATGTCCTTCTCGCCTGAAATCATGGTTGAGTTCACGTCGTATCCGTTGACGCCGACGCCCGTATGGACCTTCAACTGGAGCTTGGTTTGGGCACTGGCGGCGGCAGCAAGCGCGACCACGGCGAGCAGGCTTCGTTTGATCATGTGGAGATTGTAACTCTACCGCCAGGCGAACCATCCCGGCCCTACGCGCAAGTGATGACTCACCGAATCCGGCACCGCCATGAACAGCAGGAAGCCGATTGCCGCGTGCGCCAATCCGAGAAAATAGAGATTCCTGTATCGGCGATAGACGAAAATGGCTCCATACGCGCCGGCCAGCGTGATCGACATCAGCAACCAGTTCGGCGAATGGACTGCGAAAAATAGCGCCGATGCCAGAATGCTCGCCGCGTTGCGCGACAGGGCCATTTCAAGACGGTTCAGATAGTAGCCGTTCAGCAGATATTGCTGCATCAGCCCCCAGGGCAGATAGAGGGCCAACGATTCAACTGCCGGCATGAGTCCGATCGGGCGGATGGTCCCGAGCAACGAGGCAGCAACCCCCATCGCCAGAAGAAACACAATCAGAGCGGGCCCAAATCTCCTGACGCATTCGCCGAAATTCGCGGCCCGGAAGCCGATCGCCGCCGGGGATTCATGATGCGCAACATGGGATGCGACGATCAACGCCGCAATCGGAACCCATGACCATGGATGTGTGGCGCGCCATCGCCAGATGTACGCCATGATGAGGGCGAACACTACGAATGCTTCAAGCAGGCTGATTTTACGCGTGCCGGCAGTCACGTCTAATTATGGTTCTGTCGGCGGTGTTATTATTTCGCCTGATGCGCATTGCTCTTGCCTGCGTGTTTACCGTGGCGGCGATGGTTTCGTCCGCGGCAGACGAACGCGGGGCCGTAGATGCAAGGCACCGGCAGTTGTGGGTGACATGGTCAAACAAGACTGGCCTCAGTGTCGAAACAATCGAGAGGCTCTGGCACGCAACGATGGGTATCTACGACGTTGAAGACGATTTCGGCCTCGCCAATATCGAAATCGTGGATGCTCAAACGTTCAAGCCGCGAAAACGGGTTCTTTTTGTGGTGTCGGACGGTAACGGCCATTGCCTTAGCCTGTACATTTTCGGGAATTCGGGCCGGGACAAGAAGCCTCTGTGGCAACTTGAGGACGGCGGCTTCTGCCACGAACAAATGCTTGGCTACGCAACCGCTTATGCCCGGCCCCCAGGCGACATCGTGGTCCAGGTGCCAACCGGGCCGGCATGGATCACGCGAAAGAATCCTGACAGCACGTATCCGGTCTCCACAGCGCTCACGCTATTCAACTACCGCCGGAACGGCACGACATACATGTCAATCGCCAGGAGCGCGTGACTTTCCAGTCGGAGACCCTCAACCCTGAGAAGTGTACGCCCGATATGCCGCGCGAGCAGAAGTAGGCGCCGTTTTTGGAGCGGAGCGCGCCGGGTCGGCGGCCGCCCCTTTCAATTGCCGTTTTGCCGGCGTGACAAGGTCTGCGCGCGATTCGAGCGTGCCGCTTCCAGTGCCGGATCGAGCGCCAGAGCCCGATCGAATTGGGCAATCGCTTCCAGGTATTTCCCTTCCTGCGCGAGAATTTCCCCCCACAAGTTATGCAGGCCGGCGTCCCCGGGAAAAGCGGCGGCGACCTTTTCCATCTGCCCCTCGGCGGCGGCGAGCTGCCCGGCTTTCACCAGCGCGAACACCAGATTGTAGCGGGCGTTCACGTTGCCGGAATCGAGCTGGAGCGCGGTTTCAAATTCCTGAATCGCCTCACGGCCCCGGCCTGTTCGTGTGAATGCCGCACCGAGTATATTGTGTCCCTGCGATTGTTTCGGGTCCACGCGAACCGCGGTCTCGAGCGCGGTTACCGAGCCCTGCAAATCGAGGCGCGAAAGCTTGAGTTCGCCCAGGTCGAGCCAGGACGCGTAGTCACCGGGATACTTCTGCAGCGTATGTTCCATTGCGGCCTCCTCCAGCTCGCGGCGGCGGTCGCGCCTGTCATGCGAAAGCACCTGCAGCCACAAATGACCCATCTCATCCGTCGCGTTGTTCCCGGACTTCACGCGCTTCGGCGGCTGGTTGGGGTTACGTGGATTGGCGGCGGAATTATCATAGTGGTAACGCATCGAAATCAACGTTCCTTTGGGAAGAAACACGGGCTGGCGATAGCGGAAGACGGCCTGCCAGTTCGAATCCCAGTCCGGAATGCGGATCAGCCACTCGCGCTTGCCACCCGGCAGCGTCGCGTAAGCTTCGAGCAGCTTACCGAGGTAATGCGCGTGGGGGTAAACGGCGAGCACGTCCACATCGATGGGCAATCGAAAGTCGTCGGAGACGAGGAAGTCGCGCGTGCCCGGCGGAATATCGATCGCGCCATCGTGCTCGAGCTGGATCAGCACGGGAAACTGCGTGGGAGCCTTGTCCGTGAAATAAAGACCGATGGAAGGTTCGACCAGTTCGGGTTTCCCCGACGGCTGCAGGTGCGCGTTGAGAACCAGATCGTTGCCGGGCTGAAGCCGCCATGCAAAGCCGTCGGGTTCGACGTATGGCACGCTGCCGGGCTTCCAGAAGGTGAAGTGGCCGGGCGGATCGAACACGCTGTATTGGATGTTCATATCCATGCCGGCGAAGCCCGCGCCAGGTTTCGGTTCCAGCTTGCGCGCGGAGTTCATACGATCCACGATCAGGTTCGCGTGATGCACGAGGCGTTTGCCGCCCGCGCGAATCTCCACCGCCCGTACATAGCGGGGAGCCGGCAGATCCGCCCTGAACACGAAATTCCAGAACACGTCCGGACCGTCGGCAGGCAGTGCGAACGGCTGCGCCGCTTTCAAAACGAGGTCGGGAGCGCCCAACTGCCAGTCTTCCGGAATGAGAGGTAACGAAAGCGCTTCCGACGGCTCCCCTTCGGGCGCGCCTGCTCTGGCCCAATCGCCGATGGTTTTTATCTGGGCGTCTGTAAGGCGGAGTTCCCCTTCGAAATCGCCGTGCCCCGGCTCGGGCAGCCAGGGCGGCATGAAACGGCTGCTCGTCACCATGGCGATCAGGCGCGCGCGCTTCTTTGCATCTTCCCAGGTCACCAGCGGGAACGGTCCTGACTCACCTGCGCGATGGCAGGACACGCAATTGCGGCGGAGAATCGGAGCGATGTCGCGATTGAAGGTAAGAGGCGCCTGCGATCGCAACAATAAAGCCGCGGCGAATCCAGCCAGAACCGGGATTGCCTTTTTCATGTGCGATACACCTGTAGAATACATCCGGACTCGGGTAGACTGATTGAGCATGACCTCCGCCCGCAGAGATTTCGTCCGTATGCTGGGGCTGACCGGAGTCTCTGGTTTATTGCGTGCACAGACGACTGCATCTAATCAAATTGAGGATCTCGTTGCCGCCAATCGGATACTCACGGCGCACGAAGTCTTCGATGCGTACGGGCACGTCAGCGTGCGCAGCGATGGGAATCCGCAGCATTACTTCATGGCGCGGTCTCTCGCCGCGGCACTGGTTACGGCGGCCGACATCCTTGAATACGATCTCGACAGCAACGCGATCGGCGCCAATCCAATTGGGGCCAACTCAATTGGGGCCAACCCAGCGGCTCTGTTCCTCGAACGATTCATTCACGGCGAAATTTATAAAGCGCGGCAGGATGTCAATGCTGTGGTCCACTGCCACACGCCATCGCTGATTCCGTTCGGCGTGTCCGATGTGCCTCTAAGACCGACGTTCGGACTGGCCGGGTTCCTGGCCGAAGGCGTGCCCGTATTCGATATACGCAAATTCTTCGGGACGACGGATCTGCTCATTCGCGATTCGGCGCGCGGGCGGGCGCTGGCACAGGTACTGGGGAATAAGCCGGTGGCGCTGATGCGCGGCCACGGGGCCGTGATTGTGGGAGCCTCATTGCCGCTGACCGTGGGCCGATGCGTTTATCTGGATGCGAACGCGCGTGTGCAGCAGCAGGCTATCGCGCTCGGCGGGAAGATCACGTATCTGACTCCCGAAGAGGGGAAGATATCCGTGGCGGACGATTACCGGCGCGCCTGGGAATTATGGCGGCGGCAGGCGATGGGGAAGTAGCAGTCGATGCGCCGTGGCACTTCCGGACATGCGGCGATAGCCGCGTGTCCATCGATCCCTTAACCCCGCGTTTCAGGCGCGAATCACGCGTTCGCAAAACAAGTCGAGAAATCGCGCCGCATCCACATTCACGCACACGTGCGCATTCGAGTCTTTTTGAACCCAGGGCCGCCGATCGAGAACGACCATGCCGCGCGTGAGTTCGCCCTTCGTTTCGATATCGATACTCATCGGCTGCGTCTCGGCCAGTGACTCGTCGAGCGCCACCGCGACAGCGAGCGGATCGTGCAGATAAAAGATATCCTCGCCGAGACGCGCTGCGTAAAACGAAAACATCTGTTCGCAGATGCAGCGCAGAAAGCGCGCGCGCATGTCGAAGCGGTTGCCGAGTTCACGGTCCAGCCGCTCCCGGTTGAATACCACCTGATGTGTCGCGTCGAGCGAGACCAGCTTCAGGGGAACGCCGCTGTGAACAATCTCCCGCGCGGCGCGGGGGTCCGCAAAAAAATTGAATTCGGCCGTTGCCGTGACGTTGCCTCGATCCCGAACCGCGCCGCCCATGGTCACGATTTGTTTCAGGAGGCGAAACCCCTCGGGATCTTCGCGAAGCGCGACCGCCGCGTTCGTGAGCGGGCCGATTGTCACCAGGGTGACCTCGCCGGGGTATTGCCGCGCTCGCATTGAAATCGTCCGCGACGCGGACACCGCGCCTGGAGGAATGGCGCGGAGAGGCGCAGTCCGAATCCATCCGCCCAAGCCGTCACGTCCATGAACGTCGGCGGCGAAAACCGGTGTCGAAGACCGTGAAAACAAGGTGGTCAGGGGAGTGGCGCGGCCTTCCGCGATATGTACCTCGTGGCCTGCAAGATGCAGCACCTCGCGCACGTTGCGCGTGGCGGTCTCAACCGGCACATTTCCATGTACCGTGGTGACGGCCTCGACCACCGTTTCGGGCCAGGCGAGAGCGAGCAGCAGAGCCAGGGCGTCATCGACGCCTCCATCCGTGTCGATGACAATCCGTTGCACGCGCGTTTTTACTATTTTGCCGAAGGCGTGTCAGAGGGTGCGGGAGCCGGCGCGGCCGGCGCGGGCCTGTCGGTGAGAGTGCGTCCGTCGCCCAGCGTGACCGAAACGAATATGCAGCCCGGTTCGCCGGTGATCTGCGGGTGGCAATTCACCGTGACCTTATCGCCCGGCTTCATGACCGACGATTTCCAGCCTGCGCGAATCAACACGGCCGGTGAAGTCATTTCGACGTTCCAGATCGTGACTACGCCTTTAGCGTCCGGGACCTCCATTTCGATCCAGGAGTGAGGATTGGCCCACTTGAATTCCTTCACGGTGCCGGTGACCGCGACCGTTTTCGCGCGGTCGAAGCCGGCCATCGAGTGGTGCGCGAAGGCGGGAACAGCCGCCAGCAGGGCCATCAAACACGCAAACCCGGAAATTATTTTCTTCATGCCGTTCCTCTCATTTCCTCTTATACCAGCTAGCGGACATTCACACTCGAGCTCGTGCTCGGCAGGTGTTCGTTGAGATCGGGCAGGCAGGACGCTTCGGTGATGTCCGTGTCCTCAACCCGTCTCCAGCGTTTCGTCGATTTCCACTCGCCTTCCCAACTCTTCGGGTCCGAAAACGTATATTCGATCTCCAGCGTGGTCGCATTGTTCAGCAGCTTCATGCGCTCGACGACATGCAGCGCGTCGCTGCCGGGAATTCCGTTATCGACCCAGTGATGGTCGTTGACAAACCCCGTCGTATCCACCACCAGAGTGTCGCCTTCCCAGTGGCCGATCGATTCGCCGTTGAAACTGCGCACCACCAGATCGGGATCGGTGTGCTTGCGGCCATCGAGATAAATAATGCGCACGCTGTTCATAAATCCGCTGATCATGAAGATTGCCGTTGGCCCCTGAATCATCGCGATGGGCCATACACGCGTCATGAGTATCGGCAATCCGGCGGGCCAGCATTGGCCGATATCGTCGCGGTAAACCTTACCGGCTTTGCGCGCCTTCTCCGACGCGTCGAACTCAACCTGCGCCGCCGGAGTGAGCTTGGTGCCGGGAGGCGGCGTGAAACGGAACCCGTTATTCGGCCCTCCGCCGTGCATCCAGGTTCCGGTCAGATCCCAAGGAGCTTTCGGATGGGGCTTGGCCAGGTTCTTGAGCGCCAGCGCGCCGAGTTGTTCGGGCTCAGCCGCGGGCGGCGTCGATTGGGCAGCCAGAGTAAAGGCGCCCGCCAACAGGCTCGCTATTCCAGTCGCCGCTCGAAAACTATTCAGCATCATTCCTCTCATTTGTCGTGCACCTGCAGCCGCACTACGCCCTTCTCATCCACATACTCGCGATTGTTGTCGCAGACAAACTCGACCATCTCATAATTCGGCATGCGCTTGTAACCCAACGTGTAAGTCACCGGCTTTTCGAGCACCACCGGGTCGTCGATCGTGATCTCGTCGTGCAGGTAGTCGGGCGCTACCAGGCGGATGCGTTCGGTAATGTGCATCTGGCCGCTGTGCGGCATGCCGCGGTAGCCGCCGATGGAAGGCTTGATGCCGACGGTGTCGACTACGAGCGTGTCTCCGTCCCAATGGCCGACCGAGCGGCCATAATAGCCGGGAGCCACGTCTTCGGGCTTCGACTGCGGCACGTTCATGTAAACCCGGCGCACTTCGCTGAACGCCTCCGAAATAATGGTGATCTGCTTCGGTGTCTGAATGAATTCCACCGGATAAATCGCCACCGACATCATGGTGGGCACGCCGTAGGGAATGCATTGAGCACCCGTAGTGGCCAGCTGCTCACCACGCTTGTTGGCTTCCGCTTCGAGCGCCCGCCGCTCGTCGTACGGCTTTTTGTATTCCGGCTTCAGCAACAGCGGACTGGCCGGAGGCGGCGCCAGTTTCGGGTCTGCGCCGCGTCCGCCGCGATACACGCCCCAGATGCCGGTCAGATCCGGCGGGGTCGCCGGAGACTGGGCCTGGAGCTGTAGAATGGCGACCGCAAAAAGCAAAAACATCTTCATGGCGAGGCTACTGTGGACCCTGTCCCGGCCCGTTGCCGAGCACGCGCCCATCCGGCAAAGTCGCGGTATTGAGGAATCCTCCGGCCTTGCCATTTTTTAGCGGACTGATGATGAGAGTGGTCTTATCGCCCTTCTTCAGGCTGCTGAACTTCCAGCCGCTCTGCTGCAGGATGCTCGGGCTGCCCATCTCGATCGACCAATGCTTGATCGCGCTTGGATTGGCCTCGTCCGGCACGTCGATTTCAATATAGGAGTGAGGATTCGTCCATTCAAACGTAGTCACGGTGCCGACCAGCGTGATCTTCTTCGTCATGTCGAACATCGTGAACGAATGGTGGGCCAATAACGGACCAGCCGCGACGAAAAGCAGCGTCGCCACAATACGCGAAATTGTCATAGGAATCCGCTGTCCATATTATTGGATTGCCCCATACAACACAAGCGTACTCCAGGTTTCGCTGGACATGCGCGACAGCCGCGTCTCCGCCAGGCACAGTGAAAAGCGCGGCTGTCGCCGCATGTCCGCGACGGAGGTTCTATTGTGTTGTGGAACCACTTCACCCGCGCGGGCATCTACCCATCTGCGGGGCACTGCCCCGTTTCATGTTATCGTCAAACATTGTGAAAATACTGGAAATTGCAGGGTTGGCAGGAGCTTCGCTCGTCGCCGTTTCCGCCATCGCCTTCGGGCAGTCGCCCACGCCCGCCGCCGATTCCCACGTGGTTCTGGACACGATGTCCCAGGAACTGCAGCGAAACTTCGACGCGATGAAGAAGAAGGCGGACCCCCCGCCCTATTTTTTGTCCTACGAAATCACCGACCAGGACTCGCACGCCGTCAGCGCGACGCTGGGAGTGTTGAACGCCACCGAGTCCGGCCGTAACCGCTATCTCGATGTCACGGTCCGCGTCGGCGACCCGAAACTGGATAATTTCCGGCGCGTGCGCGGCGACCGCATCCAGTTTACGTCCGGCGCCGGCGTCCCCATCGACAACGCACCGGGCGCGCTCAGGCAGGACCTCTGGCTCGAAACGGATCGCGTCTACCGGGCCTCCGCCGAACGGCTCATCAAGATCAAAACCAATCAACAGGTCAAGGCCGCCGACCGCGATACCTCGAACGATTTCTCCGCCGAAGAAAGCTACGCTCACGTTGAACCCCCCGCCACCATCGTTTTCGATTCCAGCCGATGGACGCAGAACGTGCGCGACCTCTCCCACGAGTTTCTCGCCTATCCGGACCTCCTTTCTTCCGACGTGCAGGCGTCCTTTCAATCCGACACCCGCTACTTCGTCAATACCGAAGGCACCAAAGTGCAGCACGGGCGCGGCTTTGCCCGCGTGATTATCAGCGCCAACGCCAAAGCGAAGGACGGCATGGACGTTTCGGATTTCGCCTCCTTCGAAGCCGCCGATCCCAAGGATCTTCCCTCCGGCGACGTGATAAAAGCCGCCGTGAAGCGAGTCGGCGATCATGTCGAAGCGCTCACCACGGCACCGACCGCGGAACCATTTGTCGGCCCCGCCATCTTATCCGGCCGCGCGTCGGGCGTGTTTTTCCACGAAATCTTCGGACACCGCATTGAAGGGCACCGGCAGAAAGACGAGTCCGAGGGCCAGACTTTCACCAAGAGCGTCGGCGAAAAAATTCTGCCCGATTTTCTATCCGTGACATTCGATCCGACGATCAAGCGGATCGCCGGCGTGGACCTGAACGGCTGGTACGAATACGACGATGAAGGGGTTTTGGGAAGGCCTGTCAAGGCAGTGGAAAACGGCGTTCTCAAGAGCTTTCTGATGTCACGGTCGCCGATCGATGGCTTCGACCATTCGAACGGGCATGGCCGCCGCCAGCCCGGACTGGAAGTGGTCTCGCGGCAATCGAATCTGATCGTCACCAGCACGCATACGGTCAGCGACGAGAAGCTGCGCCAGATGCTGATCGATGAAGTCAAAAAGCAGAACAAGCCTTACGGGCTCTACTTCGAGGACATCACCAGCGGCGTGACGACCACGCAGCGCGCGGGCCTGCAGGCATTCAAGGTGGTTCCGGTGATCGTATACCGCGTGTATGCGGATGGCCGTCCGGATGAGTTGATTCGCGGCGCGGATATCGTCGGGACGCCGCTTGCGAGCTTCGCCAAGATCATCGCCACATCGGACAAACAGGAAGTGTTCAACGGATACTGCGGCGCCGAATCCGGCAGCGTACCGGTCTCGGCCGTGTCCCCCGCCATACTGATTTCTGAAATTGAAATCGAAAAGACGAATGCGTCGCAGGATCTGCTCCCCCTGCTCCCATCCCCCTTGATCGCGGGTGTGCGATGAGGTGGGGCGGGATGGCGGCAGGCAGGATTGTGGCAACGCTTGCTTTGGCCGCGGTGTGCGCCGGCTTCGCTTTCTCGGCGGCTCAGACCGACCCGGTTCTCGACGCCATGCAGGCCGAGCTGAAGCGTTCCATGACGCTGACGCTGAATCAGCTCGACAAGCCGTACTACCTCAGTTACACCGTCGACGACGAACATACCTGGTCCGCCGCGGCGACCCTCGGTGGATTGATCAGCTCGAGCAGCAGCGATTTTCGCGTTCCGCGGCTGCGCATGCGCGTGGGCGACTATAAGTTCGATAACAGCAACTGGACCGGCGCGAACGCCGCGGGCCCGCGATACAACCTGCGAAATTTTCCGGTTGAAGACGAGAACCCGCTCGTCCTCCGGCAGTATCTATGGCTGGCCACCGACTCCGCGTTTAAAGGCTCTCTGCAATCGATCGCCCGCAAACGCGCCGCGCTGCGCAACGTGACCGTGAGCGAGGAGCTTCCCGATTTCGCTCCCGCGCCGCCGTTCGTCGCCATACACGATTACCATCCCGTACAATTCGATGCCAGGACCTGGGACGATCGCACGCGGCGGATTTCCGGCGTCTTCAAGGCCATTCCAGGCCTGCGCAATTCCGACGTGGCGTACAGCGCGGTCGATTCCCTGCATCGATTCGTGAGCAACGAAGGGACTTCCGTTCGGGTGCAGGAAAGCATGGCAACGTTTGAGATCCAGGCTTCCGCGCAGGCGCCCGACGGCATGATCGTCCGCGACCTGGCGGTTTTCTACACGCGCGATCCGGCCCGCATGTTCCCGGAGGAAGAACTGAGCAAATCGGCACGATCGGTGGGAGAGCAGGTCCTCAAAATCGCGGCCGCGCCCCTGGGAGACAACTATACCGGCCCGGTTCTGTTTGAAGGCGAGGCCTCGCCGCAGTTGATGGCCGAAATACTCGGGCGCAATCTGCATATTTCGCGCAAACCCATCACCGCGCCCGGCGCCGCGGCGCAGACGGCCACCACCGATCTGGAAGGCCGCCGCGGGGTGCGCATCATGCCGGAAATTTTCGACGTCACCGACGACCCGACCCAGCCGCTTTTCGGCCACGAAGAAGTAGACGACGAGGGCGTTCCGGACAAACCGCTGTCGCTTGTCGAGAGGGGCGTTCTGAAGGACTTTCTACGCACCCGGCAGCCTGTTCGCGGATACAACGAATCCAATGGGCGCGCCCGTCTCACCGCAAACTACGGGGCTGAGACGCCGGTCCCCACCAACCTTCTGATCAAGGCTCGCGAGACCAGTTCCATCGCGGACCTCAAGAAAAAACTGATCGATTTGATCGACCAGCGCGGCCTGCCCTACGGCATGATCGTGAAGAAGATGGATTTCCCCTCGTCGGCATCGATCGACGAAGCTCGCAAGATTCTGTCGGCGGGAGCCGCGGGCGGATCGAACCGCCCCGTCAGCATGCCGCTTTACACCTACCGCTTGTATCCCGACGGCCGCGAAGAGATGGTACGCGGCGTGCGTTTCAGGGGGGTCAATGCGCGATCGCTTAAAGACATCCTGGCCGCCGGCGACGACAGCATCACGTTTAACTATCTGGATAACGGCGCTCCCTTCGCGCTGCTTGGTTTCGGTTCCGGAGCCGCTGAAGTGGCCGTGGTGGCGCCGTCGGTTTTGATCGACGATCTGGAGATGTCGAAGATCGACGACGAGATGCCCAAGCTCCCGATCGTGCCCCCGCCATCCGTGGATTAGGGCCTGTGGCGTGGACGATCGTTTTCCGTCGTCCGCGATCTGTCTCGTAACCGGAAGACGGCAGGCCACGGAGAACGATGGCCTGCCCCACGCATTTTCCGGACGCTACACTAATGGTCAATCGTTCGAAATGAAGATCCTCAGCCGCTACGTTTTTCGCGAGATCCTGGCGAGCTCCTTTCTCGCCACCGCGCTCGCGACATTCGTGATCTTCCTGCAGGGGATTCCGAAGCTTTTCGCACTGCTGGTGCACTCGGCAAAGGGCCCGGTCGTGCTCAAGCTGTTCGCTCTGGCAATGCCGCCGATATTGCTGCTGAGCATGCCATTCGGGGTGCTGGTGGGCATTCTGGTAGGGCTGGGCCGGCTGTCGAGCGACAACGAAATGATCGCCATGCGGTCGGCCGGCGTATCCAGCCGGATCGTTGTGCCGCCGGTTTTGACTTTCGCTTTTATGGCCATGCTGCTCTCGGGAGCATTCGCGGTGTGGCTGAATCCTCTCGCCATCCGCGCGGAGTACAAAATCCTCAACGCCGTGGCTGCCGCGCAGTTGACCGCCGATGTCGAGCCGCGCGTTTTTGAAGATCAATTCACCAACGACAACACCGTGCTCTACGTCAACGACGTGAAGGCCGAAAACGGGCCCGTGGCGGTCTGGACCGGTGTCTTCATCGCCGATCTCACGCCGCCCGCGGAGCGAAAAACCGGCTTGAAGGACGCGCAGGCCGGGCCCAGGGTGACGGTCGCGCGCGAAGCGCTGGTGGTGCCGGATGTAGCGCACGACCGGCTTCAGCTCACGCTCCGCGATATGGGGATTCATGCTTCGCCCTACCACGAAATCGCACCCACCGGCGCCACCGCGCTCCAGGCCGAACCCACCAAGCAACAGCAAGCCAAGCCTTACAGCGAGATGCTCACCGTCGAGTTGCGGAGATTCATTCGCCGCACGCCGAAGAACACGCAGGAAAGCACGGATTCGCGCATCGAGCTGCACCGCCGGTTTGCCTTGCCGGTGGCCTGCTTCATGCTGGCGATGGTGGGGATCCCGCTCGGCGCTTCCTCGCGCAGAGGCGGCCGCTCGGCGGGCTATATATGGGCCATATTTCTGGCTTTCTTCTGCTATTACCTCTCCTTCATCGCGTTGACAAGCCTGGCGTCGCGTTCGCATTCGATATCCGCGGAACTGGCGTCCTGGCTGCCGAATGCGGGGTTTGCGATCGCCGGCATCGTGATGATCGCGCGCATGGAATCGCCCGGCGACCGCGACTGGCTCGGCGCCATGCGGCAGACGTTAACGGCATGGTTCTCGCGGCTCTCGAACAAAGTGGCCATTCAACGCGAATCCGTTGCCGCCAGAGGCATCAAGCTCGCTCTGTTTCAGATACTCGACAGCTACGTGTTGTCGAATTTCCTTTTTTATTTCCTCGTGACGCTTTTTTGCCTGGTCGCCATGTCTCAGGTATATACATTTTTTGAGCTGCTCGGCGACATCGTCAAGAACAACGTTCCGATGTCGCACGTAGTGAAGTATCACTTCTATCTCACGCCGAGCCTGATTTACACAACCCTGCCTATCGCGGTGCTGGTCTCGATCCTGGCCACCTTCGGAGTGATGACCAAAAATAACGAAGTGACCGCGTTCAAGGCCTGCGGCATCAGCGTCCGGCGCCTCGGATTGCCCGTGCTGCTGATGAGCTGCGCGCTCAGCGCTTTCGTCTTCGCGTTCGATTATTCTTACATTCCGCAGGCCAACCAGATACAGGATGAGATTCTGAACGAAATCAAAGGCCGTCCGACGCAGACTTACCTGCATCCGGAACGTAAGTGGATCAAGCACGATTACCGGATCTTTTACTTCAAATACTTCGACGCGTCGGAGAAGTTGATGGTCGAGCCTTATGTTTTCGAACTCGATCCGAAGACATTCCAACTGGTGCGCGAGATCAGCGCAAACCGCGCCCGCTGGCAGCAGAACATCAATGCCTGGGTTTGGGAAAAGGGTGCGGCCAAAGACATCTGCGGCGTGGACGAGTGTAAGGTCCAGAACTTCACGGTGACTACCTTTCCGGAAATTACCGAGACGCCCAACGACTTCCTCAAGGAGGTCAAGCAGGACAAGCAGATGAACTATGCCGAGCTGGCGAGCTATATCAAGTCTCTGCAGGAGAGCGGTTTCGACACAGTGAAGCTGCATGTGCAGTATTACAAGAAGTTTGCCGTTCCCGTGTTCGCCCTGATCATGGCGTTGATCTCCGTGCCTTTCGGATTTCTGGTAGGGAACCGGGGCGCAATGACCGGAATCGGCGTAGGCATGGCGGTCGCCATGACTTATCTCGCCACCGGGCTTCTGTTCGACCAGTTCGGCAACGTCAACCTTCTTCCCGCGGCGGTGGCGGCGTGGGCGCCGGACGCTTTGTTTTCGATTGCCGGCTTATACCTTATGCTGCGCATGAGGAGTTAGAGAACGCGGCTGAAGCCGCGTGTACCTCGCTATAATGGGCTTCAGCGGCAGATGCTGGACATCAAGAAAAAACTTCAGGAAGAGATCACCGCGCTCGAGTACGAGCTGCGCAATGAGCTGCCGCGCGAGATTCTTAAGGCGCGGGCTCACGGCGATCTGAGCGAAAACGCCGAGTACCACGCAGCCAAGGAGCGCCAGGGTCTGGTGAATGCCCGCCTCGGTCACCTGCAGAAACGCCTGGCCGATTTCTCGATGATCGATATGACCAGGATCCCCCACGATCGCGTGGGCCTGGGGTCTCGCGTCGTGGTGCTCGACGTTAAAACCAATGCGGAGATCACTTATACGCTGGTCACCAGCGAGGAGGCCGACGCCGCTCGGGGAAAGATCTCGACGGCTTCCCCGATCGGCAAGTCGCTGTTGGGCAAAGAGGTCGGCGATACGGTGAAGATGCAGGCGCCTGGCGGTACCAAAGAGCTGGAGATTCTGGAGCTGCAGACGATCCACGAACTCGAGAAGTAGATGACCGTCACGCGCGTTATCGGCCGGTTTTTCGGCTGGATCATCGATGCGATCGTCGGCGCGCTGGCTTTATCGAGAGTGCACCCGAATGTTCTGACGTTCATCGGGCTGCTGATCAACATCTGGGCCGCGTTTCTCTTCGCCGCCGGCAAGTTTCGCTGGGCCGGCATTGTCGTGATCGGCGCCGGCCTCTTCGACATGGTCGATGGCCGCGTGGCGCGCGAGACCAATCGGGTCACCCGTTTCGGCGGTTTCTTCGATTCCGTGCTCGACCGCTATTCCGATCTTGGCGTCCTGGTCGGGCTGCTGGTTTTCTATGCATCGATCAACCGGTTCTTCTATGTGGTGCTGACCGCGATCGTGATGACCGGCACCGTGATGGTGAGCTACACGCGGGCGCGCGCCGAGAACACAATCCCCAGATGCAAGGTGGGCTTCCTCGAAAGGCCGGAGCGGGTGGTGCTGGTGATCATCGGGGCTTTGTTCAATCGTATGGCGCCCGTGCTTTGGGTGATCGCGGTGCTTTCCAACATCACCGTGATCAGCCGGATACTCTTCACCTGGCAGGCGACCAAACGTTTGAGGAACGCTCAGAGTTAGGAAGCCGACGAGGGCGTCGGCTGCGGACCAGGGGGTCCGCCCCACGGAGCCGCCTGCAAAGTACAATCAGCCCAGTTTGGTCTTGGATGACGCCACGTTCGCGCCTTCCGATTTCACCGGCTTCCGGTTCGCGGCGCTTCTATCCCCGGAACCCTGAGATGAACCCTGAAATCGGCGATACTGATCGGTGACGCATACCAGAAACATCGGTTGTTTGGCGTTCTTCAGCACATCGATGATCCGATCCGGCTGGTCTTCGAGATAGATATTCCGGCCATCGGTGATCAGATGGACATCGCTGTCGTTCGACACGGCATCGCTCAGCCGCTTTCCCATTTCTTTCTGGAGAAACCGCAGCACGCGCCGGATCTTCTGCAGCGAAAATCCCTTGCGGCGCAGTTCGGCTATCACGGAGACTTCCACCACTTCATTCGACAGGTAAACGCGCCGGTGACCCTCCTGACGGGGAGAAACCACGTTACGCTCGTCCCACCACTGCAGCTGGCGAAGGCTCACACCCGCGATGCGCGCAACATCGCCGCTGGTGTAGCGATCCTGCTCGGCTGCGGCAACGGGTAGCTCCTTTTTTGTTTTGAACATTTCGCGATGCCTCTGTGCTCCTGGAGCACCTAGAATTCTACCAGATCCAGGCGCGCCGGGAAATGCTTCAATTCCGCCCATGTTAACATTGAAATTCAATCCCATCCAGAGGTTTTCGTGGCCAGTAATCTCACGCGCAAAGAGCTGTTAAAGCAGGACAAGTTCACGGTCGAAGCCGAACACACCGTAGACTACCTTTCGACCCATCGCAAGGAAGTGGTTCGCTACGGCACGGTCGCGCTCGTCGTGATCGTCATCGTGGCGGCGGTGTTTTATTACCGTGGTTCCCGCGCTTCCGTCCGCGAACAGATTCTCGGCGAAGACATTGCAATGGCCAACGCGCCGGTCGGGCAGGCTCAGCCCGGCGGCCAAAGTTTCCCCACCCAGGCCGCGAAAACCGACGCCGTTACCAGGGCTTTCTCGAAGCTGGCTTCCGATTACGGCGGCTCGGAAGAAGCCTATATCGCCGAATATTACCTCGGCGGCCTGGCTTTGGACGCGGGGAACGTGGATGAGGCACGCAAGAAGCTTCAGGACGCCGCCGATCACGGTAACGTCAACTATGCCTCGCTTGCCAGGCTCGCCCTCGCCCAACTCGATTTCGCCCAAAATCGCACCTCCGACGCGGAGGTTCTGCTGAAGGGTCTGATGGATCATCCGACGGATCTGGTTTCGAAGGAGCAGGCCGAATACACTCTGGCGAAAGTGATCGCCCCAACCAGACCGGAGGAAGCGAGAAAGCTCTTCCAGCAGCTTGCCGGCGAGAAATCCGATGTCAGCCCGATCGCCCAGACGGCAATGAGCGAACTTCCGCAGAAATAGTATCCGACCCTGATGCTGGGACATCTCCGGTTCCCCGTTGAATCCTCCCACGGGCGACGCTATCCGGAGCCCGCGCATCCGTATCGCAACCCTTTCCAGCGGGACCGCGATCGAATCATCCACACCCGCGCTTTCCGCCGCCTCGAGAACAAGACGCAGGTGTTCGCCCCCGGCATCTCCGACCATTTCCGCAATCGCCTCACGCATACGATCGAGGTCTCACAAATTGCCCGTACGGCCGCGGGGGTCCTTGGACTCGATGAAGACCTCACCGAAGCGCTGGCACTGGTGCACGATGTGGGGCATCCGCCGTTCGCGCACGCGGGTGAGGAAGCGCTCAACCGCCGCATGCAGCAGTTTGGCGAACGCTTCGATCACAACATTCAGGCTTTGCGCATCGTCGAATCGCTCGAGCAGCGTTATCCCCGTTTCTCCGGCTTGAATTTGACCTTCGAGGTCCGCGAGGGCATCGTCAAGCACTCGCGCGATTTCGCGCCCGGCGAGATCCCGGAGCTCGATGAATACCTGCCCGGCCTGCGCCCTCCCCTCGAAGCGCAGTTGATCGATCTCGCGGATGAAGTGGCGTATAACGCCGCCGACCTCGACGACGCCTACGAAGCCGGCTTGCTGACGCCGGATCTCATCGCCGCTGCCGTGCCCGTCTATGCCGATCTCCTCGATACCATCGAAACGCAGTTTCCGGGAGCCACGGAGCGCGAGCGGTTTCAGGAATCGGTTCGCCAGCTAATCGACGATCAGGTTTCCGGTTTGATCAAAGGCACTCTCGACGCGGTGCAGGCCGCCGGCGTGACGGACTCTGAATCGGTTCGCCATTATCCTTCGCGGCTGATGCGCTTCACTTCGGAGGTGCGCACGACCAGCCTGCAGCTCAAGCGCTTTCTGCTGGCCAATGTTTACTCGTCCGAGGCGCTGGAGTCGGACCGGCGCGAGTCGATTGCCAAGCTGGAACGGATGTTCGATTACCTTCTGGAACATCCCGAGGGCATGTGCTTACCCGAACCTCGCGACGTCTGCGACTTCATCGCCGGGATGACCGACCGCTACTTCCTTCGTTATTACGAGACGCTGTTTGTCGCGGCTCGATAAGCACGGCAGGACGGTGCCTCGGTTTTGTCGATAGAATGAGCGCATGAATTTCCGGCTCTTCGCGTTTCTGGCGGCTTTCGCACCGGCCCTGCTCGCTGCCCCCGTATCGGGCGAAGCGGTCTACCAAAAGCGCTGTGCTTCCTGCCATGACTCGACTGCGTCGAGAGCCCCCTCACGCGATTCATTGAAGTCGCGCTCCGTTCTCAGCATTCAGCGTACCCTCGACTTCGGCATCATGTCGAACGTCGCGGGCCCTATGCGCCGGGATGAGCGTGATGCGGTCGCCACATGGCTCGGCACGGCGGGTGCGAGCTCCACGCCTCCGGCACAGGCGTTCTGCGCGGACCGCTCCGTGAAGCTGTCCGCCAATCCCGCGGGATGGAACGGATGGAGCGCCTCCAACGGCAACACGCGCTTTCAGCCCGCCGACGCGGCAGGATTGAACATCGACGGCGTGCGCCGTCTCAAGCTCAAATGGGCATACGGCTTCGATGGAGACGCCGTGGCCTTCGCCCAGCCCACCGTTCTCGATCGACAGATCTTTGTAGGCAGCGCCAGCGGTCTGGTGCAGGCCCTCGCTATGGATACCGGGTGCATCAAATGGGTTTTCCAGGCCACCGGACCGGTTCGATCCGCGATCCTCGCCGTGCCTTCCGGAAACACGCACACGCTGCTGTTTGGCGATCAGGTCGGCTGGTTTTATGCGCTCGACGCCGAGACCGGCCGCCAGCTCTGGAAGAAGCGGCCGGAGCCGCACGAATCCACCCGTCTGACCGGCGCGCCTACCGCGTATCAGGGCACCGTTTTCGTTCCTGTCTCATCATTTGAAGAGACCCGCACCCTCGATCCCGACTATCCGTGCTGCACCTTCCGCGGCAGCATCGTCGCCTACCGAATCAGCGACGGCACGCAGCTGTGGAAGACATACACGATCCCGCAAAAGGCCAAAATGACCGGCGGGAACAAATGGGGACCCTCCGGAGCCAGCGTCTGGGGATCGCCCACGCTCGACGCCAGACGCGGCCTTCTCTACGCCACCACTGGCGACAATTTTTCTTCGCCATCCTCCGCCATGAGCGATTCCGTGTTCGCGATGGAACTCGCCACCGGCCGCATCGTCTGGTTCAAACAAACGTTGCCCGGAGATGTCTGGACTTCAGGCTGTTCACAACGCGGAGACTGCCCCGGCCCCGATCACGATTACGGCTCCTCCGTACTGCTCGAAAAACTCGACAACGGCCGCGACATCCTGCTGGCCGGGCAGAAATCCGGTGTCGTCTACGCGCTCGATCCCGAAAAGAAGGGTGAAATCCTGTGGCAGGTGCGCGTCGGCAAGGGCGGCATCAACGGCGGCGTGCAGTGGGGCATGGCGAGCGATGGGCTGAAGGTCTACGCGGCGACCTCCGATCTGGTGCGGGGTGCGAGCAATCCCGACAAATCCGACCCGCTTGCGCTCCCTCCCGATCCGAAAGCCGGAGGCGGCCTGACTGCGATACGCATCTCAAACGGTGAGAAGGTCTGGTACACGCCCCCGGCTGCCTGCGGACCCAAGCCCGGCTGCAGCCCCGCCCAGTCGGGTGCGGTGACGGCCATTCCCGGCGTGGTGTTTTCCGGTTCCCTCGATGGCCATGTGCGCGCATACTCGGCCGAAGAGGGCAAGATCCTTTGGGACTTCGATACGCTCCGCGACTATCAAACCGTCAATGGCGTTCGCGCCAGTGGTGGAGCGGTTAACGGTCCCGGCCCGGTGGTGGTGGGAGGAATGGTGCTGGTGAACTCCGGCTACGGCCGCAGCGGTGGGCTGGCAGGCAACGTCCTGCTCGCGTTCGCGCCCGAATAGCCGATCTGCGCCACCAGAAAATCCACCACGCGTTCGAAAGGATCGAAGCCAAAGGTTCGGGCGATGGGTGCCCGCAGATTCGAGTTGGCATTGATGTCGTAGAAAATGAGCCGGCCGTCTTCGGCCTCCAGATACTCGATTCCACCCACGTCCAAACCTCCCGCTTCCATGAGCTGCTTTCCGGTTTCGACCGCGGCCGCAGGCACTTCGGCGTACGGAAAGAATTCGACCGGGGCCGACACGGGTGTCTCGGGAATGGCGCACTGCGAATCTCCGGATTCAGGATTGCAAACCTCGGATGGACACAAATTGAACGCACCATGTGAGATCACTCGCATGGCGTACAACAACTCACCTCCGAGGAACTCCATCCGAACGATTCCTTGCGACGGATCGACGGGGAAATATTCCTGGATCAGCAGCAAATTGTCAGGGAACCAGAGTTCCGGCTGATCCCGCAGGAGACGCCGCAATTCATCCGCGGAGTTGAGCAGATACATGCGCGCGCCGCTCCCGCCCTGTTCGGGTTTGAGGAGCGCGGGCCAGGAATCTCCCCAATGCGCCAGCGCCGTATCGACATCGTTGAAAGCCACGCTTCGCGGATGTGCAATTCCCAGCGGATGCATCAGCGCCGCCTGTGCGGACTTGCTCAGTTCCAGCCCGAAGGCGCGCGAACCGTTCAATACCCGCGCACCGCCCAATTCGAGCGAGCGCATGAGCGCGAACGCGAATGGCACCGCTCGCGTATTGCCGCGGACATACGCGCTCGGGCTGGCCTGATTGAAGTAAAGTGGAGCGTCGGGCAAATCCGAAGGATCGAAAGCCCCCCGCTTCAGGTCAAACTTTCCGAACCGGACACCGCGGCGTTCCAGCGCCGCAAACAGCGGCTTCTGCCACTCGGGGTGTTCGAACAGGACCACAAGGTCGTGCGTCACTCACGATCCCGCAGGGACGGCAAAATAGAGGACAACAAAAATCGCCGCGGCACCCGTCGCCCCAACAACGAGCTTCGATCCCAGGCTGATATCGGCCTTGATCATACCGGAGATTTCGCTGCCGAAAGCCCCGCCGCCAAGCGCGAACACCGCCAGGATGATATGCGTCTGCAACGCGCTCGGGTTGGAGAAGGCAAAAGCCAGGATGGTCGCGGCCAGAATAAAGAAGATGCCGATTGCCGCGGGAAAGTGTTTCTCCATTATTCTCCTCCAGGTCGGTGTGACGTGCAGATCGGGCAGGACGAACGTCCAATCCTGCTGCTCGAGTGCCAGTCGCCTGGTGTCGCCAAGACCATGATATTCGAAGCTTACCTCGACGATTCCGTTTTCGTTCAGCAAGGTATAAGTGGCATGACCGTCCGAATTGTCGACGCCGCCGCGATCAACCCCGTCCTCCTTGAATTTTATGTTCGCGCCCTCGACAAGATGGTTGTCCGCGTCCCGAACGTAAACCATGACTTGCCTGTTGAACGGGTTCATCAGGTGCAAATCTTCCAGGTATCGTCGCCATCTCTGCAGATGACACAGGGCATTCCGGTCGTGCCATCCGGGCAACGGGCCACCGGTGGGGCCTTAGCCCTGACGAGCGCCTCTATATCGAAGTCGAACTGGATTGAATCCTCTCCGGGAGAGAGGTTGGCGCGCCGGACCTGCCCGGCCATTGTGGCCTCCAACTGAACCGTGGCGTTTGAATCGTAGATCTCAACGGTACTCTGGCTCACGCCGGATCCCGTGAAAATCGATCCGCTGGGCCGGCCATTGATCACGATCTTCACGTCTGCCGTCGCGGGTTGCCCGTGTATATCCCTGACAGCAATCCTGACGATTCGCGCCGGTGGCCCGGTAGGCGCTTCTTCAGTACTATCCACAGGGGACATGCGTTACCTCCCGCACAAATTTCGGCTTCGTTCTGCCATTGTATACATAGAAATCACCCCGCGGCAGGCTCGCCTTTCGGCTTGTAGACGCCCCGCGCCATCAGATCCTGCATGGTGCGCTGAAAAGCCTGGATCAGCGGATGCCGCGGCGCTTCGGCGCCGAGGAGTTGAAGGTAATACGCCCCGAGGAACCAGGCCCAGATGCCGAAATTGAGCGGCAGTTGATTGCTCAATTCAATGTAGGACATGTCGAACTTGTCGGCTGGCGGTGCATAGATGGAAAGACCATTGGTTGTCTCCGCCGTGCCGCCGCCGGCAAACGCAAGGACGAGTTCGGACCATTGTTCGAGCACCTTCCGTGCGGCTTCCTGTACAGCCGGCGGGAGCGCGTGCTCGAGCAGCTTCAGGACGAATCCTTTGAGATCGACCGTTCCCGTCGCATCGAAGGCCCACGCCTTCTCCATGGCGTTGCGCACCACCGGGAACGAGGCCGGATCGGTCACGTCGAGCACCTGAACGAGCCGTACAAAAGCTTCGCTGAAAGGCGCCAGCCGCTCGGCCTTAAGGGCCGCCAGGGTGATGGCCCTCGCGGGCTTCCCTGGGCTCCGATAGAACTGACCCGTCGCGCCGACTATATATCGAGCGAGCTCTGCCGGCGACTGCGCGGGATTTCGCAGCAGCTCTGCCATGATGCTCTGGTAGGCGAAGCCTTCGCCCGGCATGGCATCTTCCGACACGACGAGCAAATCGGCCTCTCCCGCGAAATGCGCGACCGCCTCGATATTGCCCATGTAGCAGGCGTCGAAAGCAAGCACGTCATAGTGGCGCCCCGGAGCGGCGGCCTTCTCGATCTCTCGATTCAGGCGCTCCTGCACGCGCAACTGGCAGCTTTGAAGCCTGGCGTCGCATTCTTTGCCGGGCCCGGGCAGTATGAGCTTCCCCGGCTCGCGGCGGTAACGCATGCCGATGTTCTCGTCGATTAGAGCGCCGGGCCAGCCGGAACCATGGCCGCCGAGCAGCAGCAGCCGTCGCCTGGCGGGATAAGCGCTGGCCACCTGCAGGGCCATGGTCAGCGTTGACGCCTCATTGGTGCGCAGCTCATTGAAACGCAGAAAGATGTCCTCGCCGAGTCCGGTGCCGGCATTGAGCCTGGCAAAGAACGAATCGGCCAGAAACGGCCCGTCGAAGAGCGCAAGAACGTGCATGCTCGGGTTTGAACCAACCGCCTTCATATCGAGAAGGTCGTCGAACATGAGGGAAGCCAGGTTGCAGTCGGCCGCCATGTAGGCGAAGATCGCCCAATCCGCGACTTGGCCCAAAGCCTGCTCGTTAGCGGTCGAGAGTCCGCACTCAAAATCGTCCCAGCCCAGCTCGAGCGCCTCCGGCCACCGGCCGCGATACGGATTCCCGTTATTGAACAACATTCCGGTTCGGCGTCTGCTTCAGGCTGGTAAACCCGGCTTCGACGAACATATCGGCTCCGGCAAAGCGAGTATCATAGTCGGCGGTCGGCCGCGCGGCTTTTATCTGATCCAGGCTGGCCCCCGTGTCGATCGCCGCCTGAATGCGGTCCCGGATAATCGACACCATCTCGCGGCATTCCCCCAAATCGTACTCATCGGACATACACATGGCGAAAAGTGAAAATGGAACCCACAAAACCGCGCGACAAATCATAGCTATCATTATGAAAGGTTCGGGGACTATGACAATGAAGAATATCGCAATCGCGCTTCCGGCGATCGCCCTGTCCGGCCTGCTCCTCGCGCAGGCGCCGGAGACCGCCCCGCCCAAACCCGATTCGCCTGAAGTCAAAGCGCTCATCGAAAAAGCAAAGAAAGCCGGCGGCACGATGTGGGCCGGCGAAGAGCACTTCTTCTGCGAAGCGCCTCGCCCCAACCGCCCCGACGACCCGGTCATTCCGCCGACGAAGATTTTCGACAATGCCTGGGTCATCGGCAATTCCGGCACGGCCGTTTACGTGATTCAGACCTCCGCGGGGCTGCTGATGATCGATGCTCTTTCCGCCGATCAGGTCGAGACGCAGCTTCTCCCCGGATTTCAGAAGCTCGGACTCGACCCCGCCAACGTGAAGATCATCCTGGTGGGCCACGGCCATGCCGATCACTTCGGCGGGTCGCGTTATATGCAGGATCACTTCGGTTCCAAAGTCTACATCTCGGCCGCTGACTGGAACCTGATGGAAAACCCGCCCGCCGGACGCGCCGGCGCGAAGAAAGGTCCACCATTAGCGCTCCCGAAGCATGATGCCGAAGTCAAGGAAGGTGAGCCGGTCGTGCTGGGCGATCTGAAGGTCATGCCTTTCGCCATACCCGGCCACACGCCCGGATCGATGGCCTACATTTTCCCGGTAAAGGACAACGGCAAAACGCACATGGCCGGAGTTTACGGAGGCACCGT
>Ga0070733_10000676_pt1 | contig 26910 bp, 19 predicted proteins | sample Coa_R1_9_FD_66450 | JGI IMG/M metagenome (GOLD analysis project Ga0070733, IMG submission 66450) | Surface soil microbial communities from Centralia Pennsylvania, which are recovering from an underground coalmine fire - Coalmine... | ecosystem: Environmental > Terrestrial > Soil > Unclassified ...
CGGCAGCCCGGGCATGAGGTGAGCGGCGGCCGGTACGAGTGGAGTCTCCGCCTCAACCACGAAGTGCCGCTGGAGATAGAGGTCCACTTTGGCGCGGGAGAAGCCCACCTTGACCTGGGAAGTCTGACGCTGCGCAGGGTCGAAGTGGAGATGGGCGCGGGCCAAATCGACGTGGATCTGCGGGGAACTCCCCAACAGAGTTACGACGTTCGCATGCAGGGCGGCGTCGGCCAAGCCACCATTCGTCTGCCGTCTAGCGTGGGCGTGGAGGCTCAAGTCACGGGCGGAATCGGGGAGATCAACATAGCGGGCCTTCACCGCGACGGCTCCCGCTATGTCAACGACGCCGTGGGAAAGTCGAAGGCGACCATCCACCTGGAGGTCGAGGGAGGCGTCGGGTCCGTCCATTTGATCTCGGATTGAGCGGTCGAGTTCAGACTTTGGGGACGGGCGGAGGCAGATCGCGCGCGGGACAGGCGGATTCGAAACCTTGCCGCCGATGCGACCCGTCGCAAAAGGGTTTGTTTTCGGAGTGGCCGCAACGGCACAGGCCGACGGTGGTGCGGCCGCCGAGTCCGAAGGGATTACCGTCGACATCGGTGATGATGTAGTCGCCCTCGACGCGGATGGAGCCGTTGGTGTTGATCGTTATTTTTGCTGGCATCTTTCTTTAAATGCTAACAACAAATTCCGCTCGATCCTAACCCGGCACGCGCCTGGGCGCATCTTCATGCGCAGCGTGCCTATAATGAGCAACATGGCGCGAGCGTGGCTGGCATTGTGCGGGGCGGCGCTCCAACTGGCGGGGCAGGACCGGGCAACGGGCCCAGACCTGGCGCATTCTCAAGACGGGGTATTTGTGAAAGACGGCGCAGCGGCGCTGCTCGCTCGGGTGCGTGCGCACATGCTGGACACGCTGGCCCGGCAGCCGAATTACACCTGTCTGGAGACCGTTGAACGGTCCAATCGCACCGGCAAGGAAAAGGAATTCCGGCTTCAGGATACGGTCCGGCTGGAAGTGGCGCTGGTGAATGGGAAAGAAATGTTCGCCTGGCCGGGCTCAAAACAATTTGAAGACACCGATCTGCGCGCCTTCGTTCCGACGGGAATGTTCGGCAATGGAGATTTCGGATTATACGCGAACACGGTGTTTGGAGGGCGGTCCACGGAATTCGAGTATAAGGGAGAGACGAAGCTTGGCGACCGCTTCACGACACGCTTCGACTTCAGCGTTCCAAAAGCGGCGGGGATGCGAATTCGCGTTCCGGAACTGACGGTAACGGTTGGGTTTCACGGGTCGTTCTACGCGGAAGCGGGGACGTTCGACGCGCTGCGGCTGGAGGTGGAAGCCGACGACCTGCCGCTGAAGTTGGAACTTCGCCAGGTTTCTGACACCATGGAGTACAAGCGCACGCGCATCGGCAGCCGCGATTTTCTCTTGCCGCTGGTGAGCGAGGCCGTAATGGTGGATCTGCATGGCGACGCGAGCCGGAACGTGGTGCGATTTTCGGCGTGCCACGAATTCGCCGGCGAATCGACGCTGAAGTTCGGGGACGACGATGACGTAGCGGGGACGTCAACCCCTGCGGTGAAGAAGGAGCTGAAGCTCCCCAAGAACTCGGAGATCACGCTGCAACTGGTGAGCGAAATCGACACGGACAAGGGAGCCGTCGGGGATCAGGTGAAGGCGGCGCTGGTGAACGACATAAAAGAAAAGGGGCAGGTGATCCTGCAAAAGGGCGTCGAGTTTTCGGGCCGGATCGTGCGCCTGGAGCATCGGCAGGACTACACCGTGCTGGGCCTGGTGTTTGAAGAAGCGGAATCAGAGACGGAGCACGTGAAGCTGGATCTGATTCTGGACCTGGCGCTGGGCGCGGGTACGCTGGGGCCATCGCCGCGGCGCGGGATCAGCTCGCCACAGAGACCGCATGAGGGGCTGGTGTGGCTGCGGCCGGGACATTTGCGCCTGGGCCGTGGCATCATCATGTTTTGGAGAAACTGAACCAGTGATTCATTTATCGAGCGATGTCGGGGATATTTTCGAACAGGCTTTCCAATTTGCACAAAAGCAAACACGGAAACTGGTGGAAAAACATCCGGATTTTTATCCGCTGTACACCCAGAATGGCCGGTGGCAGCATGAGGGCCAGACCTGGACCCACTGGTGCGACGGCTTCCTCCCAGGAATGATGTGGATGTTCTACAAGCACAGCGAGAGAGAGTCCCCCGAGGGCAAGTTCTGGCTGGAGCATGCCACTCGCTACACCAAATCTTTGGAACCCCGGCGTCTGGATCCGGAAGTGCACGATCTGGGTTTTTTGTTTTTTTCGACATATTACCGCTGGCATCGTCTGACGCATGAGCCGGCGCTGCGGGACGTGCTGATTGACGCAGGCCGGACTATGGCGCAGCGGTTTCAGGAAAAAGGGCAATATTTACGGTCGTTTGTCGCCAACAATTCGCTGTTCATCGATATCATGATGAACGTTGGCATCGTCTTTTACGCGGCCCGGGAGACGGGCGACCGGCGCATGCGGGACATCGCCATGCGGCACTCCCTGACCACGCGGCGGGTGCTGGTGCGCGGCGACGGATCCACCGCGCACGAAGGGCTCTTTGACACCGACACGGGCGAGTTTTTACAACAGACGACTCATCAGGGTTATCGAGGAGATTCGTGCTGGTCGCGAGGGCTCGCCTGGGCGCTGTACGGATTTACCACCAGCTACGAATACAGCCGCGATCCGCGGTTTCTGGAGACGGCGCAATCCTGCGCGGATTTCTACATCTCGCATACCCCGACGGACGGAATTCCGCCGTGGGATTTCAACGCTCCCGCGGAGAACCGGACGCTGCTCGACACCTCCGCCGCGGCGATTTGCGCGGCCGGGTTGCTGCGGCTGTGCCGGCTGGTTCCGAATTCGCTGATGGGGCACCTGTACTGGTCAACAGCGGTGCGGATTCTGCGGTCGCTGTGCGAGAAGCACCTGGCCAAGTCCGAGCCCAAGTGGGAAGGGATTCTGCGCGGCGGCGTATATCACGTCCACAAAGGCTTGGGAGTGGACGAGAGCGTGGCCTGGGGCGAATACTTCTTCTGCGAGGCCCTGGAGCGGGTGCTGTGGCCATAGCGCGGCGAATTAAAGAAGGTGCTGGCGATGAAGGACAGAAGGAAGCTGACGATTCCGATTATTACGGCAGCGCTCGCCTTCGTGGGCAGCTGGGCTGTTTCCGCGCAGGACAAGTACTCCGTGAAAGTACCGAATGGGCTTTCGTTCTCTGAGTTCAGAGGATATGATGCCTGGCAGGTTGTCTCCATCAGTCAGGACGGAGACCTTATTGCTGCGATCCTCGCGAATCCTGTGATGATCAAGGCCTACTTGGCCGGCATTCCAGGTAACGGCAAGCCTTTCCCCGACGGCGCCAAGCTGGCGAAGATCCATTGGAACCCGAAAAAGATGGAGACGTTCCCCGCAGCGACGGTGCCAGGTACCCAGCATGACGTCGACTTCATGGTGAAAGACAGCAAGAGGTTCGCGGACAGCGGCGGGTGGGGATACGCCGTGTTCGAATATGAGGCTGCATCCGATACGTTCAGGCCCGGCACCTCGGCTGACAAGCCGCCGCAAGGGAACGACGCCAAGTGCGGATTCGCGTGCCACACCAGCGTGAAGACAAGAGATTACGTCTTCACGGATTACGGGCACAGGTGAAGGCTCAAGCCGGACTAATCGGGACCAGCTCCATGCGCTTCAACTGGCCGCAGGCAGCGTAGACGTCCAGGCCGCGAGGCTTGCGCAGGAAGCACGGCATCGATCGCCGGATGATCGCCTGAAATGACTCGACGCGCTCTGGCGCCGGCGTCTGATAGGGAATGCCTGGGCCGGGATTGAGCGCGATCAAATTCACTTTCGCATCGAGATTCGCAAGCAGCTTCACGACGCGGCGCGCATCGGCGTCGGTGTCGTTGACGCCGCGGAGCAGGACATACTCGAACGTCAGCTTCTCCCAGGTCCGCAGCGGATACGCCCGGCAGACGGCGATCAGATCCTTCAGGTGATACTTGCGTGTGATCGGCATCAGCTCGCGCCGTTGCTCCTCCGAGGATGCGTTAAGAGAGATGGCGAGCTGGGGGCGAGCCTCGGCCTGGCCGAGTTCCTCGATCTTAGGAATGATGCCGGAGGTGGAAAGTGTGATGCGGCGCGGTGAAATCGCCACGCCCTGAGGATCGGTGAGCAGGCGTGTGGCTTTGAGCACGTTGGGCAGGTTGAGCAGAGGCTCGCCCTGGCCCATCAGGACCACGTTGAGGCGGTCGGAATTGGCGACGACGCCCTGGTCGGCGGCGACGCGCAAGACTTGGCCCGCAATTTCGCCGGCAGTGAGATTGCGCTCCAGTCCCATCAGGGCCGTGAGGCAGAAGCCGCAGTTGACCGGGCACCCGACTTGCGTGGAGATGCACACGGTAGCGCGGCCGACTTCCTCGTGGGAACGCGGATTGGGCGCGCCCACCGGCATCCATACCGCCTCGACGGTCTTCCCGTCGTCGAGCTTGAGCAGATAACGGCGCGTGCCGTCGGTCGAATCGTAGAAGCGCTCAACTGTGGGCAATCCCAGCGCGGTTGCAGCCTGAAGCTGTTCACGAAGGGGCTTGGGGAGATTGGTGATGCCATCGAGGCCGGCGACGCGTTGCCGGTATACGGCGTCGTAGATTTGACGCGCACGGAAGCGAGGTTGCGCGCCGCCGGAAACTTCACCGAGCATCGCTTCCATTTCGGCAAGATCCAGACCGATCAGACTGGGGGTAGTGTCCATTTCGCTATTCTGAGTAACGAGACCTAACACTATGATGACTTATACACTGCCGCCAGTTCATCAAGCCGCTTTGGCGAATGCGCTAAAAGACTGGAAGGCGCACGACAAAGTTCGCAGGTTTTGGACCAAGGACGCTTCCCTGTGGACCGGGAAGGACGAGAGCCAGTGGATGGGCTGGCTGAGCATCGTGGACGACCAGCTCGCCGATGTGGACCGGTTTCAGCGGCTCGCCGACGAGGTGCGGGCGCGCGGATTCCGCGACATTCTGCTGCTGGGGATGGGCGGATCGAGCTTGTGTCCGGAGGTGCTCGCGCTATCGTTCGGCCACGCGAAGGGCTTCCCGCGGATGCACGTGCTGGACTCCACCGACCCCGCGCAGATTCGCGCCACGGAAGCCAAGATCGACTTGCCTCGCACGCTGTTTTTCGTATCCAGCAAATCCGGTTCTACGCTGGAACCGAATATCTACAAGCAATATTTCTACGAACGGTCCGGCCAGGACGGCAGTCGCTTTTTCGCCATCACCGACCCTGGATCGAAGATGCAGGAGGTCGCGGAGCGCGACGGTTTCCGCAACGTGTTCTTCGGCGTGCCCAGCATCGGCGGGCGTTATTCGGCGCTCTCGGATTTCGGCATGGCGCCGGCCGCTGCGATGGGCATTGACGTAAAGCGGTTCCTGGAAGTAGCCGACGCGATGGCGCGGGAATGCGCGGCAAGCTCGCCGGTGGAGAAGAATCCGGGCGTGGTTTTGGGCGCGCTGTTGGGAACGCTGGGGCTGGCGGGCCGCGACAAGGTGACCATCGTGGCGTCACCCGGAATTCACGATCTGGGGGCGTGGCTGGAACAGTTGATCGCCGAATCGACCGGAAAGATCGGCAAGGGATTGGTCCCGGTGGATCGCGAGCCGCTGGGCGCACCGGAGGTTTACGGCGCAGACCGGATCTTCGCATACCTGCGGCTAGAGAGCGGTGCGGATGACGTTCAGGATCGCGCTATCGACGCTTTAGCCGCGGCTGGGCAGCCGGTGGTGCGGATTTCTCTGCCCGACGCCTATCACCTTGGCGCCGAGTTCCTCCGCTGGGAGATCGCGACCGCGGTGGCCGGCTCGATTCTGGGGATCAATCCGTTCGATCAGCCCGATGTGGAGGCGAGCAAGATCGCCACCAGGAAACTGACCACCGAATATGAACGGACGGGATCGCTGCCGGCCGAAGGCCCGTCGAGCATGGTGAACGGTCTCAAGATATTCGGCGACCTGCCCGGGTTGATTCATTCCATCAAGGCCGGAGATTATTTCGCTCTGCTGGCCTACATCGAGATGAATCCGGAGCATGCGGCTGCGCTGGAGGCGATTCGAGTTCGCGTCCGCGATGCGAAGCGGGTGGCCACGTGCGTGGGCTTCGGTCCGCGGTTCCTGCATTCCACCGGGCAGGCGTACAAGGGCGGTCCGAATTCGGGCGTATTTTTGCAAATTACCGCCGACGATGCGCAGGATTTGCCGGTGCCGGATCAGAAGTACACGTTCGGAGTGGTCAAGGCCGCGCAGGCTCGCGGGGATCTGCAAGTGCTGGAGGAGCGCGGCCGCCGGGCACTTCGCGTTCATCTGGGCAAGGATGTGGGCGCTGGGCTCGCGGCTCTGGCGGCGATGGTGGACGGGGCGTTATAAAGACTGCACACCACTCCCTCTGGTCGTGGCTCGGAAACCGCTGCCATGGACAAAGGGTGCGGAAGCACCTCAGCTAATCAGCCGCGCGATTCCATACGCCGCGGCGGCAGCCAGGCCGCCGATAATCGTCGTGCGCAGCGAGCTCAACACCGGAGGCGCGCCGGTGAAGCGGCCCTTCACGTATCCAAATACGGCCAGCGCCAGGATGGTGGCGGCGACGGAAAATCGCAACGCGTCAAGAGCGTGCGGCATCAGCATGTACGGCGTAAGAGGAATCAAGCCGCCAGCGATATAGGACGCGGAGATGGCGGCGGCGCTATGCACGGCGCGATCGGGATGCGGCTCTTCCAGGCCCAGCTCGAAGCGCATCATCCAATCCACCCACACTTTCGGATTCTTCTCGAAAGCCCCCAGAATCGGCGTGCTTTCGGCGTGGGTCAAGCCGTAGGATTCCAAAATCTCGAGGACTTCGTGCCGCTCCACCTCGGTCTTCTCGATAATTTCGCGTTCCTCGCGAGCTCGCTCGCTGGCGTAGTGCTCGGCGTCACCGCGCGCTGCGAGGTAGCCGCCCAAGCCCATGGCAATCGACCCGGCCGCGATCTCGGCCAGGCCCGCGATCACGATCAGGCGCGAAGCGTCCACTGCGCCGGTAAGTCCCGCGGCCAGCGCGAAGGGCACGGTGAGACCGTCGGCCATGCCGATCACGATGTCGCGCACAGTCTCGGAAGACTCGAAGTGATGTTCAGAATGCTGCAGGGTCATTCAAATTATTTTGCAGACGCTACGCCCGCGCCCAGCAAGTATCTGCCAGTATACGATTCCGCAACGCCTGCGATCTGCTCCGGAGTTCCTTCGGCGACAATACGTCCTCCGCCATCGCCGCCTTCGGGACCGAGGTCGATCACCCAATCGGCCCGCTGGATCACATCCAGGTTGTGCTCGATGATCAGAATGCTCGCGCCGGAGCGCAACAGCCGCTCGAAGGCATCCAGCAGCTTGGCGATGTCGTCGAAGTGCAGGCCGGTGGTGGGCTCGTCGAAAATGTAGAGCGTTCCGTCGCTGGTGGCCTGCGCCAGGTGGGCGGCCAGCTTGACGCGCTGGGCTTCTCCGCCGGAAAGAGTGGTGGCGGATTGCCCCAGGCGCAGGTAGCCGAGCCCGACATCGTTCAGCACTCGCAGGCGATCTTGCAGCCGCGGCGTCGACGCGAAGAAAGACAGCGCTTCTTTGACCGTAAGCTGCAACACTTCGTGGATGTTCAGGCCGTTATACCTCACTTCCAGAACGCCCGGTTTATAGCGCATGCCCTTGCAGTCGTCGCAGAGCAGCTCGACGTCGGCGAGGAATTGCATCTCGACGGTCACCGTGCCGTCGCCCTGGCAGGTTTCGCAGCGGCCTCCGGGAATGTTGAAGGAGAAGTGGCCTGGGCCGTAGCCGCGGCGATCAGCCTCCGTCGTAGACGCGAACAGCTCGCGGATGATGTCGAACGCCTTGATATACGTGACCGGGTTGGAGCGGGGCGTGCGACCAATCGGCGATTGATCCACCAGGATCACCTGCGTCAGCAGATCGGCTTTCTCCACCTTGCGGCACGTGAGTTTTTCCGGCGCTGCGCCCCACGCCTCCGAATCCGCGGCCGAGGGAGCCTGGCGGTCCATGCGCTTCTCCAGCGACTTGTAGATCACCTCGTGCACCAGCGTCGACTTGCCGGAGCCGGAGACGCCGGTGATCGCCACCATCAGGTTCAAGGGGATCGCGACGTCGATGCCCTTGAGGTTGTGCGCCTGCGCCCCCAGAAAGCGAATCACGCGCTTGGGATTGACCGGCCGGCGTACGGTGAGATGCGACGTCTTCAGCTCGCCGCGCAGATAACGCGATGTCAGTGAATTGTTTCCGTTCTCCATCAGTTTGGAGAAAGGGCCTTGGAACACGATGCGTCCGCCGTTCTCGCCGGCGCCGGGGCCCAGGTCGATGATGTGATCGGAGCAGCGCATCACGTCGGGATCGTGCTCCACCACCAGAATGGTGTTGCCCAGATCGCGAAGCTCGTGAAGGATACTAATGAGACGCGCGGTGTCGCGGCTATGCAGGCCGATGGAGGGCTCATCGAGAACATAACACGCGCCCACCAGCCGCGATCCCAGGCAGGTAGCGAGCTGGATGCGCTGGGCCTCGCCTCCCGATAAAGTCATCGAAAGCCGGTCCAGCGTCAAGTATTCCAGACCGACGTCGTTCAGGAATTTGAGGCGCTGGCGAATCTCCATCAGCACCTTTTCCGCGATCGCGGACTCCTCCGGCGAGAGGCGCATGGAGTTGAAGAATTCCAGCGCCTGCGTGATGTTCAGGCGCGTCACTTCGGCGAGATTCTTCCCGCCCACCCGCACCCATAGCGCCTCCTGGCGCAGCCGCGAGCCTCCGCAATCCGGACACAGCGTATAGCCGCGATAACGGCTGAGCAGCACGCGCACGTGGACCTTGTACTTCTTGGCCTCCACTTCCTGGAAGTAGCGGCGGATGGCGTCATAGAGGAAGGTGCGCTCGTCATCGTTCAGCTCGAAAATCGGTACGCCGAGGCGGATCTTGCCTTTAGAGCTGCGGCGGAAATCGACCAGATAACCGGAGTGCGCAGGCTTGGTCCAGGGATCCACCGCGCCCTCCTGCACCGACAGGGAGCGGTTGGGAATGATCAGATCCATGTCGTAGTCGATGGTGTTGCCGAAGCCCTGGCAGCGCCGGCAGGCGCCCTGGGGGTTGTTGAAGCTGAAGAGATTCGGCTCGGGCGTGAGAAACTCCTTGCCGCAACGCTTGCAGGCGAACTTCTCGCTGAAGCGGACGCGCTCCCCGCCCTGCGCCGGTTCGAAAATTACTTCGCCGGATTCGCGGTAGCAGATCTCCACCGTATCCACCAGGCGCTGGCGCATGCCCGGCGAGACGGCGATGCGGTCCACCAGCGCGAACATGGGTTTCGAAAAATCTACGTCCAGGAGAGATTCGGGCGTGGAGAATTCGACCACGGTGCCGCCCTGATACAGGCGGTTGAAACCGCGCTTGCGCAGATCGAACAGGCGGTCCCGCAACGCGTCGGTGGTCGCGTCCTGGGGCAGCGGAAACAAAGCGTACCAGCGCGACCCCTCCGGCTGCGCGAGCATGATGGCGGCCACTTGATCCACCGAATCGCGCTGCACGTGGATGCCGCAGTTGGGGCAAATGGTGCGGCCCGCCCGGGCCCACAGGAGGCGCAGGAAATCGTACAGCTCTGTGGAAGTGGCCACCGTGGAACGCGGATTGCGAGTGGTGTTCTTCTGCCGGATTGCCACTGGCGGCGCGATGCCGTCGATCTCGTCGACGTCGGGGCGCTCCATCCGCTCCAGAAACTGGCGCGCGTAGGCGGACAGCGATTCGACGTAGCGGCGCTGCCCCTCGGCGTAGATCGTATCGAAGGCCAGGGATGACTTGCCCGATCCCGAAACGCCGGTGACCACGGTCAACTTCTCATGCGGAATTTCGAGCGAGAGATTCTTGAGGTTGTGGACGCGCGCGCCACGAATGCGAATGCTGTCTTGTTGGAAACTCGCCCGCACAGGGCCGGCGCGGCCCCCTGGACCGTTGGTGGCTCCCGGCGTTTCGGCCGCGCCAGGCTCCGTTGTGCGGGCTGTGAGGGATTTGTTGTTCAAGGCAGGGACTACATACTAGTATAAAGGGTTGGACGCAGCGGCCCTACGCAAGCAGCTCGCGCGCTGGTATACGCGCAACGCGCGGGAGCTGCCGTGGAGACTCACCCGCGACCCCTATGCAATCTGGATCTCCGAGATCATGTTGCAGCAGACCCGAGTCGCCGCCGTGATTCCGCACTACCACAGGTTTCTGGCGCGATTCCCAGACGCCGCGGCGCTGGCGCGCGCCTCCGAAGCCGAAGTGCTGACGGCCTGGAGCGGCCTCGGATATTATTCGCGGGCGCGAAACTTGCGCAAAGCGGCGCAGACCATCGCGTCGCAAGGCGAATTTCCCAGCGACTACGGGACCATCCGGCAACTTCCCGGAGTCGGCGATTACACCGCCGCGGCGGTGGCCAGCATCGCCTTCGGACTCCCTCACGCGGTGGTCGACGGAAACGTGCGGCGCGTGATCGCACGCCTGACCAATGACGGCAAGGCGGATGTTCAAGCGATCGCCGGCCGCTTGCTGGATCGCAGAGATCCCGGCCGGTCGAACCAGGCGCTGATGGAATTGGGTGCGCTGGTGTGCCTTCCACGCGAGCCTTTGTGCGGCGTGTGTCCGGTGGCACGGCATTGTGAAGCTCGAAGGCACGGATCGCAAGCGGATTTGCCTCTGAAACGGCCGCGCGCCGAAGTGAAGCGAATCAGCGTTGTGCTTCTGGTAATCCGCAAGCGGGGCAAGATCCTGTTGACGCAGACCGATCGCGTGAAGGGGTTTTGGGATCTCCCCGAGCCGTTTCCGGGAGCGCGGGCGAGCGGCGGTCTCGGCACCTTCCGCCACACGATAATGAACACTCAGTACGTCTTCGAAGTAAAGGAGGCGATGATTGATCGTGCGCCCAGAGGCGCGAAGTGGTGGGATGAATCGCGCCTGCGGGAGATTCCATTAAGCACCACGGCAAAGAAGGCGCTCCGGCTCCTGGCGAACGCTGCCTCACCGCCCGCGCTCATTTCCCCATAAATCCACATGCAGCCGGGGGCTGTAGCGAAAGCGCTCGCGCTTGCACAGATCCACCAGCCAGAGGGCGCGTTCGCGAATGGTCCGCGCATCGACGCCTTCGGGCATCAGCACCACGCGGCCGCGATCCGCCGCGGTTTCCTCCACGATCGTTTCGATCTCCGTCATGTCCTCCGGAGCGGTCACGACAAACTTGAGCTGATACTCGTATTCGGCCATCAACTGGCGCAGGACTTCGGGCTGATAGCGCAGGCGGTCGTGCTGCGCCGCCCAGCGCCCGCCTTCGCGCTCATGCGGCGTCGAGTTTGCCAGCTTCGGGCTGATGCTCATGAGGTCGCAGGCGACGGGCTGATACACCGTCCCCGCGGTCTCGACGGTCACATGCAGGTCCGCCTCTTTCAATCGCCGCGTAAGCTCGACCGACTCCGGGAAAATCATGGGCTCGCCGCCGGTGAGCACCGCGTGAGTTGCCGGAAAATCGCGAACCGTATCGAGAATCTGGTCGAGCGGCAGGTCGCGCCCTTCGGGATTCCACGACGTGTACGGCGTATCGCACCAGACGCAGCGAAGGTTGCAGCCGCTCAAGCGCACGAAGGCGCTGGGAACACCCGCCAGCATGCCCTCGCCTTGAATCGAGTAGAAGATCTCGGAGACTTTCATTCCGGATACGCGTGCGGATCGGCGTGCCCGGCTTCCTCGAAGCCTTTGCGCCGCAGCAGGCAGGAGTCGCATTGCCCGCAGGGAGCGCCTCCTTCGCCGGGATCATAGCAGCTATGCGTCAGCGCGAAATCGACACCCACCTCGATGCCCAACCTCACGATCGCGGCTTTGCCGAGCTTCGCAAGCGGCGTATGAATGCGCGTATGCGTCCGGCCTTCCACACCCGCCTTGGTGGCGAGGTTGGCCATGCGCTCGAAGGCTTGAATGTATTCCGGCCGGCAATCCGGATAGCCGGAATAGTCGATGGCGTTCACGCCGATGAAGATATCGGAGCACTCCAGCACCTCCGCCCAAGCCAGCGCGTAGGCCAGAAAAATGGTGTTCCGCGCCGGGACGTAAGTAACGGGAATGCCCCGCCCCATTTCTTCGAGAGACCGGCTCTTGGGAACGTCGATCGCGGAAGTGAGGGCGCTGCCGCCGAAGGCTCGCAGATCGATGGTCGCGGTGCGGTGTTCCCGAGCGTTAAAGTGCCGGGCCACGCGAGCCGCCGCCTCCAGCTCGACACGATGCCGCTGGCCGTAGTCGAACGAGAGCGCGTAGCACGTGAAGTGGTCGCGAACCGCGACGCCCAGACAGGTTGAGGAATCCAATCCTCCGCTGAGGAGGCAAACGGCCTTCATGCTCTACCGAAGTGTAACGCAGCTGCTTCGGTAGAGCACGAAAGGCCTGGTCGCGCAGTCTGAACGACGCGCAGTCTCAAAAATTGAATCTGAGACCCAATTGGAGGACGCGTGGATAGTTCCCCTGGGTTGTAATGTGCCCAAAGGTGGCAGGATTGCTGATGCTCGACGCCGGGCCGTAGAACAGCGGCGTATTTGTGAGGTTGTACGCCTCTGCGCGGAACTGCGCGTGGTACTTTTCCTTGATCGAGACGGTCTTGAACAAGGAGAAGTTGGTGAACGCCTGACCGGGGCCGCGCATTGGAAGCGTTCGGCTGACGTTGCCGTACGTGTATGCGGGAGCCTGGGTGAAGGCGGCCGGGTTGAAGTAGTCGTTCAGGCGCGATTCCAGCGATCCGCTGGTTGCGGACGAAACTCCGGTGGCGTTGGGGAATTGCACGCTGGTGCCGATGACCGAGTTGTTATTGGTCTGGGTAACCTGTAGCGGGAACCCGGTCTGCATCGTGGTCTCGAAGTTCATGGCCCAGCCGCCGACCAGATAGTCCATGCCCTTGCTGTTGGCCAGCCACTTGCGGTTCTTCCCGAACGGGAGGTCGTAGTTGATGGCTTGAGTCCAGCGGGCGGGGGTATTGATCGTCGCCAGAGCCCACGCCGCGTTCACGTTGTAGTTGTCCTGGTAAGACGAGCTCTGGCCATTATAGGTGTTGCTGGCTGCTGCGGAAGTGTCTTCGTTCTTCGACCACACAAAGGTGCTGAGGTAAGTCAGACCGTGGCCCATCCGCTTTTGAATTTTGGCGTAGAACGAATTGTAAAGCGCGTGACCATAGCTGTTACTGGTCAGCGTCACCGAGGTGTATTCCGGGAACGGAAGCAGCGATTGCGCGCGAGTAATGGTCTTGGAGGAAAGGGCGCTCAACGCGAACGGCGTTCCGTAGAACGGATTGGGAACCGACTGCTTCAGCGCGGTGCCCAAAGCCAAGTCGGCATCCGGCAATTGATCGATATTGATCGACGCGGTGCCTTGAATCAAGTCGTGCGTCACCGATCCGGAGTAGCCTACCGCGAGCACGAAGGACGCCGGCAGCTCGCGCTGGACGTCGAAGGAATACTGGTGGACGCGGGTGGAATGTGATTTTGGATTGAACGCGGTGATGCCCTGCCCGATTCCGGCTTCTTCGCCAAGCTGGTTTCCGACGATCGGGAGCAGCCCGCCCGGGAAGGGATTGCTGAAATTCCCGGCCGGAATCGCTCCCGCGTTTGAGACCGAAGCCAGGCCATTGTTGTACGGCGTGGATTGCGTATAGCCGATGGACGAAGTCAAACCGAAAGAGAACGGATTCCAGAAGAGGCCGTAGCCGCCGCGAATACTGGTCTTGGAGTTGAGAGCGTACGCGAATCCCGCCCTTGGGCCAACTTTGTCATTGTTCTGATTCGTGACCGCCGTCGGGTATCCGTTGAGCCCAGCGTACTCGGGCACGCCCATGGTGGTGATGCCGGGCACTGAGGGCTGAATCGGGTTCACGGCGGTAGGATCAAACCCGACCAGGAAATCGTTCGTCGGTGAGTGGACGCCGGTTTCGTACTCGTAGCGGATGCCGAAATTCAGCGTCAGCTTAGAGGTTGCACGAAAGTCGTCCTGGATGAAGACCCCGTAGTAATTGACCAGTTGGTCCAAGGCCTCGGCGGTCGAGACGGTAGCGCTGGTGGGATCGCCGAGGAGCAGGCTCGCGAGGCTCGCTCCCGTGCCGAGCACTGTGGAGTTCGGGTTCGCGCTGGTGAAGCTGGGATTGAAAGAGAAACTGCCGGAGGATTGGCTGGGCGTGCCATGCACGTGAATGGCGCGGTAATCGCCGCCGAACTTTATGCTGTGCTTGCCCATGTATTTGGACGCGCTACCCGAAAAGCTGCGCGAGTAGTAGGTCGTGTAGCTGATGGTGCCGCCCCCGAAGCTGGACAAATCGCTCATCGAAACGGAGGGGAAAGATAAATACGGAAGCTCATTCGCATAGGCCGCCGAGAATCCCAGGGCCTCCGGATTGTATCCGGTGGTGTATTGGTAGGTCTTGTTGGGATAACGGTTGAAGCCCCAGCGTAACGCGATTACCCACGTCGGCGACGGAGTGATCGTGGTGTTGGCCTGAGTTGCGTCCACGAAGCGGACCAGCAGGCTTTGGCCCGGCGTCGCGATGTCGTTGATCCACGTCTCATAGCTGGGTTCCCGGCTGCCGTAGTGCAAATAGGAAGCGCTGGCGCGCCACCATTTCGTGATCTCCTGATCCAGCTTCACGGTCGTCTGACCGGCGCGATCGTACTGCAACGGCGTGGAGGCGTAGTTGGTTGCGCCATAGTACGGCGTCGCCAGATTGGGCGTGGGGAAAAACGACGCCATGTTGAACCCAATCGGATTCATACTGGACAGCGGAATCACGTTGTTCATAAACGGCGTGCGGGTATAGGTGCCGTTCGCGTTTTCGACCGTGCTCATGGGATCGTAGATCACCTGCTGCGTGCCGTTGACGTATTTACTCTGCGAGAAGTCTCCCATCTTCTCCAGAGCCGTGGGCACCGCAATGGAGCTGGATTCGGTCTGGTTTTGGCGATAACCCTCGGTGGCCACCCAGAAAAAGGTCTTGTTGTGGCCGTTGTACACCTTCGGAATCACCACCGGTCCGCCGAAGGACCCGCCGAAGTTCTTCCACATCTGCGGAACGTTCGGCAGCCCCGCCGCGTTGGCGAAAAAGTTGTTCGCGATGCTGCCGCCCAGCCACTGGTATCCGAATGCGGCGGCATGGAAATCATTCGTGCCGGACTTCAGGTACAGGTTGAAGGTTCCGCCGCCCGTTCGCCCGACTTCGGCATCGTAGGTGTTGATTTGAACCTTGACTTCCTGCACCGCTTCCACGATGGGCACGATCACCGCCTGGTTGGAGGAGTTGGTGATGGCGATGCCGTCCAGCAAATAATTGTTCCCGGTGATGGGACCGCCCGCGATGGAAATCTGCGACGAGCCGCTCTGATCCTCCATGCGATTGAACTTCGGGTCGCCGCCGGGCGTCACGTTCTGGGAAATCTTGACGGTTTCATAAAACGGGTTGCGGCCCATATTGGGAAGATCGTCGAGTTGGCGTTTGTCAACCGCCTGCCCCACCGAAGCGTTCGTGGTCTCGACGGCATCGGAGTCGGCCGTCACGTTGACGCTTTCGCTGACCGCGCCAACCTCCATTTGGAGGTCCTCGCTCAGGAAGCCCTGCGTTCCCACCACGGCTCCCTTCTGTTCCAGTTTCTTGAAGCCGGGTTTCTCCACGATGATCGTGTAGGTTGCGGGGTTCAGGGCGTTGAAGACATAGCCGCCTTCCGCGTTTGAGATGGTGGCGCGGGAAATCCCCGTCCCCTCATCGACGAGAGTGACCTTGGCCTCACCGATGATCGCACCGGTTTTGTCGGACACCGTTCCGCGGATGCCGCCTAAAAATGTTTGCGCCCAAAGGGACGCAGTCACAAGAGTAAAAACAAAAATGCTTTTGGTTGTTCGCATATGCTCCTCGATTCCGGTCGTAGGAAAACCTGTATGAGGCGCAAACTTGGGGCGGTTCATCATGCCGTAGCGGCAAGGCAGCTACGTCATCACGAGTGCTCTAATCATCGAGCGGGAATCCGCTACTCAGCGGGAGGAGGGGCAATCTAGGGTTCTAAATCCCAGCTAGTTATTTAGGGAGACCAACACGGGCGAACCGATTGCTATTCAATCAATGTATAGGAAAGCTCCGGCGAAGTCAATATGCTGAGGGCTTTTGTGCGGCGTTAGCTTGACTCGGCGCGGCGTTCAGCGCTCTGTCCAGTGGCCAGAATTACAATGAGTGCAAACACATACAGCGCGCCCCCGATGAGCAGCGTCGCGCGCAAACCCAGGTAAATCGCCAGGAAGATCGCACCGGCGGAGCCCAGAACACTGGAGGCCGAGTTGATCGACCAGGCCCACCGCACCGAAGGTGGATGGCGCTGTTCCATCCGGCGCAAACCGCTGGGGAAAGGCATGCCCATCAGGAACGCGGCCGGGGCAATGGAGAACGCGGTCAGAGCAACTTTCGCCTGAATCGGCCACGCCGCCGCAATGGTGACCATCGGCCCCGCCGTGAGCGCCAGAACCGTCACCAGGGCCGCGATCGCCGCCAGCACCAGGATCAGCTTGCGGTCCTTGCCCGCGACGACGGTCTTGCTGGCGAAGCTGCCCAGCCCGCTCGATACCAGCATGGAGAAGACAATGACGGTCAGGGCATATTCGGGATGGCCTAACAGCAGAATGAAGCGCTGGATCAGCGCCACTTGAATCAGAATGTAGCCCGCGCCCAGACAGAGAAAGTACCAAAGGCAGCCAGTCACACCGCGTTGCTTGGGAAGCCGCTCGCTCAGCAGCCAGCGCGGCAGCACCAGCACCAGCAAGGTAGCGGCGATGCTGATGGCCATGACGGCGAATAGCAACGGCACCGCGCGGTTGACTTTGTAATCCGCGCTCAGCGTGCTGGCGTAAAGCACGAAGTTCAACAGATCGCGAGGCTGCACGGTGTAAAAGAAAAACGGCCGGTCGTCGCTGACGGCGGTGACGTTGTAGGGATAGTCGCGGAAGAACTCTTGCGGATCGGAGGCGACCAACAGCAGGCCGAAGGCGTTGACCGGCGGATCGCCAGGGGCGTAGACCACCTCCATCCCGGCCTCGGCGCTGGCCTTGCGGACGCGCTCGATATCCTCGGCGGTGAATGCCTCGCGCGAGATCAACACCGTATCCAGCGCCCCCCAGCCCTTGATCGCATTGCTGTTGGCGCGGACGGTGATCACATGACGCGCGGGATCGGTCTCGCCCAGGCGCGCAAGCGCGTCCATGGCCAGCGAAACCAGGCGCAGCGACTCGCGCGGAGGATCGAAGCCCCAGCGCGTAAAGCTGAGCAGGCCATCCGGAGTCAGATGCGTCATGTAGTCGTAGAAGGCGTCCGACGTGTACAGGTTGTTTTCGGAGAGCGCGAAAGCGCCCGCGGCGGTGGACGCCCACGTATCCACCAGCGTCGCCTGAATCACCTGAAATTTGTCGCTGCTCCCGCGCACGAATTCGCGGCCGTCCTGCGGAGGCGCAACATGCACCTCGGGCCGGAAGTAAATGCGATGGCTGTCGGCGGCGAAGCGGTCTCGCATAATGCTGGTTGCGATGATGGGATTGATCTCGACAGCGGTGATGTCGCGGCTTCCGCCGGCCAGCGCGCGCGCGACGTCGTACCCGCCGCCCGCGCCGATCACCAGCGTTTTCGCGGCGGGGCGCAGGATGTAGGGGAAGCCTTGGCCTTCATGCAGCAGCTGCCAGCGCTCCAACGGAGTGATGCCCTTGTCCCAGTCGTACGGTGAAATGCCGGTGGCGGCGTCACCGTCGATGACGATGGTCCAACCACCCGGCGATCCGTTCACTCCGATGCGGGAAAAACTATTCCAGGCGATGAAGGACTCGTGCGGCAGCGGCTGGCCCTTGGCGGTGCGGACGTCGATGAAGTGCAGCTTGTAATTGACCACCATCATCATCACCAGCAGCAGTGCCAGCAAAACCGAAGTGGCCCTGCGGCGCACTCCCTCACCGCTGCTGGCCGCGGCCTGATGAAACCAGATGGCCGCGGATACCAGATACAGCACGGCCGCCGCGATGACGGTGTTCGGTCCGCCGAACCAGTGCAGGAACGGAATCAGCAGCAGGCAGCCGGCGGCCGCGCCGGCGAGGTCCCAGAAATAGGCCCGGTCCACCCGCTCCATCGCCTCCCCGATCGCCAGCGAGACCACTGCCCCGGCGAAGAAAAACGGCAAGGCGCTGGCTACGTACACCAGCGCGAGCATGAAATATCCCAGCTCGCCCGGCGCAAAAAGAATGAACAACAGAGCCGCGACCACGGAAGCGCTGGCGCTCAGCCCCAGCGCGCCCAGCTTGGCATATAAGTTGCCCGGCCGCGCCGCGACGACGTAAGAGAACACGCCTCCGGCGCCCAGGCCAAACAGCGCGATTGAAATAGCCAGAAACGCGAAATGATAGTAGAAGACGACCGAGAAGATGCGCGTCAGCGAGAGCTCCAGCATCAGCGTGGCGAGCGTGGTGAAGCTAAGCCCCAAATACAGCTGGGTCCAAGGGACGTCGCGGCCAACGTCCTGGATCGAGGAAGAACTGACGCGAGACAATTTACTACTTTAGCAGCGCGGGCGGCTGCCTCGCCTACGCAAAATCGCTACAGCGCTACGAGTCGTGACGACGGATCGAACAGCATCCGCAGGGCGAGCCAAAGGCTGCGGCCCCACCAAAGATCCGAATCCAGCACATCATTGACTTCCTGTTCCGATGCGGCATGATCAGCAGAGCACGCGCGGCCCAGTAAACGAAAAGACCCATCGAGACAGAAATGATGGACCCGGTAATGATAAGACCTGTGATCCAGAACATGCTTTGATCTCAGGGTAAGATTCTGGACTTGTCCGCCACAATCGGTCAAATCACCTAATTTCACTACATCATCGCCGCGGGCGGCGCAGGGTCCTCCGGACGTCCCGCCTTGGTCAGCGGCAGCCGCACCAGCAGTGCGCCCAGAGCGGCCATCACCAGGAATCCAGCCAGGTACGATGGTTCCGCATAGAAATGATGAATCGGCTTCTCGTAATATTTGAAGGTCCCGATTACCAATCCCGCCAGTGCCTCGCCCGCGATCATGCCGCTAGCAATCAGGATGCCTGTGTTTTCGACGCGAGCCTTCTGCGCGTCGTTATGCCGGGCTCGGCGCGTGAGCCAGTCCTGCAACCCGCGCAGCGAGCCGCCCAGAAAAATCGCGAAACTGGTGGGCAAAGGCAGATACATTCCCACGGCCACCAGCATCGGGCTCCGCACTTTCAACAGGATCATGGCCACGCCGAACAAGGCGCCCGTGAACACCAGCGGCCAGGCCATCTCCCCGCCCACGATTCCCTGCGCCAGCGCGGCCATCAATCCGGCCTGCGGCGCGGCCAGCGCCTTGTCTCCGAATCCGATGCCGCCACTCTTGATGTTGGCCACTTGCAGAACGTACAGCGGGTAATACATCACCAGACTCGCCACCACCACGGCGATCAGCTCTACGATTTGAATCGTGCGCGGAGTGCCGCCCAGAATGTAGCCGGCCTTGAAATCCTGCAATAACTCGCCCGCAACCGCGGAAGAGACGCACACCACCGCGGCGACTCCCAGCACCACCGCGACACCGCCGGGTCCCGAAACGCCCAGCGCCACCATCAGCAGCGCCGCGATGATCAGCGTCGATAGCGTCAGTCCGGAGATGGGATTGTTGGAGGAGCCGATCATCCCCACCAGGTTTCCCGAAACAGTCGCGAAGAAGAACCCGACCAGCAGCATGACGATCGCCGCCACCACCCCGGCGAGCACGTGGCCGTAGATGTAGATGTACAGCGCGATCATCAGCAGGAACACCCCGGCGATCATCGCCAACACCGTCTTCGATCCCATATAACGTTCCGTGCGTTTCATGGATTCCAGCGGCGGAGCGCCGTGACGCACTTCGCTGAGCGCGCGTCCCAGGCTCGAGGTCAGATTCTTGCCCATGCGGATCAGCGTGTAGGCCGAGCCCACCAGCATCCCGCCCACCGCGATCGGTCGCACGATATAGCGCCACACCGCGGCGGCGTTGGCGGCCCAATCGTCTTCTTTCGCGCCGGGCGGAAGAAACTGCTGGAGCTGCGGACCCAGAAAATACATGAACAGCGGAACCAGCACGCCCCACGCCAGGACGCCGCCGGAAAACTGCAACGCCGCCAGCGACGGCCCGATCACGTAACCCACTCCCATGTACGCGGGACTGACCGTGGGCGCGTCGATACTCGTGATCGCGCCCGTCGGTATCACGTTGGTGGTGGCCCTCGGCCCCAGTCTGACGAAGCTTTTTCCCAGCTCGCCGATCTTCACGAAGAAGCTCTTGTCCACCGCGTAGAGCTGCATTTCGCCGAGGATCTGCACGATCGCGCCCAGCCCGAGGTTCCAGAAGAGATATTTCGCGGCTTGCGCGCCCTGCTGCCCGGCTTTGTGGATCTCCGAGGCCGCCACGGATTCCGGGAACGGAAGCGTGGGATCTTCGACCAGGACTCGCCGCACCAGCGAGACGAACAGCACCCCGAGCACACTGCCCACCGTCATCAGCGCGGTGGACTTCCAGTAGGCGTGCTCGGGATCGAACGAGGTCCACGACCCGGCGATCAGAAACGCCGGCAGCGTAAAAACTGCGCCGGCCGCCACCGATTCGCCGATGGAGCCGGCGGTTCGCGCGATATTTTCCTCCAGTAGCGAGCCCTTCCACATCCGCACCACCGCCATGCTGATCACCGCCGCCGGATACGTTGCCGCGATGGTCATGCCCGCGCGCAGCCCCAGATAGGCATTGGCCGCGCCTAGAACCACTGTCATGGCCAGGCCGAGCAGCAGCGCCTTGATGGTGAACTCCGACATCTTGACGCCTTCGGGAACAAAGGGGCGGTGTTTGGTTGTTGGGGTCATGGCCTGGTTAAACGCCTGTCGTCTGAACGCCTGATGATATCACCCGGCGGGCCGGTGCTCTGGAACCACAAGTTCCACCAGGTTGTAAAAGGATGACCCCGGCTTGATGCCCATCTCGGCAATTGCGGCCTGCATCTCCGGCGTAAGATTCGGGCGCGGAGCGTCGGGCGGAGGCGCTCCCAGGATGCTTCCATCCGGCTTTGTGAGATACCGCTTGATCGCGTCCGGTCCGAACATGGGGAAGAATTCCCGCGCCTCCAATCCCGCTTCGGCAAAGAATTCCCTCTCCGCGCCGCTCGGCACACCGAACACCCAAGGCTCGCCCCAGGCCTCCAGAAACCTGCCGACGCCGAACTGAGGGTACTTAATCATGAATTCGAGCGTAGTATTGGTGACGAAATCCATGACCAAAGAACTCCCCGGCGCCGATTGAGTCGCGATGGTCCTGAGAGTCTCACGCACGCCTTGCTCGGCCACGTACATGCTCACGCCCTCCCAGGTGAAGAAGGTTTTCCGATGCGGATCGTAACCGGCCTGGCGCAGCGCATCCCCCAGTTTGTCGCGATTGAAATCGATGGTTACATAGGTGAGGTTGGGAGGCGCGCCGCCCAACGCCGCATCCACACGCTGGCGTTTGCGCTGCTGCGTCACCGCCGAGTCGACTTCGAAGACACGGGCGCCCTTCAGCAGTTCGCCAAAGCGGGAGGCGCGTGTATCGAACCCCGCGCCCAGAATCACCAGCTGTGTAGCGCCGCCGTGCTCCGTGGCTCCATAGTGAAAAGCGCTTTCCAGTTTCTCGTCGATGTACTTGGTGCGGATCAGCATCATGTTTGCCGTGGCCAGGGCCTCGTACGTCGGGGCGGCGCCCGAGGAATCCGCCAGCGCAGCGCCGATTGGATTTTCTTTGATCAGCTCAAGCTCATCCGGCCCCAGCAACTTCTCCGCCAGTAAATCGGGATTGCGCATCGCGGGATCGGGAACCCGCGCACCCAGGGCCCGGCCGGCCGCAACCATGATCGAAGTCCTCGACGGAATGAGAGATGCCATGGGTTTATGGTAGCTGCACCGGAACGGCAAAAGCAGTAATGTGGAGGATGTCATGAAACACCATGTCGTGCTCCCGTTACTCTTGTCTGTCGCGGTCTCTGTAAGCGCCCAGGCTCCGAAGTCCGCCCCGGCGAAATCCAAACCCGCCCCTCGTGCGGCCGACGGCAAGCCCGACCTTTCCGGATTCTGGCAAGGCCCTCTGATGCGGAATTTTTTTGAAAGCGTGGGCGGCCCTCCCTTCACGCCGGAGGGACAGAAGGCTTACCAGTACAATATGACCCAATCCGTGAATCCCGAGGGGCTATGCCTCTTCGCGGGCATCCCGCGCGCCAGCATCAGCGGCGTGCCCTTCGAGATCGTGCAGAACTCCAACCGCGTCGCGTTTCTATATGAGCTGATGAGCACGTGGCGCTCGATCCCTGTGGATGGCCGCGCCCATCCCAAGCGAATCGATCCTTCCTATTTCGGCAACGGCATCGGCAGTTGGGACGGAGACACGTTCGTGATCGACTCCATCGGCTTCAAGGATCGTCTGAGCTGGATCGACGACGATGCCCATCCGCATAGCGACGCGATGCATGTTGTCGAGCGCTGGCGGCGCATCGATCAGGATCATCTGGATCACGAAGTCTGGGTGGAAGACTCCAAGTTCTACACCAAGCCGTGGACGTTTCACCGCGTGTTCACGCATATGCCGGCCGGGCAGGAGACCATGGAGTTCGCCTGCGACGAGAACAACATGGATCGCGACGCCGGACGGCTCGGCTTCGGCCCGCATGAACCCGCGAAGTATCCGGGCGTGCAGTAGCTTCGACTACGAGGTACGGGTGCCGCACGATGCGCAGAAAGCCGCGCCCGGATTTAATCCGGCTCCGCATTTCGGGCAGAACTCGGCGGGTGTGGGTGCGCTGGGAGGCGTTCCTGTAGCGGCCGCAGTTGGATTGTGGGGAACCAGCTTCTGCGCTAAAGCCATGACCACTGCGCCAAGAATGGCGCCGATCACGACGTCATTAAATGACTGCTCAGCCGTCGATCGCAAGAGAACATCCAGGCCGGTTAGATTCTGACCCCTGGTGAGTACGTCCTGGAGAGGCAACTGGCCAAGGAACGGCGCTGATGGCCTGAGCAGAAATCCGAGGATCGCGCCCAGTACCGCTCCCAGTATCGCGAAGCCTGCAACGCCAACTTTGCGCACCTCCATAAAGAACGGCCTCCGCTAAGCTCGATCATTATAATATCAGCCCACTGTCGATTCCAGCTCTCCTCAATCGTTATTAAAGTGACAAGCGCCGCAAGCGGCAAGCCAGAAGCGGCAGGACCAGAAGCGGCACCAGAAGCGGAAAAAAGAGGAGAACACAATGTCGAACGCCTTCGTACACGTAGAACTGAACACCACCGACGTAGACAAAGCGAAAGCTTTCTACGGCAAACTATTCGATTGGAAACTGGCCGACGTGCCGATGGGAGACGGCTCCTACACCACGATCGGCGTGGGAACGGGCACCGGTGGAGGGATCATGAAACACCCCGTGCCGGGGGCTCCTTCGGCCTGGCTCGCTTACGTACAGGTGCCTGACATCAAGGCCGTCACGCATCACGCCAAGAGCTTGGGCGCGCATGTGATGAAGGATGTCACCGAGGTGATGGGCATGGGCTCGCTCAGCATTATCATCGACCCGACCGGCGCCGCGCTGGGCCTGTGGCAACCGAAGTCCTAAGTCTGAAAGAACCGGGGATCGAGGAGGCGGACGGCTCGCGCACAACCTGCCCGGGCCGTCTGAAGTTTCGGCATTCGGAATGCTCTCAAAGCTGGCATGCAGGAAAAGTACTATGGTCTTCTACGAGAATACTTGGTGACCCTTCGTGAACGTGACCTCTGCGAAGAGCAAGCTCGAAAGGCGCCGGAAGAGATTGAACGGCAACAGGCTAGCCTCAGGCTGGAGATGAATCGTAAGCGCTGTGCCGCGCTCCGCCGGGAAATCCGGCGCTTCCCGGAGATGGGGACGTTCCCCCATATGGGTGCGTCTAATAACCCAACTCAGCGCTACAGGGCCCAAGCGAGCTAAAGCAATCCGCGATCGGGTCGAGGACGCCGCGCCGGCGAGCAGGCGCGCTACGCTCGATCCATCACCCTCCTGAATTTCTCGAGTCTCCCGCGAGGCAGTGGTAGGATAGCATTGGCGGCCTCGTCTCCCGCTTTACCAGATCGTCACACTAATGGTAGCTGCGCCCCGGGCCGATGGGGAGTTGAGTACGGAAATTCAGCCGATGCTTCGAAGATTGTTTCAAGTATTCGCGCCGGCGCGCGACCGGCAACCGGTCGGGATCCGTGCGGATCGCCGCTCGGCCGACAAGCTGATCGCAGATTGCCGTGAGCTGATGTCTGAAAAGGGTGAGGTTTCCGGAACCCGCATCGCCACCAGGATGCTTTCGGGGTATCAAGCGCTGGACCTGGCGGGCCGCGACCGCTTCTTCGATCTCCTCATTCGTAACTTCTCTCCCGACCCAGAGGAAGTAGGCCAGGCCGGAGACGCCTATCGCAAGCATCCCTCGCCACAGACGCTGGCGAAGTTGCAGCGCGTGGTGGAGCCTCCGCGGCAGGAACTGTTTCGCAGGCTCAACATCGCTCCGGGCGGCACCCGGGTTCTGGTGGAGATGCGCGCCGACCTGCTTCGGGAAGGGCAATCCAGCCGTGAGCCAATCGCGGCGGATCTGGAGCATTTGCTCACGTCCTGGTTCAATCGCGGATTCCTGGTGCTCCAGCGAATTGATTGGCGGACTCCCGCCAGCATTCTTGAAAAGCTGATCGCGTATGAAGCCGTGCATCAGATCCACGGGTGGAACGATCTCCGCCGCAGGCTGGCGGTGGACCGGCGATGTTACGCTTTCTTTCATCCTGCCCTGCCGGACGAACCTATTATCTTCGTGGAGGCGGCGCTTACGCGGGGAATGAGCGATCGCGTGCAGCCGCTGCTCGATCCGGAAGCCGCCGTGGCGGACGTAAACACGGCCGATTGCGCATTGTTCTACTCCATCACAAACTGCCAAAAAGGTCTGCGCGGCGTGCCGTTCGGCAGCTTCCTGATCAAGCAGGTGGTGGAGGATTTGGGGCGGGAGCTTCCGGGAATCCGCCGCTTCGCAACACTCTCGCCGATTCCAGGTTTTCGCGCCTGGCTCGATCAGAACCGGAGCGCACCCGATATAAAGGGCCTTCTAGAAAAGCTTGACGATCCGGAATGGAACCGCAACGAACAGATCGCCGCCGAGCTCAAGCCGCATCTACTGCATCTCTGCGCGCGATATTTGCTGCGGGAAAAGGGCGGCAAAGATCCACTCGATTCCGTAGCCAGATTTCATCTGAGAAATGGCGCGCGGCTGGAGCGCATCAACTGGCTCAGCGATACCACTTCCAAGGGGCTGGAGCGCTCGGCCGGCCTCACTGTCAACTATGTCTACCGCCTTTCCGACCTGGAGCGAAATCACGAACTCTATACCAGAGAATCGAGAATTCCTGCCTCGCCCGAGGTCGAAGGCCTGGCGGCGAAACCGCCCCGGGTGGCGGATCTCAAACTCGCGTAAAACCGGGCGTGCCGGCACCGAACGATCCGGTTGCGGGTGGAGTATCATGAAACGATTCCTGAGTTACCGAGCACAAGGAGCGAGGGCGCATGAGAGCTAGATTGCTGGTGCTGTTCACCGTGGTTGCCGTAAACGCGTTCCTGTGGATGGCTCCGCTGGGGCCGGTATCGACGACGGCCTTCGCGCAGCAGCAGGGGGCGCAAGCCGCGGCACAAGGGAAGCAGGGGCCGGGGAGGGGCGCTGCTCCGGTTATCCTGGGCCCGCCGCCGGGGGTCCAGCCCCTGCCGATTGATCTGTTCACCTCGAAGAACTTTTATAAGGACAAAGACTCCTGGCTCGACAAGCGTTATTTCCGCTGCAATACGCCTCGCGTGCTCTCGGAGTTCTGGAGCCAGCGGAGGATGGGCGACAATCCGCCCGCCTCGTCTTCCTGGGGCGATTGTAACGTCGACCTCACGCGGGAAAGCATTCTTAGCCCCTACCCTTATAAGACCGCCAAGGAACACTACGAGGCGTTGATGGCGTCGGCGAAGTCGCGCGGCGGCCCTACCGTCTATACGAAAGCAACGGTGCCCGATTGGGATGGATACTACCGGCGCGACGCGCAAGCCGACCACGGCTCGGAATGGATCTGGGGAGTCAGCCAGGCGCCCACGGTGCTGTCTGTGCTCACTCCGGAGTATCAGAAGCGAATGGTCCAGCTCATCTACCACGAGGCCGTCACCAACGCTCCGCAATGGAACGCGTCGTTCTGTTATCCGGAGGGATTCATGCGCTGGTGGGCGCAGCCTTCCCAGGCTGGAAATTTCCAGCTCACGATGACTACGTGGCAGGTTCAGTTTATATCGGGTATCGCGGACAACTTCCTGCGCCAGGTGATGATCGGCAAGCAGCACGTGCAAAAAGTTCCGCAGTGGTATGGAGAGACGGTCGGATTCTGGGATGGAACCACGTTGGTTACGTGGACCGCGAATCTTCAAGGCTGGACCTTGACTCACTCCATGTTTGAATTCAGCGACAAGATGGAGACCGTGGAAACCTTCAAGCCGGCCTATGATGCCAGCGGCAAATTCATCGGTCTCGATCACGAGGCAATATTCTACGATCCCGACGCCTTCGTCCAGCCGGTGCGGGCCAGCTATCGCTTTGCCCGCCAGGCGACTCCGGACGATCCCAATCGCCGATACACCTACATCGAGTGCTTGAGCAATATCAAAAATACCGATGGCCGGCCGACGCAACTC
>Ga0070733_10000677_pt1 | contig 26905 bp, 22 predicted proteins | sample Coa_R1_9_FD_66450 | JGI IMG/M metagenome (GOLD analysis project Ga0070733, IMG submission 66450) | Surface soil microbial communities from Centralia Pennsylvania, which are recovering from an underground coalmine fire - Coalmine... | ecosystem: Environmental > Terrestrial > Soil > Unclassified ...
TCCCGCCGTGCTGTAGAAGTCGATGTACTTGGACAAGTCGATGCTTCCCAGGCCAGCAGCTGACGTCAGCGACTGGAACTGCGCGATGATGTCCGACGCGGTATAGACGCCACGCCCGGTGTTCTGCAGGATGTCCAGCAGGATGTTGAAAGCGCTGGGCTGTGCGCCCTGGGCCAGGTTCGGAGACATGCCCAGGTTGGGCATGACGCCGCCCAACATATCGGATGGGGTGAACCCAGTGAAGATGCTGTCGACTGTGGAGAAATCAGGCATACGTCACCCCACGATCGCTGCGACGTCTTTGAGCGCCGGGATGTTGAGGACAGTGCCCGGCGGGACCTGCAGGCCCCAGCCGATGTTTGAAGCTGCGGCCAAGATCCACCAGTACCGCGCGTCGCCGTAGATGACGCCTGCCATGGTGTCCAGCCGTTCACGGCCGCGGAGGACGAGCTGCCGCGTCTGGAGGGTGCCCTTCTTGATCGCGCTCTGGATCGCTTCCCGCGCGCGACCCGTCCCGTACAGGCCTCCGTAGTTCAAGATGGGCGTCCTAGCGTAACGGGTGAAGGGCATTGGTCAGTCTCTCAGGAGTTGGACGTGGGCAGCTGGGCCATCGGGCCGACCGGGTAGACGGGCGCGCGGTTGAAGCCGAGGTGGTCGATGCCCGGGCTGATGTCGTGGATCGGGGAGAAGGTCAGGGTGACCTTGCACAGCTTGGGTGCCACGCGGTTCGTGCCCAGTTCCCAGGTCACCTTGTCATACCAGTCGAACGCCATCGACTCGATGAAGCCCGCCAGGCCGTTGCCGCCCGTGTCGCTGAACGACTTTGCCACAGCGTTGGGTGAGGTGCCCGTCGGCGACAGGAACGTTGTCAGCTCCTGGGCAAAGCTCGTAGCCGAGCTCGCGGGGGCGATCTGGGCCAGGAACTTCGCCTTTTGGGTGTTGGTCGGGGTCAATGCCTTGCTGGGGATCAGGTAGGTGCCGCCGATGACCTGGCGGACGATGTTGTTGGTGTTGCTGAAAGCCGACGTCGCCGGACCGATCGCCTGTGAGAAAGCGAGCTGGAAGTCGGGGTCAGTGTTGACCTGCACCTGGCAGACTAGCATGCCCGGGTCGGGCGGGGGCGAGTTGCCCCACGTCGGGGTTGCCGTCGGGTTCAGGGACTTGGCTTGCACCGTGAACAAGTTATGGATCGCTGCGAGCTGCGGCTTGAACATGGGGGCGAACTTCGGGCCCTGTGAGCTCGAGCCGACGCCCGGGATGGGCGGCGTGGGAAGGCTCAATCCGCCTCCAGAGCTCGGCGGAGCGAAGTTGTAGCTGCCTGGAGCGACGAAGTACTCCTCGCTGTTCGGGTTGGCCAGGGCCTTGAGGATCAGGGGAGGCAGCTTGGCCAGCGTGCTCTGGTCAAAGTTGCCAGCGTCGGTGAACGTCTGGCCGTTGACGCTCATGTTGCTGTTGCCCAAGCCGAACAATCGGGCCAGGTTGAACTGCGAGTAGTTGGTGTGCAGCAGGTTGCCCAAGCGAAGCCTGATCATTGGTGAAGCTCCGATGAGCTGGCTGAAGGGTTGGGTGAAGACGTACTTGCCCGACTGGTCGCTCTGTTGCACGCCCTGGGTGTACTGCGGGTACATCAGGGTGACCAGCTTGTTGATCTTGACCCACATCTCATCGAAGTCATTGACCGACGTCGCGGCGATGAAGAACGACATGTTGATGCGCCGCTCGGTCGACTTGTAGATCCTGACGGGCTCGACACGACCGAAGCCGTCGACCTTCTCGTAGGCCGCGTTGAAGTCCTCCGACAACGACGACAGGAAGGCGTGGAAAGCCACCATCTCGTTGGTACGCAGGTCGTGGAAATAGAAGGGCACGTACTCAGCATCCAGGGTCTGCTCGAACATCTGGGCCGTCACCGAGTCGATGCGGCCTGCGCTGTCGGTGTTCGTCACCGTCGGCTGGATCAACGAGTGCGGGTCGTTCTGGACGCCGATGTCAGCGACGTTGAACTGGCCCATGTTGTTGATGCTGGTCATCGCACTCAGGATCGAGTTCGGGATCAGCAGGTTGGCGCGCGACCTGTTCGATGCCCAAGCCAGCTTCAGCGAGCCGTTGAGCCTGTTCTGGCTCATCGCGTTCGACATGCTGTCCGGGATCGAGTCCATCTCCGAGTACTTGTTGCCGAAGCCCGTGGCCGTGGTGTCCTGGAACTCTGCAGGGAAGATCAGGAGCTGGTCGCCCAGCTTGGCGAAGACGTTGATGGCTGCGACCACCTTGCTATTGCGGATGGTCTCAATCATCGACAAGATGGCGTTGATGACGTTCATCGGGTTGCCACCGATCTTGGACAGCGATTGCCCGATGATGATGAAGCCCCTGATGATGCTGCGGGCGACGACGACCAGGTAGCCTGGGCTGTCGGCGTTCGAAGACGACCCGCCAGGTAGACCGATGCTGATGCTGATGCCTCCCGGGCTGGGCTGTGGCAGGCCGAAGAATGCGGCGAGACCCGATGACACCGCGGATGACAACGGGAAGTTCGTCGGGTTGATGCCCAGCAACGCTGCGAAGTTGAGCGATGCCAGCGCGGTGATCGCCCCTAGCGGGCCTGACGGGGGCTGCTGCTTGCCACTGGCCCAGTACTGGCCAATCGCAGCGCGGCCGAATGCATCGACCTGCGGGACGGCCAGCTGCGGGGTGATGAAGCCCATGATGATGCTCAGGCCGTCGATAATGAGTTCGACTGCAGCCGCCAGCGCGATCGACAGCGTCAACATGCCCAGGGCATCGATGCCCGAGTACGGGTCGTTGGCGTCGTTGAGCTGGCCCCATGATTGGGTACCGATGCTGAGGATGTTGCTCGACGGTACCTCGTCATTGGTCAGGCTCGTCAGGATGTCAGCGGCCTGCAACACATGCTGGTCGATCGTCGCCGCACCGAGTTGTGCTAGGCCCGGCAGCAATGCTGCCGCCTGCTCGCCGCCAGAGTTCGGGTCAGCGCCCGCCGACGTGGCGCCCAGGGTCGTCGTGGCCCGGAGCCCGAGCAGGGTGCCGATGGTGGCCAACCGCCCCACGCTGACGGTGGGCGCTCCCGGGTCCCACTCGCCCAGTTTGCTCTGTTGAGTCAGTGACGGGTCAAAGCCAGGTCCAGGGTCGCTTGGGTTTGTGCCCTGCGGGACGAACGCTGATGACGCGTCAGTGAAACGGTTGTTGGCCAGCACTGCTGACGTATATGGGCCGACGATCTTGGCGCTGGTGTCTGTCCTGCCCGGGATCGAGGTCTGCACCACCTTGGGCGCATCGCCCGTCAGGTTACCAGGGTTGCTGGCGACTGATGTTGAGGTGCCCGTGACGCCCGGGAGCAGGTTATTACCGTCGACAGCGTTTGCCGTCGACAGTCCCTTCTTGATCTGTGTCGAGATCGCGGGGTACTGTTGGGTCGGGTAGTCGATCTGCGACTCTGCGGTGCCCGCAAAGTTGTTGGGGTTGACGGGCTGGATCTCAAGCGCTGCCGGGTAGCCCTTCTCGGAGATCGACGACTGGACCGGGACATCGCCCACGGGGTAGACGTTCGGGTGGGTAGACGCGCCCTGTTGGCCCAGCGTTACCTTGCTGAGGTACTTCGACAACGTCATCAACGTTGCGGGCTTCAGGTCCTTGGGCGTGCCGTCAGTGTTCTGGTACGCTGCGCTGACATCGACACCCTGCTCGTAGTTTCCTTGTGAACCGCCCTGGCCGTTCGCGCCCGTGTCGTAGGTGTACTGCTGCGGGCCGGGTTTCCCGGTCAGGTCCTTGTCGTTGATCGGGAAACCGTTGTCACCCGTGTTGAGGCCCTTGCCTGCATCGGGCGGAGGGGTCCCAGCCGACGGGACCGGTTGGATCGTCGTGGGGGCTCCGGGGTTGACAATAGGCTTGGCCATGGGACTCAGATCGAACCAGAGACTGTGGTCGGGCTCTGCTTGCTAACTACGTCGTTGCGCTCTTTGAGAGCCCTCGTAAGCTTCGCTCCGAACTCTGGATCAGTCTGCGCCATGTCGATGGCGGGCCCCAAAACGGTGGCGAAGTCGCCGACCATCCCCTCAATGATGTTAGAGATGGCCTTCCGCTCCGCAGCGTTCCGGGCACGGCCCAAGGCTTCCCGGTACTTCGGGTGCTCCCTCAGGCGCTTGATGAAGTCGATCTTCTCAGACATCGTCACTTCTCAGGAACGGTCTCGCTGAATGGAGCTGCGATCTGGGCAGCCAGTGGCGTCTGGGCTTTCTTGCCCGGGCTACGGTCGGTCGCGAATGCCAAACGATCTGCGATGACCGACTTCGCATTGGTGATGATCGCCTTCTCCACGTCGTCCGTCCTCATCGTTACGTTGAAGCTGACATTGATGGTGACGCCCTTGTTCTCGATCGAGTAGTTGGCCTTGCCACCGAGGCCCACCGCTGAGGCGACCTTCTGCAGGTTCGCCTTGACGTTGATCTTATTCAAGTCTCCGTCAGCCAGCGCTGCGTTGAGCTTCTTGGCATTGTCGATCATGTCATTCACGGCATCGATCGCAGGCTTGATAGCCCCACCCTTCATCTTCGCCGACGCAGCCGTCAGGCTGTCGCTCATCATCGAGAAGTTCTTCGCGGTCTCATCGACCGAGCCAAAGAGCTTGCTCAGGTTGGTGAACGTTTTCTCCGGGTCAGGCGTGCCCTTGCCACCCGTCAACATGGCCGAGATGAGCTGGACTGAGTTCATCATCGTCGAGACCGGGTTGTCAGACGACGCACCGACGAGGCCCTTGAAGAAATCTGACACCGAAGCGACAGCCGCCAGCAATGGATTGGTGTTGGCTGCGCCGCTAGCGGGCGCGTTGGCTGACAGGTTCTGGAGACTGTCGGCCAGCTTTGGGACACCGCCGATGAAGTCCATCAGCTTCTGGGCCTTCTCCAGGTGTGCCGTGAAGTCCTTGTCGACCGGGACCGCCGACACCATCGCCTCGACCTGCTTCATGAAGTCAGGCAGGACGGTGCCCATCTGTGTGATGACCGTGGTCAGGTCGGGCACCTGTTCCATGACCATCGTCGTCTTCTCTTTGTCGATGGTCACTGTCCCGGTGTTGCCCTTGTTTGCAGACGAGACAGCAGCGATGAAGTCGGTCGTCGACTTCATGATCACGCCGATGAGGTCGATGCCCTTCAGCTGGTCACCCTTCAGGCCCGACGCTTGGTCAAGGACCGCCTTCATGGGTCCCGTGGTGATGGCGTCGATCAACGTCTTGATGCCAGCGGCTTTTGCCCCGATGAGCTTAGCAATGTCGTCGGGTGATGCACCCTTCTTGGTGTCGTCCTTCGAGAACACGCCCCACAGGACCGACATCTTGCCGCCGCTGTCGGAGATCGTCTTCAACGTTTCGGGATCAGGAGTGATGGCCTTGGTGACGCTGGCGATGCTGGTGAGCATGTCAGCAACGATCTTGGCCTTGCTCGGGTCCGGGATCTTGATGCCCGACAGGTCCTTTAGCAGACCCAGGACGCCGCCCTTCCCGCCTTCGCCCTCGATCATCTTCATCATCTGGGTCCGCATCGCCTCGGCATACTTGCCGACGTGGAACGTCAGGTCAGCGAACTCGACAGTCGGGTTCGCCAGCTTGTTCAGCAACCCAGTGCCAGCCTCGAAGAAAGCGTCAGGCGGCGTCATCGCCTTCATGACGTCAGCCATGGCAGTCATGACGGTCCCGAAGATCTGCGCCGACTCGGCCATGTGAGGACCGCCGCTCTTGATCTTGCCGATCTGCTTCATGACGGTCTCGACCATGCCGACGATGCCGCCAGGCCTGCCAGACTCGCCGATCATTGTCTTGATCGCACCCTGTGCTGCGTTGATCTTGTCGGTGAACTTCTCTTCGGTGCCCGTCAGGAAGCCGACCAACGTAGGTTGCATCAACTCGATGACCTTGACCAACGCGTCAGTGAAGGATTGGATCGCCTTCATGACGCCCAAGAAGGCGTCGATCTTGCGCTGGAACGTAGCGTCGATCGTCATCTTGTTCAGCTCTTGGACGATGCCCATCGCGACGGCTGCCATCTCAGCGACAGCGACGCCGATGACTTCCAGACCCACCGCGGCTGCTCCCAACAGGATCGCTTGCGGGCCCGAAGCCAGAGCACCGATGGCCATGGCTGCAACGATCAGGGGGACCATCGCCAGGAAGACCAGCGACATCTTCAGCATCATGGTGCCGACAGCGTCCAACATTGCAGGTGTGGTGATGAGACCCAACAGGCCTGCGATGACACCCGCGGTGACAGCGACGATGCCGACGCCCAGGGCGATGGCCAGGCCGCCCTTGATGATCTCTGAAGGCTTGCCGACCTGGGACGCCAGCTTCAAGGCCAGCATCAGGGGCACCGCGGCGACGACCAAGGCGCCCAACACCAGGATCTGTGGGAGGACGTCGGTGACCGTCAGGTCACCCATGATGGCCTTCATTGCGACGATGGCAGCGGCCATCTCAACGCCACCCACGGCGATCGCCGTGGCGATGGCGATCAGCTTGAGGCCGAGCTTGATAGCGTCCTGAGCGCCCCAGTTGCCCTTCTTGTCCTCCGCCATCACCTCGTTCTCGGCCTTGACAACGCCCTTGACGGTGCCCAACTGACCTGTAGCGCTCTCCATCCCCTTTGTGTTTGCTGCGGCCTCAGTGACCTTGGCAAACAGCTTGGGGAACGCCTTCTTGAGGCCCGCTTCGAGCAACGTACCCGCTGCCTTGCCCAATGCCGCGGTCAGAGCGCCGATGGCCGCGCGGGTGAATGCCGGGCCGAAAAGCAAGCCTGCCACGCCAGCAAGGAGCATCTTCACCTTGCTCATCACCTCGGGCTTCTTCATGAAGTCGACGAACTTCTCCCACAGGGTGCCCGCCAGGTCCTTCAACGCGGGCAAGAAGACCGTCCAAGCTTCTTTCAACGCCTCAATGATGGGCGTCAGCATGTCTTTCAGGAAACCGAGCCCGCCAGCGATCGCGCCGCGCGCCCCGCCCATGCCTGGAACGGGCGACTCACCACGGATCATCGAGGCAACGTCGTGCATCGACTCGGCCAGCGTCTTGAAAAGGATCTTGATCGCCTCAGCCGCGATGTGCGACATCATCATGAAGAACTTCTTGAACCCCTCAAGGATCTGTCGGGCGTGTGGGCCCTCTTTGAAGAAGAAGTCTTTGATGACCTTCTGCAGGCTCCTGAACATCTCGGGCACGTTGCCCTTGTACGACTTGAACCGAGGGTCTGAACCGAAGAACCGCTGGACTGCCTCGCTGATGCCCTTGAACAGCTTGGTGAAGTGGGTCGGGTCAAAGAACTGGTTGAGCCCCTTGCCGATGTCCTTCAGGCCGGGCACGATCTCGACCAGGGCACGGCCCAGCTGGACGCCGATCATGTAGACCTGCCGCAACGCGGCTCGGATCTTGAACATGATGCCGACGAAGTCCTTGCTGCCCATGATGCCGTTCTTGATGCCCGCGACGAACTGGTCCCAGAAGCCGCCGTGCATGCCGCCGCCCGCCATGACCATACGTTCGATGGCGTCTGACAGCTTGCCCATGGCCTCGGCTTGGGACAGGGTCTTCTTCTGAGCCCGGTCGCCCGCCATCTGGACGTCCTTGAGCGACTTGCCCTGGTTCTTCATTGCCAGGGCGTTCTGGATCTGCTCGTCCGTCATGTGGGTCGCGTCACGGATGATCTTCTTCTGGATGTTGTCCAGTTTGGCGCCGTCGACGCCTGCGTCCTTGAAGGCCTTGCGTAGCTCCTCCATCGCACCGCCGACGTCGCCTTCTGCCGACTTCTTCATCACCTTCATGACATCGATGTTGGCGCCGAAGGCCTGCTGCATCTTGGCAGCTGCGGCAGTCGCGTCTTCGAAGTTCATAAAGGTGTCGAGGATGCCTGTGGTGTCCTTGACCTCAAGACCGAACTTGTGCATGTAGGCTGTCGACTCGGCCATCACCTTGATGTTGGTGTTGCCGAAGTGGGCGATGTCCTTCATCGCCTCACCCATGTCACGGGACATGACCTTGGCATCGATCTTGAGAGCGTTGCCCATCGAGATCGAGTACTGCGTCATCTCCTTCAAAACGTCGCCTGCGGTCGTACCCATCGCGTTGGCACGCAGGGTGACAGCCTTCATCGATTCGCCCGACAGACCGAGGCCCTTCTGGTACGCGAGGATGGCGCCGCCGTTGTCTTCCATCTCCTGGCGCAGCAGCAGGAACGAGCGGCCCATGTCGCTGGCCAGCTTCTGGATGTACTCCAGGCGTTGGGCCATGTTGCCGAAGACACGCCAAGCACTGAGGCCCGTGTCGCTGAAGCCCTTCAATGACTTGCTGGTGTCAATGATGGCCTTGTTGGTTGGACCGTAGAAAGCGCCGAACTCCTTGCGCAGGTTCTCCAAGGCCTGCATCAGCTCGTTGCTGCCGCCCGCACCCTGGGCGGCCATGTCGACCAGGCCCTCGAAGATCTTCAACGGGATCGATAGGATCGACACTGTCAAGGATGCGACACCGCCGATGAACGACGAGAAGAAGCTGCCCACTGCCTTGGTCAGGGACACTGTGTTCTTGACGCCCTGCCAGAAGCCCGTCAGTGCCGCTGTTCCGACCGAGATCGACTTCGCTGATTGGGCGAACTTCTTGCCCGACTCAAGGACCTTCTGGCCCAACGTCTTGAAGGCGTTCTCACCAGCTTTGCTGGTGTCCTTCATCTTCTGCTGCATCTGCTGCAGCGACTGGTTCAGCGTCTGGATCTGCTGGACCGAGCCCTGGACATTTAGAGTGCCCAACGCTTGCGCAACCTGCGTCAGAGTGGCGACCTGCTGGGTGTACGTCTGTTCCAGCTTCTCGGCAGCCGCGGCCATGCGCTCGACCTGCGCGGCCAACTTGGTCGTCAGGTTCAGCTGCTCTGAGAGATCGTCTTTTGACGGCACGCGTCACCCACCTGCAGAAAAGTAGGTCACAGGGGCCAGGGGACGCCCAAGATCCGCTCAAACTCCCTTGCGCTAGCGTGTTTCAGGTTCAGTTTCTGCATCACGCTCTCGACTGTGGCCCCAGGGTGGTTCAGTTCGTCCTGGAACCGCCTCGAGGCCATCATGGCGTTGGCCACAGCCTGCACCTCCTGCGGGCTGCCACGGATCTTCATGTTGACGGCTCGGCCGACCAACCAAGCCGCCGCAGCGACGAAGAAGATCTTCCCGAGCAGGTTCAGTTTCAGCTCGTTGATCGGTACCCTGGTGTCAATGTCGCTCATGGCCCTAAATAGGCATCACGTGAACCGCTTGAGGCGGCTCGGTACGTGAGCTCGTGTACGGTTCTGCATTGCACGGACATCGGGCGTGTTATGGTGCAGCGCACGGGACGCTCCCGAGCCTTCTTCGCCGTTCGGGCCCTTCTTGTTGAGCTCCCGAACGATCCTTTCGATCCACCAGCGCTTGATGGGAACAGGCAGGTTGTAAGCCTCAGCTCCCGTGAGCCCACCGTAGTAGGTCAGCAGGAAACAGGGCTCCCAGATCAGCTGTTCCTTATCGGCTGGCTGCAGGCCAAAGAAACGAGACCCCGATCGGCATCGAGACCTCCTCTTCGTGGCCACACGAGGGGCACGCTACCTCTTGGCGCATGATGATCCCGGGCTCGTTGTCCCGGATGTAGTTGCGCAGGGCGAGCGAGTCGCGAGCTGGCATCATGCGAACGAAGCTGGCGATCTTCGCGCGGTCCTCGGAGCCATCGACAGCCTGGATGCTGTACAGCAGGTTCGTCGTGACGCCCGTCTCGGTCTGGGACAGCGCCAGCTTCTTCTGCTTCTCCTGCATCGTGAGGATCTGCTCCTCGTCGCGGCCCGTCAGGAACTTGAACCTGACGACCTTCTTGCTCAGGGGCAGCGCGAACTCGAACAGGTTCAGCCCAGGGCCGACCGGGTCGATCGCGAGGCGCCTGATCGGCAGCTCACCGAGGTTGAAGTTGCGTGCTGCCTTGGTGTCGCACTCGGTGCACTGCATCTCAGCGTCGTAATCGGCGCCGTAGCCGGTGATGCGGATGGCGACCATCAGGGCGTTGCGGTCACCCATCAGAAGCTCGGTCGGATCGATGGACTTGTTGACCAAGCACGACCTGATCAGCTCGCTGATGACGGTCCCCTTCTTCAGGAGCGCCCGGCTCGTCAGGATGTCCTCCTCACGGGCAGTCATCGACCTGATCTCCACGGTCTCGACGCCATGGAGAGGCGACTGGGACGGGTACACCTTACCTCCGCTGGGCAGTGGGACGGTCTCGACCGGGACATCGATCCCGAAATCGGCCTTGTACTTCTCTGCGGCGGTGACGCCCTGGACGCCCGGCTGGGTGAGGCTCCCCTCGGGCTTGGCCGTAAAGACCTGGTTGCGCTCTGCGCGTTCTTCAGACATGGTGCTCCTGTGTGATCAGACTGTATCCCCTGCCACCCAGAGCGTAAATGTAAGGATCTCAGGATCCCGGGCCGTTTTCAGGCTTGGAACAGCGACACCTTGGCTTTTTGCTGCGGCGTCCACCGCTTGTCGATCTCGGCGAGGAACTCATCCCAGCTCCACCCGGTGAAACGCATGATGTCGTCCCACTCCTCGACGTAACGTTCCATGTTGAGGCTGCCCTGCTTCAGTTCGTCAGTGAGGTGATCGAGGATCGCCTCGAGCTGTGAAAACGGGAGCTTCATGGTCACATCCTACACTTCACCAGCGAGCTTTTGCAGGCGTGGGCTTCTCGACGAGCCGCCAGATGTTGGCATCGACCCGGAGCCCGTGGTCACGCAGCTCGCTGCCCGACATCAGCATCACGATGCCACGGTCCTGCATGACCTGCATCATCTCTTCGGTCCGTGCAAGGGACCACCCGATGTACAGCGAGACGGCCCCCAAGTACGTGGGGCAGGCAACCCTATGCATGTAGCCCTCGATTATTTCGAGGACGGCCTGTGGGGGCTGTTTGCCTTCTCGAAGCCACGATGCCATCTGCCCGACCACCCTTCCGGCGCGGGTGATTGCGCCGCTGATACTTAGGTTCGAAGTCGAGTTCCACATGGGCGTCAGGCGCCCGTGAGATGGCCGAAGAGGTCGGGGCGGGACTTGATCCACTCGTCGGCTTCTTCCGCGAGTTTCTCTCCCTCGGGGGTCAATGCATAGAGCAGCTGATTGCCCTTCTTGCCCGCGACCTTGACGTACCCGCGTCGCATGACGCTGTAACGAGCGTTGATGCCCGTGTTGGGCACCATCGCCTCAGGCGTGCGTTGAAAGTGCCCTTCGGCGTCTTGCACCATCTCACCGTTGGGACCGATCACCCAGTCGCTCCTCATCACCGGCGACGGAGCCCAATAGTCCTTGTTGGAACCCGGCTTGAAAGCCGTGGGGTCTTTGTCCTCGAGGGCATGGACCTTCTGCATCACCTCTGGACGGGACATGGGCTGGCCCGCTTGCGCCAGCACCCAACAGATCATGTGCGTCTTGTCATCGGGGTGACTCCTGTCGCCGATGGCCTCGCGAAGGAGATCCTTGAGCTCTCGCAGCGTCAGTTCCATGGTCTATAACTACCCCTCACGAGCCAGAGACGACAATCCCCGCGTGGAGCGGGGATTGACAGGACCATCGTCGTCTGCCGGTGACAGGAGAACCGACGACGCCTGTGACCGCAGGATTGCGGCCTCTCGATCAGAACTGCAGGACGGCGTTGTCGAAGCGCAGCGTCAGGCTGATCTCAGCCAGGGTGCCGTCTTCGTAGGTGAGCTCGCCGAAGTTCGCTTCGGTGATCCAGGCGCCCTTGACGTCCCAGAGCTCGACGACAGTGCCGACGGGGTCCAGGAGCTTGAGCTGGATGTCACGCTTGTAGAAGTCGGCGTAGCCAGCACGGCCCGACACTGTCTCCAGGGTCAGGCGGATCCACTCCATGACCTGCTGCGCGCCCGAGGGAGCGATGGGGTCGTAGAGGGTCACCGCGAGGGTGTTGAACTTCGTCAGACCGGCAAGGTACCGACGGAAGTTGATGAAGGGGACCTCGACCTCCTCGGTGGTCACCGTGGGTCGCGCAGTCGTCTTCATGATGTACGCATCGATGCCCTCGATCATGAGCACCCAGCGGTTCTTCCGCTTGGGCTCAAACTTGTTGGGCAGCATTGACGTTACGTCGAGTGTCTCAGCCATGTTTCTCTCCTGTCACCGGGTTCGATCGTAACTATCAGGCTGGTGCGCCAGCTGCCCTCTTCTGGGGCTGGCCACCTCTGGCCATGCTCTTCAGCTGCTCGACGTACTTGCGGATCTCAGCGGCTTTGTTGAATAGGTCGCTGTGGATGCCTGCCACCACCGCTTTTGCAGGGCCCTGGGGAGCTAGTTGGTGGGCTTGCTCCACCTTCTTGTTGGTGTTCTGCAGATCCATGAGGATCTGGTCGAGCAGGCCACCGAAGTCCTGCTTCTTGCCGAAGATCTCCTGGAGAGCTTCAGCGTACTCGTGCTCTTCGCGGACCAGCTGCCTGAGGTCGCCGACACGGACCTGCATCAGTTCATCCCGTACAGAGACTGCTCTGCAGCTTTGGTGAACTGCTTGACACGCTCGAGCATCTTGGCGACGGCGTGCTCGTCGTCATCACGCATCGCGTTCTCGAGGTTCTCGATGGACTTCTTCAGCATGTTGACGTTGGCACCGACCTTCTGCCACTTCTGCGCGCCACCGCCGCCCACCTTCTTCTCGGTGTTCTTGCCGGTATAGTCGAACAGGTCCTCGTTGAGGGTCTCACGCTCCTGGAGCGCTTCCTCCATCTCCTCGTCGATGAGCTGCTGGAGCTGCTCCATCGTCACGTAGGGCCCGTCGATCTGGACGGGATCGTACGTCAGCTGCCCCTCGTCCGCGGGACCCATCTCCAGCTTGCGCCGGACGGCCTCACGGACGATGTTGCGGAGCTGCTTCTTTGACACCTTCATGGGTCACCCCGGATCAGACCTGCTGCGAGATGTTGTTCGTCACCACGAAGTCGAGGGAGACGTACTCGAGCGACTTGGTGGGCTGGACGAAGATCTTGCCGCGGATGGTGTTGTTCTGGATGTCGAGCTGCGTCGTGGTGCTCGAGTCGATGACCACCTTGAACCGCTCGAGACCGGCCTGGGCCTGGATCTTCTGCAGCACCGGCGTCACCGCAGCCGAGAAGGCTGCCAACGTGGCGTCCCTGTTCTGCTCGAACAGGATGGTGTTGGCGATGTCCCTGACCTGGCGACGGATCTCGATCAGGAGGCGGCGGACGTTGACACGGTCGAGGGCGCTTGCAGCCTGCTGCAGCGTCTTCTGGCCCCACACCACGACACCACCCTTCGGGTTGGTGCCACCCGATGCGTTGCCCGGGAAGGCGACCAGCGGGTTGATGTTGGCGTCGTACAGGGTGTCCATGTTCGCCTTGGACAGCTTGACGCGTGCTTCCAGGGTCGTCTGGAGGGCGCCGCGGGTGAAGCCTGCGGGAGCGAACCAGGGGTGCCCGACTGCATCGTTGAGGGCGAGGGCGCCCAGGACGACGACCGACGGGGGAACGTACAGGTTGTTGCCCGCATTGGGGTCGGTCATCACGACGTCGGGGAAGTAGGCGGCGCCGAAGCTCGAGTTCACCGACCGCTCCAGGAAGTTCTGGACAGTGTAGGTGACGCTCGGCATCTGCGAGTCCTCGACCACGAGCTCGTCGTTGTTGTCGAACTGCTCGAGGTCCATCAGGGACATGCAGTCGAAGCGCTGCTCACAGGCCGACAGGGCCGCGTCGGTGACGACGGGGTGCCTGATGCCAGGGACAGCCAGCAGCTCGATGTCGACTGCCGTGACGTCACTCATGATGCCCAGGGCGGTGTTGTAGGCCGACACGCTGGAACCCAGGTTGAAGCCACGGTTGGACGCGTTCATGTCGTCCTCGACGGCGGTGTTGGTGATCTGCCGCTCGTCTGCGTCGAACAGGTTGGTACCGTCGAAGCCGCCCTGGACCAGGAAGCTCCACTTCAGGAAGCGCCTGTTGGCCTGGACGAAGTCGCTCGGCTCCAGGGCACGGGTGCCATAGGTGCCGTTGCCGATGCTCGGGTTGGGCTGCTGCACCGGGATGTTGCCGTTGCGGACGTAGCTGGCGTACTGCCAGTTGGTCGGGTCGGCGATGCCGGTCGAGTTGGTGACGACCTGGACGTTCATCAGGCTGAACAGGTTGTAGTTGAACCTGTCTGCGTCGATGATCGCGCCGTTCACGGGCGGTGCGCCGTTGTTGTCACCCACCCGGACGTCCTGCACATCGGTGCGGAACTCGGGCAGGAAGTCAGCGAAAGCCTGCAGCGACTGGTTAGGCAGGGTGCTCAGGTTGGGCGTTGCGAGCGCAGTGACGTGCTCGAACTGCACGCCCCAGTACAGCAGCGGGTTGACCTGCAGCTTGGCACCAGTGCCTTGCGTTACGTTCTGGCGCAGTGGCAGCGGGGGCTCGACAACCTGGGATGCCCACTGGACGCTGCCAGTGCCCGAGGTGAAGATGCCGGACGGGATGAAGGAGCCTGTGGGAACGAAGGTTCCAGAGATGATCGAGCCGGAGCTGTACGAGCCCGAGCTGTACGAACCGCTGCCCTGTTCGAAGTCAACGGGCTGCGCCAGGCAGCCGCCCGCCGTCACCAGGTGGTGGACGCCGCGAAGGCCGACTGGGAGCGCCGTCGGATCCAGTTCCCCAGCATCAACGCTGGGATCCACTTCAATGCGGATGTAGTTGGAGGCGTTCGGGTAGTTGCCATCGACGACCAGCTTCTGAGCGGTAGGGCCGCGGTCGAAGTCGAAGAAGTTGTTGGCATCACCGATCACCTGGGCAATGTACTGCGTGTCGCCTGGGTTCAGGCTGAGGCCGCGGAACTGCTCGAGGTAGACGGGCGCGCCGTCGTTGTCGCCCCACTGGCGGACGACCAGGTCGAAGGTGCCGTACTGGTTCGACGGGTCCGTCGACAGCGACGGGTTCTCGATCGACAGCTTGTACATCGTCGACACCCCGGTGCCGTCGTCCAGAGCGTGGACTCGGAATAGGTTGTGGACCTTGCCACCGAAGGGTTGGCTGACGACCCAAGGGCTCTTTGCGTGCTCAAAGCGATCACGGAAGTCCTCGTAGTCGGGGACCGTCACGCTACCCACATCACGGGCCAGTGAGCTGGTCAGGATGAATGCCGCGAGCTCTGAGCCGGGGTTGTGTGCCGTTGAAGCGCCTGCGCCCTCACCGCTGTTGATGAGGCCAGAACCCGTCGGAGCTGCTGTCGCCGGGTGGATGTCGTAGTGCAGGTACAGGTAGTGACCCGCTTGCTGCAAGTTGTCCGGGTCCGTGTTCAGGACGTTGGCGATGTAGTTGGGTGACGTCAGGTCGAACGATGCAGTGATGACGTTCGGGAACAACGGGTTGGTGCCCTGGAGACCGTTCAGGAACAGGACGAAGTCCTGCTTGGCGATCGAACCCGCGAACAGTGTCAGATCGCCGACGCTGGCACCGTTGCTGTCATTGCCGACTGCCAGCGATGAGGGTGCGAGGCTGCTGACACCAGCAACCGACGACGACAACGTCAGAACGACGCCAGACGCCGCCATGATGAGGCCACGGACGATGGGGACGCATGACCCAGAAGTCGAAGAACCCTGGATGCCTGCTGACGAGAAGATCGTGGAGCCGGCTGACTCCGACATGAAGCAACCCAGGAAGTAAGCACGGCCAGGCGGACCATCGGTGTTGGCGTACGGGTTCGGGCTCAGCTCGCCGAAGTTGCTCGGATCGGGCTCCTGCTCGCCGACTGTCCAACCTGCGCCAGTGACGCCACCCGTGGCACCGTTGGGGCCCTGGGGCTGTCCTGCGAGACTTTGCCGTGCCTGGCCTTGCCCGACACCGAGGACCCTGAGGTAGGTGAGGGCCTGCGCGTTGCGCAGCCACTCCGTGACCGCCAGGGGACCGAACTTCTTGCCGTCAGTGACGCCGAACTTCAGGTAGAAGTCATTGACGACTGCCATCGTGATGGGGACGAACGCCGGTCCCTTGACCGACACACCGATGACGCCCGCGGGAGTACCGACCGGCTGCGCTGCCAGGGGCTGCGACTGATCGATCTCGGTGGCGGTGACTCCGGGTGCGCCGAACTTGAGCTGTGCCATCTCCTATTGCCTCTGCGCTGTAAGTATCGGGTCGATGCGCACATGCGCCATCGAAAGGAAACCGCCCAGGATCTGCGCTAGGCCCCTAGGTACGGGGCCCAGTTTTGGCTCACACGAACTGGACACCGCTGTTCGTGATGATGAAGTCGATCGCAATGAACTCGACCACTCGGGTCGGGACCACGACGATGCGGCCGTTCATCTTGTACTGGTCGACATCCGTCTGCGTGTTGTTCGTCGAGTTGCAGATGACCTGGAAGGCCTCGATGCCCGCCTGGGTCTGAATCAGGCTCAGCTGCAGGGCTGCCTGCGCCGTGAACTTGTTCTGGGTATCGGGCGTGTTCTGCTCGAACTCCAGGGTCAGGGCGATGTTGCTGATGATGCGCTTGATCTCCAGCAACAGGCGGCGGACGTTGACGCGGTCCAACGCCGAGGACGCGGCCTGCAGGGTCTTCTGTCCGAAGATGACGAAGCCCTGGCGGGGGAACGTTGCGATCGGGTTGATGCGGCTGGTGTACAGCGTGTCGCGGTCTGCCGAGTTGAGGCGGACAGCCACATTGGTGACGAAGTCCAGCGCTGCCCGGTTGAAGCCCGCGGGGGCGAACCAGGGGTAGCCGATCTTGTCGTTGAAGCTGAGGGCGCCCATTGCCGCGATCGATGATGGGACCTTGACGCGCCGGTTGTTGACGGTGTCCTGGATGAAGACGTCGGGGAAGTAGGTGCCGATGTAGTTGTTGTCGATGGCCCGGGTGTTGAGGCCGACGGCCGACTGATCAACGTCGGGGCGAACCGTGTCGTTGTCGAACAAGCGGTTCTGGTTCTCGTCGTAGCTCTCGAGGTCCATGACGTAGAAGGCCAGGCCGTAGGTGCGGACGCTCTGGCCGGCGTAATCGGTCAGGAAGGGCTCGCGGATGCCCGGGATGCAGAGGATGTTGTGGTTCACCTGCATCGGGTCCGTCATGATGTTGATGGCGGCGACGTAGGAGGCCACGTTCGAGTTGCTCTGGCCCGTGCCGTTCTCGTTGGTGGCGAAGCCAGGCGGGATGAAGCCCGGGAAGGCGCCGCCAGTGTCGCCCAACAGGTTGTCATCGAACGACGTGGACTTGTCGTTCATGCGCCGAGCGTCCGGGTCCAGGAAGTTCAGGCCGTCCCAGCCGCCAGCCAGGAAGGTGGTGAACTTCAGGTAGGTCGCGAAGCGGTTGAACTGCTGTGGGGTGCCCTTGGCCAGCAGCGTGGCGAAGGTCATGCGGTTCATCAGCAGGGTTGGGTCAGCGTAGGTGTACGAAGAGCCGTCCAGCTGAGCGTTGCGGATGTAGGCCGACTCCTTCATCGTCGTGTCGACCGACGAGGTGAGTCCCTGCACCAGGAAGGTGTTGAGGTCCGTCAGGAAGGCCACCTTGGCCAGCGTGAACTTGTCATCGTTGAACTGGTCTGCACCAGCGCCGGTGACGAAGGTGTCGATGCTCGGTGCGCCCAAGAACTGGGTGTAGGCACTGAGCAGCTGGTTCGGCAGCGTCTCGATGTTCGGGTTGAGCGGGATGTCCAGGCGCTCGAACTGCACGCCCCAGTACAGCGGCGGGTATGCGAGCTCGCTTGCACCCGGCTCACCGAACCACACTGCAGGTGACGGGCGGTTGCCCTTGGTCACCTTGGTGCGGAAGGGCACCGGGGGCAGGATGGCGCCAGAGAGCGCCGTCTGCGGGCCCGAGCCGGTCAGAGCACCCGACAGGCGGACGACGTTCGGGGTCACCGTGGCGTCCTTCAGGCTGTCGTTGGTCTTCAGCAGGCTGGCGCCGCGGAAGCCGAAAGGCAGTGCCGTCGCCGGGACGACCTGGCTGTAGACCTGGTCAGTCGGCAGCACGCGGATGTAGGCCGACTGGTTCGGGTACTTGCCCGATGCGACGACACGCTTCTCGGCGTTCAGCGTCGAGTCGAAGTTGTAGAAGACCTTGCGATCGCCGATGACGGCACCGATGAAGTTCGCAGCCGTCGGGTCCAGGCTCAGGTTGTTGAACTGCTCCAGGACGTTCGGGTTGATGTCGGTGTCGTCCCAGCTGCGGACCTGCAGCGAGAAGGTGCCGTACAGGTAGTTCTGCGTCGTCGACGCCTGCAGGTTGACGATGCTGATCTTGTAGAGGTTGTTGGCGTACTGGCCATCGTCCAGCGCCTCGATGCGGAACAGGTCGTATTCGACCTTGCCGAAGGGCTGGCTGATGAATGCCGTCGTTGACGGGGTCTGGTACCGCGCGTCGAAGGCACCGAATGAAGCCCGGTACGAAGTGTCGTCGTTGTAGGGAGCGCCCGTGTAGGACAGGTCCGGGTTGACGAGGCTGTGGTTGGTCGAGCCCGACACCACGCCGACGACGTTGCCCGCCTCGACAGATGCGATTTCATCGTCGACGGCGAAGTCAGCGTAGTACAGGTGCTGTGCCGAGAGGAAGTTGTCGGGGTTGCTGTTCAGCAGCTTTCCAACGTAGTTCTTGTCGTCCGGGTTGAGTGACGCCGTCAGGATGTGGCAGCCTGCGTTGCCGTCATCGTTGTAGAAGGCGGAACCGAGCGAAGAGCTGATGATCAGCTTGACGTAGGGGGTCGAGCCTTGGGCAACACCGAAGTCTGCCAGGGTGTCGATGTGTCCGGGCTTCCAGGTGTCAGCCAGGCCGTCAGCGATGATCATCCGGGCCGTGTTCGGCATGAGCACCATGCCGCGGACCAGGTGGGCCACACCGCCCGAGAAGCTGTCGTTGTCAGTGAAGATAGCTGCACCGAAAGCCTCATCAGGCTGCACTGTGTGCTGAGCAACCAGGAACTGGACCGTGCCGTTGACGATCCTGCTTGAGGGGGTCGGGACACCCTGGGTGACGTTGCCATTCAGGTGGAAGCCCGCGTTGACGGTGCGACCCGTGTCCAGCGTGCGCTGGATGTCAGTGCCCGTGGCGTTGGCACCTGCTCCCAGCATGCGCAGGAAGGTCAGTGCCGACCTGTTGGCCAGGAAGTAGAAGGCCGCGTAGGGACCGAAGCGGTTGGGGTCCAGGGTGCCGAAGACAGCGTTGAACTGGTCGAAGTTGCCGACGGTGATCGGCACGAAGGCCGGGCCGCGGTTGGACGTCCCGATGACTCCCGCGGGCACACCAACAGGCCCCTGCGGTGCGGGGGCCGAAAGGTCGATCTCCCGGTCATAGAAGTTTGGGGACTGAAAGGTCTGCAGCGTCTGCGGCATTACCGTGCTCCTCTAGCGCGTCGTGAATCGCTAGGATAAGTACCACCCGCCCGGGTGAAAGACCAGTTACGGTCAGTCCTCGACGGTCAGGATGGTCAGGCCCCCGAGCGTGGCATCAGCCGGGGAAAGCACTGTTTCGCCAGTGAACTTGTTGACGTTCCTGACACGGAACAGGCGTGTCACCGTCCGCCCCTTGCTGTCGATGCCCGTCACCTTCTTGTACTGCCCTGGCTGCTTGCCACGGGGCAGACGCTGCACCGCCGGGTCGTCAGGGTTGGACCCCACGTCCTCGTTCGGATACAGGCGCGTCCCGCGCGTGTTCCTCTGATCTCTCCGACGGGCCGCCCAGTTGGGCTGCTGGTCAGTGTCGCTGCCCAAAGGCAGGGTCGGGTCATCGGCGCCCAGGTACGGGTCATCGACGGTGGGCGTGCCGCTGTCAGCCTCCAGGAGATCGGTCGCGCCCGTCGTGAACTCGATCGTCGGGTTCGACACGTAGCGCTTCAAAGGAACGGGCGCGCCCGGGACGCCCGTCGCAAGGATGTAGCCCGGGACCTTGATGACGAACTTGTACTTGACGATGCGCTCGACCTGCGAATAATCGTCAGCGTTTGTGTCAGAGTTCATCTGTCCCCCGTCGACATGGGCCAGGAACCAGTAGCCCTTCGGGGTGTTCAACCGCCAGCAATTGCCCTGGGGCAGGTACGAAGCGATCGCCAGCTCCAGGATCTGATTCATGTGCTTGGTGTACTGCGTCCAGAACGTGATGTCGTACTGGGCAGTGAAGAACTGGGGCGCGGGCACCGTGATCGTCTCCCAGACGTTGTTCGTCCTGTCCGGGACCAACAGGCCGCCCTGTTGCACCGTCGGGTCGTTGGCCAGGTCGCCCACGTCACGTAGGGTTGTCAGCTGCATCGGGTCTGCTTGCGCCGGGTTCACGGCCAGGTTCTGCTGGTGCGGGATCAGCAGCCTGTTGACGAGGCGTTGGTAGTCCCGGTCGGTGTGGTCCAGCTTTCGTTTGATGACGATCTCACCTGTCTGTTGGTTGATGCCGCGGCCCGTGATGTCCTCGGTCGGGCTCTGGAAGACATTGGTCCTGATGATGGTGATCAGGGGCAGGATCAGGGCACCGTTTCGGTCCTTGATGGCGCGCATCCGCTTGGTCAACGCCCACTTCTCGCCAGCTGCCATCAGCACGGGCACCTTGCGCATGTCGGTGCCGTCACCACCGACTGCGAACGGGATCTCCTTGTCAAACAACGTGAACAGCGCGCGGTCCACGTCGTCGATGCCGACAGGCGGGATCGTCAGCTCCTTGCCCGTGCTCTTCGCGCCGTACCCGGACTGCAGGGGCGGCACGCCCTCGCGAACCTGGGTGTACTGCTGGCTGTTGAAACGTGTGGGCATGGGTCAGTGTCTCACTGGTTGTCGGGGTCGTCTTCGTCATAGAACGCACTGTCGCTCTCGAACTCGCCTCCCTTCTGGGAGACCTCCTTGGCGCCAGTGATTGGCTTGTCTAGGACGTCGGGCGTCTGCAAGTCCCGGATGTCGCCGGTGACGCCCTCCTTGTTGTGCTCCTGGCCTCGCTGCTGGTAGAACGTCGTCTGCACTGCGTCCTTCTCGGGGCGGCTGATGTCGGTGGGCCCGATGGTGAGCGCCTTGAACTGCGTCTCGCGGGACTTGATGCCGATCAGCTTGACGCCGTCCTTGTGCTCGGGCATGCCGTAGATGTTGCGCATGAAGACCTTCTCGGTCACCTCGTAGAAGACATCAGAAAAGGAGAAGAAGTCGCCGATGGCGGGTTGGATGCCCTTGTCGACCAGGTCACGCCACTGCAGGTAGGCCTCGATCTTGAACTGTGCATCGACGCCGAACGCCGTGGTCTTGGTGTCAGCTTGGAAGTGGGTGTCCACCAACGCATCCAGCGCGATGGGCGCGTCAAAGACCTTCTTCAGGGCCTCGTTGTAGACCAGGTCCACCTTCGTCTTGTTCTCGTTGATGGCGTAGTAGTAGATCTTCTGGCCCACCACGTCCTTGATGAGCTCCTTGGTGATGTCCGAGATGAAGTTGAACTCTCGGGGTGTGAGGTACAAGCGTCCCATGTGTCACCTCATCCGAAAATGATCGCCTTGCCGCCCGGGATGGCGGTGTAGCGTAGCATCTTCTGCATAGCATCGGCGATGTTCGCCTGTGCCTCCAACAGCTTCTCGTAGGTCAGCTTGTCCAGGAACTCCTTGAGGTTGGTCATCAGCTTCTCCTGGTCTGCACGTGCCTGCTCGATGAGCTCGGCGCCATTCAGCTGCAGGTCAGCGTTCGGGATCGGGATGACCTTGAACTTGTTGCGGTTGAGGCCCAGCACCTCGCGGGCCAGCGCCAGCGCGTACTGCCTGATCCACTGCCTGCCGGGCGTGGTGATGGTGCTGTAGGGCAGGATGCTGAAGGGCACGTTCTCAGGGCCGCTGATGCCGTAGATGCTGTCGTCCTCGTAGGCCGGGTCGAACACGCTTTGGGGCGTGAAGACGCGGACGTAGAGGTTGCCCAGGCCGTAGGGGCCCGTGCCCGCCTGCAGGTTATCGTACGACTGGGGCTGCGGAAAGATGCGGACTTTGCTGCCGATGACCTGGTACGAGTAGTTCGACCTGCGCACCCGAAACGCCTCCTTCAGCATGCCGCGACGGACGACGTCCTCAAAGACAGGCAGCACGTAGAACACGGTGCTGTTGACGTATGACTCATAGTTGAAGTTGGTGGCCAAGAAGTTGGTGATGTTCGATGCATTGAGCAGGAACGTCTGTGCCGCCAACGGCTCGAAGTGGAAGACCTCCATGACGCGGAGCTTGCCCTTCGATCCCGTCGGGAGCGTGTCGACCACCAGGCCCAGGTCGGGAGATCCCGTCGTAGCAGTGAAGGACAATGGGTCGAAGTTGACCGTCGCGTGGAGCTCGGTGTAGAGGTCGTAGTCCTGCTTGCCCGGCACCAGCTCGAAGAAGCCGAGGGTGTAGTCGTAGTTGCCACCCACGTAGGAGGCCTGCGCGTAAGCGTCGGCCAGGCGGAACAAGAAGTCCAGGTTCTGCTGCGGGTACTTGTTGGTGAGGTCCGTGGTGCCCGTGGGCTGGCCTAGGACGTTGGCAAGCTGGCTGACGATCTTCAGCTCTTGGATCAGGCGGCCGTACTCGAGAGTCGCCTGCTCCAGGCAGGTCCAGATCTCCTTCTTGGTCAGCTCAACGCTCAGGACGTCGTCGCCCAGCATCCGCTTGACGAACGTGACCATGGCATCAGCTTCGACCTGGAATGTACCGTCCGTGTCGAAGAAGCCAAACGAGGTGGGGCCGACTGTCTGGTTGAAGTTGGGCATAGCGGGGTCCAGAGGTAACTATGGCCCGGGGGATCCACCTAGTTATGGTGCGATGTCGCTCACTCAATTCATGAGCATGTCCCTCCCGATCGTTGGAGTGACCCCTGGAGGTGGCTCTGGCAACAGCTGGGGCCCGTTGCTGACCACGTCGTTGGGCCAGATCGACGTCCATGACCACAGCCCGGGCAAGGGCGCTCCCCTGGTGATGACCAGCGGCTCCTTCAAGGTCGCCACCGACCTGGGCTTTGCAGGTCACAGCCTGTTCGCTGTTGACAACATCCAAGCCATCGGACAGATCACCGCCTTGGGCCTGACGGGCAGCCTGACACAGATCATCGTCAGTGCCAGCTTCTCAGGCACGTTCTCCAGCGGCACCCTGAGCGGCAGCACTTTCCTCCCGACGGGCAGCTTCACCCCACTCAGCCTCTACTCAGCGTCTTACGCCGCTGCATTCGTCGGCGTCGGCGGCATCCAGGTGTTGACCAACTCGTTCGGCCAAGTGCTGATCAGCGGCACTGTGGGTGACGACCGCTACGCTTCGTTCATCCTGGCACAGCCCGATGCTGAGGACCCAAACTACCGTGTCATCACCGGTTCGGGCGGCACCTCGCTCATCGACGGTGGAGCGGGCGGCTTCATGACCGTCAGCAGCTCCATCGGCGCAGGCCGGGACGCGGCGTTCGTCTTGACTGCAACCGCCGATGGCCGAGCGCCCAACGCCCGGACCATCACGGGTTCGGGTGGCGTCAGCGTCATCGACGGTGGCCCAGGCGGCAACCTGACTGTCTCGGGTTCATTCCCACAGATCAGCAACCTGTCAGGCCTGGGCGGCACCGTCGTCACGCCCAACGGCAGCCTCTACACTGTGTCGTCAAGCGCACCCCCGTGGACCAGCATCCAGGGCCAGGGCGGCACTTCAGTGTCGATCACCGGTGCAACTGTCATCGTCTCGTCTTCTGCGCCGTTGTACAACGACTTCTATGGCATCGGTGGCATCTCGGTCACCCCGACGGCAGGTCAGCTGCAGATCTCGGGCTCACAGCCCACCATCAGCAACCTGAGCGGCACCGCGGGCATCATCGTCACACCCAACGGCAGCCTGTACCTGCTCTCGCAATCGTTGCCTCCACCCAACTATGTCACCGCGTTGGCTGGGACCCAGTCTGGTGTCTCAACGGCACAGGTCACCGCTCCCAACATCACCAAGTTGAAGAATGGTGTCGTTGAACTCAATGGCATGCTCGTCGTCAACCCGACGATGACCGAGTCGGGTTCAGCCCAGTTGTTCCGCGACTCAACACCGATCGGACCGAGCCAGCAACTGATGATGTCTGTCCAGTCACCCAAGCTGTTCATCATCAGCTGGATCGATGTCCTACCCGACTCGAGCTCACACGCCTACAGCTTGCAGGTCAGTGGCACCCTAAGCACCTTCATGGTCCAGGCGGGCCAGGGCAGCATCACCGCCAAAGAGAGCTGATCACTTGCCGCCGCGGACGAACGAGCGAGCCAGCTCTTTGATGAGCTCCTCTCCCTCCACGACTGCAGGGCCGCCAGCGCCTCGTTGAGCGTAGCGCTCTTTCAATGTGGTCGCCGACTTGGGCTTCGTGACGGGAGTCGGGATCCTAGGAGCGAAAGGACGCTTCGCAGCGGGCTTCTGCTCAACCGGTTTCGGTTGGACAGGCACTGGGGTCGATCGCTCGATGACGAGGGGCTTGGGTTGTACAGGAGGCTGGGGTGCGACGCTCTTGCGGTTGACAACGACGGGTGCTGACGCAGTCACCGACACGCGAGGTAGCTCCTTCTTCGCCGGGACCCGGATCGCCTCAGCAACGACCTTGACGGCCTGCTTGAGGTTGATGTTGAACTGGACAGGTGCAAAGTAGCGGTTCTCGATCAGGACCTCAACGCGAGACAGGTACTGACCCTCCTTGAACCGACCCTTCAGGATGGGCAGCACGAACTGCACCACGCCCTCCTCTGAGGTCGGGTTGCCGCCGAACATGTGGGCGAGCTCAGGGCTCTCCTCCATGACCAGCCTGACCTTGGCAGGCGCCTGGTCGATGCCCTCGACCCGGACCTTGAACAGGAGCTCGTTGGCCTCCTCGATGTCGAGGTCAATCGTCTCCAGCATCGGCTCCATGGGTCTAACTATCTCACTTCAGGCGGCTGACAGTGACCTTGATGTAGTCACGGACCACCCTGACGCTCTCCGCCATGACACTGGCGAACCCACGGTTCTTCTGGATTCGGACGCGGATCCAGCCCTTGATCGTCTTCGGGGGTGGTTTGCTGTTCATCTCGATCAGCTTGGCCCAGACGATGACCTCGTCGAGCTCAGCCAGCCTGCGCTTGGTGCCAGATTGGCCCAGGCGAAGCCGCAAGGGGCGTTCGATGACCTGGATGATGGCAGACGGAGCTCCACCGTAGCCCTGGACCACCATGCTGCACTCGCCCGAGACCCCGTTGGTGGCGGGGCCCATGCCCCGCGTGATGATCTTCTGGGTGGTCTGGCTCACGGCGGGTTCGGGTTGACCGGCGGCACCAGCTCGCGCTTGAAGACGTTGATCTGGTTCGGAGCGCCGGTGTCGTCGAACAGGTTGAAGGTCGCCAGCAACGTTGTGTTGTCAGGCGCGTAGAACAGCATCTGGTTGCCGACGATCTGCCACTTGCCGAAGGTGACGTCGTACATCGCCTCGATCGAGCCGGTGATGTGGTTCACCATGTTCCAGGTGTCAGCCACCTTCGGGTCGTTCTCCTCGACGTTGTACTGCTCGGTCGCAAACGAACTCGTCAGGATGAAGTTGTACAGCGAGCTGGTGACTGGTGGGCACTCCCACAGGACGCTGCCGTGGAAGCTGTCGGGGAACGAGATGTCGGCGGCGTAGCAGCCAGAGCCCGAGGCCAGCTCGTAGATCCCGGTCGTCGTCGGGCCAAAGACGGTGACACCGTTCACGTCGAGCAGGGCGTAGTTCACCCCGCTGGCGCCAGTCACACCCGACCGGAGCCTGCCGAACTCGACGCTGCGCAGCTGGACGTTGGGCATTCCCACGTCAATCGTACCCCACGTCGCAGACCTTGGAAAAACTCACGCCCGAGCGGCACAGTACCAATAGGTCGTGGGGCGTCGTTTTTTCTGCGTCCAACCCAGCCCACTCTGGAATGAGCCTGCCTGTCGGGTCCAGCTTCAACACATACCGCGCACAGACCAGGGCTTTTGCGCTCGCCAGTGGGTTCTGGATCTTCTTGCCCAACCACTTCGCAACGACCACAGCAACATAGCCCACCAGGCCCAGCTTGTCGTACTTCTCGCACAGGAGCCTGATCATCGGTCGCATGCTGTCCTCCCCGATCTCGGGGATGATGGCGTACTCAGCGACGAGCTCGTTGTCATCGAGCCACTTGTCACGGGGTGTGATCTGGACGCCGTTGTGGCCCGTCTCGCCGTCGATTGCGGCATGGATGAGCACGGGTTCACCAAAGATCTCAGTGCCCAAGCACACGTGGCTCGTGGCGCTGTTCGTCATCCAGCGGACCGTCTTTGACAGCCAGTGGGATGATGTGGTGAAGACCAAGGACGGCATCGCCCGCCTCCTCTATCAAAGTAGGCGGGCCGGCTCGTTGTTGTTCAGGTCATCTGGTCGTACGAGGAGTACTGCTCGATGGCCTGGCCCCTGAACGACATGTTGGTATTGGGAGAAGCGGTGAACTGGGTCGAGATCGCGGTGTGAGCCGTCTCCATCGTGGCAATGGCACCCGGAGAGCCCGTCCAGTAGGACGAGGTACCGTAGCCGCTGTCGGTCAAGCTGACGCACCAGAGGCCGATGTTGTCTGCCTCACCCGTTGCCGAAGCGTAGTTGAACCAGTTCTGGAACTGGCTGATCTGCTGCGTCGAGGTGTTGAAGTAGGTCTGGACGGCTAGGAAGTCAGCGCAGTCCATCAGGTTGAGGCCCTCGAGCTGGTTAGGCCCACCGTTGTACGAGAAGCTGAGTGCTGCCGAGTTCGGGTCAGCGAGCCACTGCGTCGGGCAGCACCCGACGGGCAGGTTGAGCGCCTTCTTCATCGCCAGCATCAAGTCGCAAAGACCCGTGGGCTCCGTCGCCGTGTAGCCTCCCGACAGGGACCAGTACTCGACATCGAGGATGACGCCATCGAACTGACCACCAGGGTTGGTGGTGTTGGT
>Ga0070733_10000678_pt1 | contig 26850 bp, 25 predicted proteins | sample Coa_R1_9_FD_66450 | JGI IMG/M metagenome (GOLD analysis project Ga0070733, IMG submission 66450) | Surface soil microbial communities from Centralia Pennsylvania, which are recovering from an underground coalmine fire - Coalmine... | ecosystem: Environmental > Terrestrial > Soil > Unclassified ...
GCCCGCGCCTGCGCCCGCCAGATGGCCGCCAAAATCTCGGCTACCACGGCGTAGAGTTTGGGAGGAATCGCCTGCCCGACTTCGACCGCGCGGTAGAGAGCGTGGGCCAGCGGAGGGTTCTCGACCAGTGGGATGCCGTGCCAGAGCGCGATCTCGCGGATCTGTGCCGCCAGCAGGTTGCGTCCCTTGGCCACCACCACGGGCGCGTCCATCTCCAGGCGGAATTCGAGCGCGATGGCAAACTCCGTTGGGTTCGTGATCACGACGGCAGCGCGCTCGACGTCTTTCAGCATGCGGCGGCGGCGGGCCTGGCGCTGCAGGCGCCGCACGCGGCTCTTGATCGCCGGATTGCCTTCGGTTTCCTTGAACTCGTCGCGCAGATCCTGGCGGCTCATCTTGAGTTCGTTCTCGTGGCGCCAGCGTTCCAGGAAGTAATCGGCCGCCGACCACAGCAGCAGGACCAGCGCCCCCTTCCAGGCAAGTTCGAACATGTGCGCGGTAACGAAACCGACCAGTTGCGGTCCGCTGCCGCGCAAGAGGGTGGGGAGATGCATCCAGTCACGCGTCAGCAGGCTGATGGCGAGCACCACAATCACCGCGGTGGGCAGTAGGGACTTCAGCAGTCGGCTGACCGCATTGAGCGAGAACAGCTGGCCCAGACGCGATGCCGGGCTCAGCCGGTTCAGGTTGGGAGTGAGCGCGGAGGGCGCGAAAACCAGTCCGCCCTGTGCGATACCGCCCACGGTGGCCACCAGCCAGCTCAACCCCGCGGCCAGCGCGACTCCGTGAAAGATGGTGAGATCGTTGTGCCAGGTGGGCAGAGGTTGGTCGGTGTGGGTGGCCGCCAGGTCGAGTGCGTTGCGCATCAGGCCGCGCCAGTCCGTGGCGAAGGTGGGAAACTGGCGGGCCAGCAGCAGGATCGCGGTCATCGTTCCGAGACCGGCGACCAGGTCGCGGCTGCGCGCGACTTGTCCTTGCTCCCGGGCTTTTTGCCGCCGCCGTGGTGTGGCCTTCTCGGTCTTGTTCTGATCGGCCATGAAAATTCCTTCAACGAGCCCGATTTCAGTGAGTCAGATTCAGTGAGCCAGGTGCAGCAGGCGTTCGGCGACCGCGACCGACTCGGCAAAGCGCTGGGAGAAACTGTGTGGCCAGTAGGCCAGGACAAAAATCAGCATGGCCAACCCCAGCAGGTTCTTCACCGCGAGCCCGATGAACAGCACCGGCAGCTGCGGCGAAGCTTTCCCGAGAAACCCCAAGGCCACATCGGTGACCAGCGTGGCTGCGAGGCCGGGCGCGGCAATCTGCACTCCGGAAAGAAAAATTCCACCTGCCGCATGCAGCAACCCGCTGGCCGCGGCGAAACTGGGAGTCGCGGTTCCCGCCGGAAGATAGGAGAAGCTGCGGACCACGGCGCGCAGCAGCCAGTGATGCACGTCGAGTTGCAGGAAGATCAGCAGCGCCGCCAGCCGGTGAAATTCGGCCAGCACCGGAGTGTCGGCCTGGGTCTGGGGATCGAACAGCGTGGCCAGCGAATAACCCATCTGCACCCCCAGAATCTGTCCAGCCATGAGCGGCGCTTCCATCATGAAGTTCGCTGCCAGACCCAGAACCAACCCAATCACGACTTCGCTCAGCCCCACTCCCACCCACTGCCACGCCCCCAGAGCCAACTGCAGGGGACCATGCAGCGTGTATAAAAGGAGCGTGATCAGCAGGGTCAGAGCAGCTTTCAGGGGAACCGGAATGCCGTTGCTGCCGAGGAAGGGACAGAACACCATCAGCCCGGAAACGCGCGCCCCGATGAAGACCGCGGCCGCCAGCAACTGGTCGAGATGCAAACCATCCATAAGGTCTTCGATCCCTGACAGATTCTCGTGACTTGCTTCTCGTGATTACTTCTCCCGCCGCGCAGCAACCTTCAGCGCAAGAACGGTTGAAAGTCGGAAAACACCTGCAAGGTGAACGTCGTGAGCCGGTGCGCCATCCACGGCATCAGCAGGACGGTGGCGGCCGCGACCGCGAACAGCCGGGGCACGGTCGACACCGTGGTTTCCTGCAGCGAAGTCAGCACCTGCACCACGTTGATCAGCAACCCGACCGCGGTTGCGATGATCAGCAGCGGCGCCCCCATCCAGACGGCGGTCTCGAGCGTCTGCCGCATGATCTCGACTGCATGTTCCGATCCCATCGCGATCCTCCTGTTTCCAAAGCTTGCGCAAAGGCGCGTTCCTGAGCTCTTCGCTTGCCTCAGGTAAAACTCTTCATCAGCGAGCCAACCAGCAGGTTCCAGCCGTCGACCATGACGAAGAGCATGATTTTCAGCGGCGTCGAAATCACCACCGGCGGCAGCTGCAGCATGCCGATGGAAGTGGTGACCGCCGCCACCACCATGTCAATCACTAGAAAAGGCAGAAACAGGGCCGCGCCGATCTGAAATCCGGTTTTCAATTCCGAGAGGACATAGGCGGGCACCACCACGCGCATGGGGACATCCTCCGGACGAGCAGGGCGCGGCACCTGCGCCAGCTCAAGAAACAGGGCCAGATCCTTCTCGCGAGCGAACTTGAGCATGAAATGCCGCAGCGGAGGCGTGCCCTGTTCGACAGCGGCCCAGGCGTCGAGCTGGCCATGCTCGAAAGGCACGACTGCCTGCTCGTAGACGGAAGTGCCCACCGGCTGCATCAGGAAGTAGGTCAGCACCAGCGATAGTCCGATGAGAGTCTGGTTACTGGGAGCGGTCTGGGTGCCCAGCGCCTGGCGCAGGAAATGAAAAACCACCAGCAGCCGGGCAAAGGGAGTCACCGCCATCAGCAGCGCCGGCAACAGCGTCAGCAGGGTCAGCAGAACGACAATGTTCCAGGGCACCGAGCCACTGGCCCCGGCGGGGGCGGTCCAATTCAGTCCCGGAGCATGACGGGGCCGCACCACTCTGGCCCACGCCGTGGCGCCGGGCAAGCAAACCAATGCCAGCGCGGAGAGACATCGAATGGGGCAACTGCAATTCAGGATCGTGCCTCTTCTTGTTGTTCTTCTTCTTGTTTTTGCTCTTCGTCCTGAGCCTTTTTCGTCGCGGGTGGGTTCGCGCGCGGCCGCGCGAGTTCGCCTTCGCGGTTTTCGAGCCGTGCCAGCAGCACCAGCGAAGTGGAAGTTCCGCCCACCAGGAACCGGGCTTGTTCAAACTCGACCACGGCCACGAAGCGCCGCTCTCCGAGGGGCAAGCTCTCGCACAAACTCAGCCGCCGGGGCGCGTGCCGGCCGAGCCGCACCAAGCGCCGCCAGCAGATGCGGGCAAGCCGCCATGGATCCCGCCGCGCCGCGGAGGCATCAGGCGCCGCCGGGGCGCATAGGTCGTGATTGAAGCTGGCTGCGTTCAAGTGGATTCCGTTCAAAATTCGCTCCTCGTGTCAGTTCGGTCACGTCAGTTCGGTCATCTCAGTTCGGTCATGCCAGCTCGGTGAGACGCAGTGCCAGCCTCCGCCCTCCGCCCTCGAACTCACCCCAGGCGATGAGTGTTCCGTTGACCCGGAGGGGAACATCCTGCGCAATGCGCCAGCGCGTGGCCACCACCGAGCCCACCTGCAGTTTCAGGAAGTCGGCCAGCTTGAAGCCGGGCAGCGGGAGATCGACCGTAAGCTGGCAGGGCAAGTCGAGCACCGGCCGCCAGCACGCTTCTTCGTTTTGCTTTTGGTTTTCGTTTTCCGCTCCGCCGGCCTGGCGCGGCTTTTCCGCCGCCGTCGTGGACAACGCCTGTGTCGCCGCAGCCATCACCTTTTGGACCTCCTTCCCGCGTTCAGCGCTGGATCAAGAACTCGGTGAAATAGACCTCTTCCACCCCCAGCCGCGGGAGACGTTGCTGCAGGGCATGCAACACGTTCTCCTTCAGCTTGGTCTTGCCCTCGCCGGTCATCAGCGCCTCCACCCTGGCTTCTGCCAGCACGCCCAGAATGGTGTCGCGCACTTCCGCTACCGGCGCCGGCTCATCTCCCCGCTTCGATTCCCGGTCCAATCCGAGATCGATACCCACACGCAGGTAGGAGCGCTGGTCGGTATCGGCGAGATTCAGTACGAAGGTCTCCAGATGAAGTGTTGACTTGACCTGCGTCTCCCCACTCGCCGCTGCCGAAGACTCACCTCCGCGGCTGGCCCAAAACCAGATACCCACTGCGGCCAGCATCACGACCGGGACCATCAGTGTCAGAGTGCGGTTCTTTCCCCCGGACGATTCTTTGGTTTTCTTCCGATCTGCCTTCGGGCCTTCCGCCATGAACCTAGGGAAGGCAATCGGGAGTCCGCCGCCGCGCACGAAAGGGACGGGGCAGGTCTGGCTGCGATTTGGGCTACACCCCTCTGGAATCAACGCAGGGGAAGGCGTGGTGGGCGCGTACTATCTCACGCATTAGATGTTTCTATAGAAGGAGCACATCTTAGGTTGGGTGGTTCTCATGGAAAAGAGCTAATAGGCAATGCGTCTCCGGTCCTCAGCCGCCGGAGACGCCTCCTTTGTCCTGTGCTATGTCTGCCTCACTGCTTCAGAGCAATCGTGTCCTGCGTGATTTGATCGAAGGTGGTCACGGCCTTGGCATCGGCTTCGAAACCGCGCTGGGCGACGATCAGGTTGGCGAACTCGGTGGCGATGTCGACATTCGACAGCTCCAGAGCGCCGCCGGAAAGCGTACCCAGTGCTCCGGTGCCCGGAACGCCCACCACGGCGGCACCCGAGGCCAGGGTCGGCGAGTAATCCGTGGTGCCGTCCAGCTGAAGTCCGTCGACATTGGCGAAGTTCGCCAGCGCAATTTCGCCTAACGACTGGGTCTTACCGTTGCTGAAGGAGCCGGTGATGGTTCCGCCGGATCCGATGGCGAAATTCACCAGAGAGCCGCTGCTGCTACCGTCCTGCTGGGTCGAAGTGGTGCTGCTGGGAGCGGCCACCTGTGAAATGATCGGAGTCGTGCCGTTGAGCACGTTCCAATTGAAGGTCTGATTATTAGCGCCGTTGGCGAAGCCGGTTATGGGGATGGCAAGGACGTCTGTCAGGGTTGGCGCTGCTGCCGTACCTCCATCCGCGACCAAAACTCCACTCCCATTGAACGTCAAAGTGCCCGTCGACAGAATTCCGCTTTGGGGAGTGGAAACTCCACCGACCACCGTTGGGTTGAGGTCGGTCGAAGGGATGCTGAGACTGTAGGTCCAGGTGCTGTCTCCCTGATCAGGTCCCGCGGCAGCGCTGGGGCCCGCGTCGGTAAACGTCACGGTTAAGGTATGGCTCGCACCCAGGGAGTCATAAATCGTAACCGGGGTGGAGAAGGTGGCGCCCGCTGCGGAGGAAGCGTTTAGATTGGTCGTCAGCTGCACGTTGGCGGTGGCCGTCGGTGGACTCAAGGTGCCGGCTCCGAGTTGCAGCGGCACAATTCCGGCGCCGGTGTTGACCACGCCATTGACTGCGGGATATCCCAGAACCTGCTGTCCGTTTGAGGTGACCAGGAAGTTGTTTTCGTCGACCGAGAAATCGCCGGCTCGGGTGTAATCGATGACCCCGCTGGAGCCTTGCACCGCAAAGAATCCCGCACCCTGGATCGCCACATCGGTGGGAACTCCCGTGGCGCTGATGCTTCCCTGAGTAAATAGCGATGGCATCGAGCCCACTTCTGTTCCGGCTCCTACCTGGATGGGATCTCCCGACCCGGTGGTGCCGAGATTCTGGTAGAACAAATCGCTGAACAAAACGCTCGTATCCTTGTAGCCGGTGGTGTTCTGGTTGGTGAGGTTATTGGCGATGGCCGATAGCGCAGTTGATTCAGCGGTCAGCCCGGAGAGGGGGATGGAAAAATTTGGCATTTAGAAGACTCCTTGAATCTGGTGATTGAGAAGCGACATTGGAGAGGCGAAATTCGGAATGGCAGCCTGAGCTGCCGAAAGAGCAGCGGAAACAATTCCCGAAGAGGCCGAGAGAGAAACCGGGCTGGCTGGGCTGGGCGAACTCGCGGCCGCCGTCCCCGTGGCCGAGGTTCCCGAACTAAATGCTCCCGAACTCGATGTTCCGGAGCCGGAAGCTCCCGGGATGACTCCCTGGAGCAGTTGTTCGATCTGAGTGACTTCGCTGAGTTCGCTGAACTGGGCCAACTGTCCGACGAACTGCGAGGGATCTAAGGGATCGAGTGGGTCCTGATTCTGCAGTTGGGCCACGAGCAGCTGCAGAAACATGTTGTTCAAACTCTGCGAATTCGGCAGCCCCGAGGTGGAGGTGGTGCCGCTCGAAGGTGTGGTTGGAACAATCGGGGTTGTGCTCACGAAAATCCTCCTTCAGGCAAGAATGCTGAGCCCGCCGCCGCGGGTGTTGACGGTTGATGCGGCCTCGTTCGACTCTGCGTTGGAAATCTCCGCTGGCAAAGTAGTGGTGCGGACTGGTCGGGCGAACGAACGCGGCTGCGCGTCGCCTCCAGACGATTGATTGTTGGAAGACGCGAAGCCCTGATGAAAGTTCACCTGGTTGAGCCGAAGATTCTGTTGCTGCAGGCTGTTCGCGATGCCAGGAAGTTCATTCGAAAGCAGGGAGCGGAGGTCGCCTTTTTCGCTCCCGATGACGACGCCGACATCGTTGGCATGGACGATCGTGCGTACTTCCACGCTGCCGAAGGCTGACGTGTTGAGCCCGATGCGCATTTCCGATTGCGCGGCTTTGCTGACCATCTGAGCCATCTGGACGGGGCCAGTGGCCGGAGTAGCCGGTGGTTCGCCGTTGGGCGAGAGATTCGGAGCCGAGTCCGGGGAGGTTGCCGGAGCGCTGTTCTCGGATTTGTGGTTGGAGCCGGACGCGGACGGCTGGCCGGTGGTTGTTTGGATGGCTGGATCGACAACCGTGACCGTCGGCGCCGGCGGTGAAACGGCCTGGGCAGTTGCGACTGGAGATAGTACGACCGAAGAAGAACCAGCGCTTGGCGCAGCTGCGACAACGGGACCTTTGTGGAGAGATGAATCGGAGGCATCGGACGCGCCTGCCGGAGAGTCCTGAGCGCCGCCGACCGGTTCGCTGGGCGCGATTGGATTGAGCGTGCCGGCCGCGGCGGGATTGGTGCCGGGAGTGAATGTGCCTGCGCTCGCCGAGAAACTTGCGGCCTGCGCAGAGATTGAAGGTGCAGCCGGCGAAGACACCGAGGGAGAGACTGGGGAGAGAACCGAGGGTGGATTTGCAGGCGGAATGGTGCGAAACGTCGGGCCCGTGGGAATTGGCGAAACTAGATGTGATTCCGGCGCGGACAGCGCAAGCGCACTGGGGACGAGGGTGTGGAGCGCGCCGCTCAGGATTTCAAGAATCTCCGGACTCTGATGGACAGCGGCCGCGGACCGGGTCAACGGGGCGGACAAGCCGACTGCTCTTGCCTGTTGGTTGCTCTGGTGAGTTTCAACCTGAGAAACGAAATCGACCGCACTCGGGAGAGTGAGGTTCTGCTCCGATTGGTTGCTGGATGATTGCGTTTGCGGGACGACCGGAAGAATTTGCACCGTGTTGCCGGGAGTTTGTACTGGCGCTTTCTGGGAGCCGGTCGCGGTCGGGGCGGGCGATCCGGCGAGTAGAACGTCAGTAGGGACGGTGAGCGAAACAGCGGAGTCCGTGCCGTAGCGGATGGGTTGAACCAGCGTTCCAGTCGCTGCCGCGGATGGATCGGGCGCTGCCTGCCCGAGATTCGAGATTGTGGGCACGGATGCAGGCGGTGCGCTAGGGTTTTCGAATGCAGCGATCAAGCCTTTGGTAGATTGCGCTACAGAATTGAAACTGTTGGGCATCAGGTTCGGCAGGTTAGGCGCCAGGCTCGCATCTTGATACGGGTCTGTCGCCGGCTGCCATGAGGACAACGGCACCGTCGCCGAATCGCTGTTGCCATCATTGGAAGGCAGCGCTCCGGCGGGATTCACAGTTGCGCCGCCCAAGACTAAACTCGCGGGTTCAAAATCTACAGCCGCGAGCGCCGCAAAACTGGATGGGGGCAAGTCGAGATTATCGAGCGAAGGGCTCGAGCTGCTGTTCGTCGAGTGCACCGGCGCAGACGGCGATGAGGACGGATCCGCGAAGGATTTGTTCGGTGCAGCCGGTAACACGATGTTGGGAAGCGCGGGCATGGGCAGCAGCAAGAAAGCGGCAAGAACGGTGCCTGCCGCAGGCGGAGACGGATTCTTCGCGGAATCTTTCGGATTCGGACTTCCGAAGGCTGCTTTGGTGATGATAACTTCCTGCGCGGTGCCGCTGCCGGCCGTGGCGTCAGAAAGAGCGGTAACAGAAGCAGAGGAGGAAAGAGGGTTGCTTCCGTTGCTGTCAGGGACCGAAAGTTGTGCAGCGCACATCGCGGCAAAGCTGACCGAGTTTCGTGCTCCGGAATTCGCCCCGAGGCTAGAAAGCGCGCCCAGAGCGGGACTGCTGGTTGTCGAGTTTTCGAGAGCCGAGATCAAAGTTAAGAGTCCAAACGGTGCGATGATTCGTGGAGGTTGATGCATCTCATGCGCCAACCCAAGAGACAACAGGAGAACCTAATCGAGGGAAGAAACGCTGTGGAATCAAGGCAATCGACGACTGTGCCGATGAGGTTGGCGAGGGGCGGAAGGTCGCCGCTGGGCAAGGCCTGCCCTGTGCTCGGCAGATACTAGCCACGCCTCAGGTAGGCTTGCCGCATCAGAAAGAGGTCGTCGAGTTGGCGCTGTTCGCGCCGCGCCGCATCGCACTGGTAAGTATGCAGCTGGAGGTCGCGCAGACTTTCAAAGGTTTCCCGTTCGCGGCGCGCCTGCTGAAAGATTTTCTGCTGCTCGTCCCGCAATTTCTGCAGGCGCACCAATTCATTCTGTAATGCTTGACGCTGCTGGCGCAGAGTGGCCTCACACAAGATGGCAAACCGCAGTTCCGCTCCGCTGATGCCGGAATTCATGTCCTGAGACTGGCGAGTCTGAATTTGCTGGAGTCGCGTGTCAATCTGATCGATGAGATGGCGGGCTCGAGCGACCTGCTGGTTGGCGGCGCGCAGGCGCAGCTCCTGCTGGTGCTCGACGCTCTGCCGAAAGTGAAGCACTGCTTGCAGTGGAAAGTGAAAGGCCATATTCCTAGCTCGGGCAAAGCTTCGATCTAGCCACGGATTTACGCGGATTTTTACGGATAGAACTTAAGAACTCGAATCGCACGTTCTGTTTCCGGTTTATCTGTCAGATCCGTGCGGATCCGTGGCTAGATTTTTTCTCCTACTCGGCCATATTCCTAGCTCGGCAACGCCAACAGTTTTGCAATGCCGTCGGAGAGGGTGATGGCTTCGCCCGGCTTCTGCATAAGAAAGCGATGCAATTCGGGAATCAGCGCCAGCGCCTTGTCGAGCGTGGGATCGCTTCCTTTCTGGTAGGCCCCAATACGAATCAGATCCTCCGATGCGGTGTAGGCGGCCAGCAGGCGGCGCAACTCCTGGGCTTTCTGCAGGTGAGGCGCAGAACATACGGCTGGCATGAGCCGGCTCACGCTGTCGAGCACGGCAATGGGAGGATAGTGGCTGCGCACGGCCAGCTTGCGGTCGAGCATGATGTGGCCATCGAGCAAGGCACGGGCTCCGTCGACCAGGGGATCCTGCTCGTCGTCTCCTTCCATGAGCACGGTGTAAAAAGCAGTGATGCTGCCGCTGTTGAATTTTCCGGCACGTTCAATGAGCCGGGCCAGCAGGGAGAAGCAGGAAGGGGTGTAGCCTTTTGCCGTGGGAGGCTCGCCCGCGGCGAGACCGATTTCGCGCTGCGCCATGGCCAGCCGGGTAAGCGAGTCCACTACCAGCAGAACGTTTTTCCCGCGCGCGCAGAAATACTCCGCCGCCGCGGTTGCCGCCAGCGCCGCGCGAATGCGCAGAAGCGGGGATTGGTCGGAAGTGGAGACCACGACCACGGCGCGCTTGCGGCCTTCGTCCCCGAGGGAGTTTTCGAGGAAGTCGCGCACCTCACGGCCACGCTCTCCGACCAAGCCAAGGACGGTGAGGTCGGCGCCGGTGTTGCGCGCCATCATGCCGATGAGCGTGCTCTTGCCGACGCCACTGCCTCCGAAAATGCCGACGCGTTGTCCGCGGCCACAGGTGAGAAAGGCGTCGACCGCGCGAATGCCGCATCCGATGGGCTCGCGGATGGACAGTCGTTCGAGGGGCAGCGGCGCTGCGCCGTCGAGCGCGCGATATTCGCGGGCGTTGTAGGAGCCGAGGGAATCGAGAGGTTGGCCGCTGCCGTCGAGCACCCGGCCGAGCATTCCTTCGCTCACGCGCAATGCCGGACCCTCGCCCCAGGTCACCACGCGATCGCCGTGACGCACGCCGCGGGGCAGATCGAGCGGCATGGAGAGCACGATCGATCCGCGGAAACCGACGATTTCTCCGGGGAGTACTCGTCCCTGCGAGTCGTGAATCTGACAGATTTCTCCTACCGAGCAGAACGGACCCTCCGACTCGACCAGCGGGCCGACGACTTGGGTGACGCGTCCCTGCCAGCGCAGGGCGGAGCAACCTTCAAGACGTGCCAGATAGGGCGCGAGCGATGCGTCCGTGCTCAAATTCGACGCGCCCGGGTTCGTCTCGCCCGTCTTCGCTGCACTCCCGTTCGTCGCAGTCACGCTGGTCGCAGTCATGAAGCCGATCCCGGGCGCGCCGCCAGCAGGTCCATCAGCCCTTGTTCAATTTCTTTGAGCTGAATATCGAGTCCAATCGTCGCGGTGCCCATGGATGTCTCCAGTACGCAACCATCGAGTGGCTGGGCGGGGTCCTCGACGATCTGCGGAAGATCGGCGGGGTCGAGACGGGTGGTGAGGTAACGGCGCCAGTCGGCGGCGTTTTGCGGATGGATGCGCAGTGCGACCCCGGTGGCGCCGTCGATTTTTTCCAGCGCGACCCGCACGATTCCGGCCAGCAGCAGGGGATCGAGCTGGGATTCGCGGTGGAGAATCTTGCGGGCAATGCCAAGAGCGAGTTGCACCACTTCGCCTTCCACTTTCTGAAAGTAGGCGGCGCGGTCATGGGTAAACTGGGCCAGCGCGGAGGAAAGGCTCTCCCGCTCCCGAGCCAGTTTGTCGTCGAACTGCTTGGCCGATTCCGCCTGAGCTTCCTGCCGGGCCTGGGTCCGCACCTTCGCTTCGCGCGCCGCGGCTTCGGACGAGCCATCACCCCCGCCCCAGGCTTGCCGCCCGCCCGCGCCCGCCAGAATCGAATCGTAGGGAAAAGGTTGAAGCTCCGGGAGCGACGCCGCAACCGCGGCGGTGCCGACTTGCGGCTCTCGCCTAGGCGACGAACTCATCGTCTCCCTCCTGGGTCAGCGTGATTTTGCCCTCGGACTCAAGTTTCCGCGCCACCGCGACCGCCTCCAGCTGGGCTTTGTTGATCTCGCGCGACTTCACCGGCCCCAGCACTTCCATGTCTTCTTTCAGCATTTCGACCGCGCGCGAGGACATCGACTTGAAAATGTAAGCCTTCAATTCATCCGACGCTCCGCGCAGCGCGGTAGCCAGGGTCTTTTTGTCCATCTGGCCCAGCAATTCGCGGATGCCGGTCTCAGGCACGGTCAGCAGGTCTTCAAAGGTGAACATCAGGTTGCGGATCGAGAGCGCCAGCTTAGGGTCTTCCTTTTCGATGCCTTCGAGGATGGTTTTTGCAATCGCGAGGTCGAGCCGGTTCATGACGTCGGCGACGCCGCGCAACCCGGCGTAGGCCCGGCGGCTCTGCTCGCCGAGGGATTCCAGGCGTTTGTGCAGGACGAGCGAGACGCGCTGCGCCATCTCGGGCGAGAACTGACGCAGCAGCGCCAGGCGCTTGATGGCCTCGGCGCGCAGTTCTTCGGGCAGGCGCATGAGCAGGGCAGAGGCCTGCTTGGCTTCGAGATGGGCGAGAATCAACGCGATGGTTTGCGGGTGTTCGCCTTCGATAAACGTCGCCAGCTGCTGCGGATCCGCCTGGCGCAGGGATTCGAGCTGCCCCGCGCTCATCTCGGCCGTCAACGATACCTGCTGCAGGAGCTGTTTCGCGCCTTCCTCGCCGAACGCCTTGATCAACAGCTTGTTGGCATATTCCTTTCCGCCCTGGGCGAGGTAGTCGCCAGCGCGCACCAGCCGTTCGAATTCCTCGAGCACAGCCAGCACGCTTTCAGCGTCGACGGAACTGAGCCCGGCAATGCCCTGGCTGATGCGTTCGACCGAGGCCGGGGGAAGATGACGATAGATTTGGCTGGCCGCGTCTTCCCCGAGGATCACGAGAAGAATCGCAGCCTTGCGCAGGCCGGCGGAGGTGGTGGGAACGGGGCTCACTTATGTTCGTTCTCCTGTATCCAGGTCTGGACCAGACGGGTGGCCGCTTCCGGCTCGGCTTTCACCTTCTCCGCCAGCAGGCGCTTCAACTGAGTGGCGCGCTTGCCGCCTTCTTCAATGCCTCCGCTTTCCACGCCGCCGAGCGCCGTGCTGACGCCCACTGCGCCGACCTGAGGCGTGAGCCGCGATGCCGCGCGACCCGGCAGCTCGCGGAAGGCGGCGAGCGCCTGTTTCTTCACCGGGCGGAGCACCAGCCAGTAGATGACCAGGAACAATGCTGCCAGGCCGAGGTAGCGCAGTGCCCAGGACCAGGGCTCGATCAGACTGCGCCAGTGCTCGATCTTGGTGGGAGGCGATGGCAGGGTTTCGAGCGGAGCTTCCTGGAACGAAAGATTTTCCACCGCCAGCACATCGCCGCGCTTCGCGTCGATGCCGATCGCGGCCTGCGCCAGCTGCTCGATTTGTTTCATCTCGTCCGGCGTGCGCTTGCGCCGCGTGCTGGTGCGCTTGCCGGCCTGCTCGATGGTTTCGACCACGTCGTCGACCAGCACCGCGGCGGCGATGCGGCGCAACCGTCCCGCTGGTTCGACGCTGTGGTGCAGCGTCTTGCTGACGGCGTAAGTGGTGGCCTCCGATTTCGAATTCGAGGTTTCGACTCCCGGCGCCAACGCGGGCTGAGATGCGGCGGGAGATGCGGGCGCCTTCGCCGAAGCTGGTGCGGCGGCGGCAGTGCTGGCGGGCACATTGCTGGCGGTGCCCGGGACGCCGGCCGGAGCGCCCCCGGTGGAATTTTCCTCGGCATGTTCCTGGGTGAGCGTGGCCGTGGTCCTGGGATCGAAGGTTTCCTGGGTATCTTCGCTGGTGCCGAGCTCGTACTCCACGTGCACGCTGGCCCGGACATGGTCGGGCCCAACCACGGGCTCGAGGGTGTGCACCAGCGTTTTGGCCAGTTCTTCGTCGAGGCCGAAGGCGCGTCCGCCCGCGCCATCACGGTTGTGCAGAAGCGGTGTGTTGCTGTCGGCGTCGACCACGGTGACGTTCTCCGGACGCAGGCGGTCGACCGCACTGGCCACCAGCTGGGGAATAGCCAGTTGCGCTTGTTCGGAAAGATGGCCGCTGCGGGTTTTGAGAATGACTGCGGCTTTGGCGTCGTGCTGCTGCTCGGTGAACAGCGATTCCTGCGGCATGACCAAGTGCACCCGGACGGCTTCCACTTCGCTCAGCGTGGCCAGCGTGCGTTCCAGTTCGCCTTCGAGGGCGCGCTGGTAGTTCACTTTTTCGGTGAAATCGGACCCGGCCCAGTTCGGAGTGTCGAACAGTTCGAAGCCCAGGCGCGCGCTGCGCGGCAGGCCCGCCACGGCGGTCTCCAGGCGGCTGGCATCGAGTTTGTCGTCGGGAACAAGTAGGCTGCTGCCGTCGAGCGAAATTTGGTGAAGTATATTTTTCGCCGCCAGGCGGCCGGCCAGAGTCTGGGCTTCGTCCGGGCGCAGCCCGGAATAGAGCGTCACATATTTCGGTTGGCCCAGCAGCACGACGAATGCCCAGAGGATCGCTCCCACCAGCACCGCGCCGCCCGCCAGCAGGAGACGCTGGTTCAGGCTCAGCCCCTGAACAAACTGTCCCAGGCGCTGCAGGGCGTCGTTTCCCGAAGATGTGGGTTCGGCCATTGGTGGGGTCCGCGTGGTCGCGACTCAGAAGTCTCTCGGGCAACCCGCTCTATCCGAGAACGAGATCGCTCAGAACTGCATGCGCGAGATCTCCTCATAGGCGGACACGATCTTGTTGCGCACCTGCATCATCAATTGAAAACTGAGATCGGCCTTCTCGACCGCGATCAGGGCGCTGTGCACGTCGGTTCCGTTGCCTCCCAACACTCCCGCGACTTTGGCCTCAGCCTGGCCTTCGAACTGCTGGATGTCATCCATGGCGCTGCCGAGAACCTCGCGAAAGCCCGGCTCGGAAACGTCCGCCGGCTGCAGAGAGGCCGTGCCGGCTTCGGCCGGAAGGATGCGCAGGGACGAGATGGGGCCGCTCATATCAGGTTCTCCCGCGAGAGTCGAATCGAGATCGAATCAAAAAGATGAATTCAAAAAGATCAATTCAAAAAAGGATCAACTTCAAAACGATCAAGTCAGAATCTGCAGCGATTGCTGGATCATATTCTTGGCCGCCTGTACGGCGGACGCGTTCAGCTGGTAGGCGCGCACTGCGCCCAGCAGGTCGGTCATTTCCATCACCGGATTCACGTTGGGATAGGACACGTATCCTGCACCGTCGGCGTCGGGATGCCCGGGCTCGTAGCGCAGGGGCAGCGGCGACCAGTCGGCGACGACGCGGTCAACCCGCACGCCTTCCTGCAGCCCGCGATGAAGGCTCGCGAGCAGTAGAGGGAATCGCGGCGAAGGCTGGGCGCGGAAGACGACCAGCTGCCGCCGGTAAGCGCCGCCCTGCGGGGTGCGCGTGGTTTCGGCGTTCGCCATGTTGGCGGAGACGACTTCGGCGCGCCAGCGCTCCGCCGCGAGCGCCGACCCGCTGACTTCGAGCATGCCAAACAGGTTCATGACGTGGTGCCTCCGGAATTGATGGCCAGCGAGATGGTGCGGAACTCGTCTTTCAAGAGCTGCACGCCCAGGTTGTACTTCATTTGCGCGTCGGCCAGGAGCAGGCTCTCGCGCTCCACGCTGACGTTGTTGCCATCGGGCCGCTCCATGAGCCCGCGCACCCTGTGGGCGACCGGGTTGAAGGAGGCGGCGACCGCTTGGCCCCCTTCCATCGCGGAACCTCCGACCGCTGCGCGGCTCAGCTCGGCGCGGAAATCGAGGTCACGGGTGTGGTAGCCCGGGGTGTCGATGTTGGCCAGGTTCACCACGATCAGCTTGTAGCGGGCCACGTCCACGTCAAGGAATTGGCTCAAACTGTCGGTGAGCGCGTCGATACTGCTGTTACTCATGCTGGGTTCCTCATACTCGATTCCTCGTACTCGGTTCCTCACTCTGGGTTTCCCGTCGGATTCCTCGGGCTTATTCGTGGACATAGCTGCTCCAGCTGGGCAAGCCATAGCTGCGAACCTTGTTGCGCACGGTGCGCAAGCTGACGCCCAGCAGTTCGGCGGCGCGCGAGCGGTTGCCGCCGGTGGCCTCGAGAGTGATTTCGACCAGCTTGCGCTCCATTTCCCCGAGAGAAATTCCGGGACGAAGGCAGGACATATCGGAACTCGGGAGGGCGGGCGGAGCCATGGTTATCCATTCCGAACCTTCGAGCGCCGCCGCGCCAATCTCTTCCCCGGAGGCCAGAGCAACGACGCGGCGCAGACAGTTGGCCAGCTCGCGCACATTCCCCGGCCAGGAGTGAGCTTCGAGAAGTTCCAAAAATTCAGGGGTCAGAAGCAGCGGCTTGCCGGGCGGAGCATAGAGCCGGACAAAATACTCCGCCAGTTCGCGGACATCGCCGCCACGCTCGCGCAGAGGAGGCAGGCTCAAGGGAATCACGTTCAGACGGTAATAAAGGTCGGGACGGAATTTTCCCTGTCGCACCATCTGGGCGAGGACGCAGTTGGTGGTGGCGATCACGCGCAGGTCGACGTGAATGGTGCGGGTATCGCCCAGACGGTCGAACTCGCGTTCTTGCAAGGCGCGGAGCAGTTTCGGCTGCAGCCCGAGCGGCATCTCCCCCACTTCGTCGAGCAGCAGCGTGCCCCCGTTGGCCAGTTCAAACTTGCCCGGCTTCAGCGCGCTGGCGCCCGTGAACGCGCCCTTGGCGTGGCCGAACAGTTCGCTTTCGAGCAGGGTCTCGGGAAAGGCGGCGCAGTTGACCGCGACAAAGGGACGATCGCGGCGCGGGCTGAGCCGGTGAATCAGACGGGCCACCAGTTCCTTGCCGGTGCCGCTTTCGGCTTCGATGAGGATATCGGCGTTGCTGGCCGCCGCTTGCCGGGCGCGATCGAGCGCCTTCAGCCAGAGGGGCGCGCGGCCGCCGAGCTCCTTTGTCGCTTCTGTCTTGGTTCTGGCCTGCGCCAGAATTCGCTCGGCGGCTTGTTCCAGTTGTTCAAAGCAAACCGGTTTGACCAGATAATCGCAGGCGCCGTCCTTCATTGCGGCCACCGCGTCGGGCACGCTGGCAAACGCGGTTAAGAGAATGACCGCGGTGTGCGGCGCAAGGGCCCGCGCCGAGCGCATGAGAAAAAGCCCGGCTTCTTCTTCTTCTTCTTCTCGTTCCGGCCGAGACCCGGGCGCCCAGCCGGGGGTGGGGCCGGGCATGCGGATGTCGGTCACCACCAGCGGATGCCTTCCCCGGCGGAACTTTTCGAGCGCGTCGGCCGCGTCGGTGGCGGTTTCGACCTGCCATCCCCGGCGCAGAAATCGGGCTTCGAGCGCTGCCCGCATGCCGCCATCATCGTCCACTACGAGGACCCGGTTCATGCCATCGCTCCTTCCGGAGTCGCTTCGTCGAGATGAGGATGAGAAGGGAGGGGGAAAGTCAGGGTAAACGTCGCACCCGAGCCCGGGGGGCTGGAGGCGGTGAGCGTGCCGCCGTGCTGTTCGACGATCTTGCGGCACACCGCCAGTCCCAGGCCAGGGCTGCCGGCGCGCGTGCTGAAACCCGGCTCGAAGATGCGAGGCAGATGCTCGGAAAGAATTCCCGGGCCAGTGTCGGCGACCGTGAGCGCCAGCCCCCGGCCGTTCTGCATCCTCCGCCCGCCCACTTCGATCCAGCCTCCTCCCGGCATGGCCCGCACGGCGTTGAGCACCAGGTTCAGCAGCACCTGTTCGAGACGATGGCGGTCCGCGGGAAAGAGAACACCGGACAGGCGGTTCTGCAAACTCAGCGCGACATGGGACTGGCGCGCCAGGGGCAGCAGGAAATCCCGCGCCCACACCAGCAAATCGCCGAGATCGACGGGAGCGCGCTCCGGTTCGGGCAGGCTGTGGAAGTGCAGAACGTTATTCACCGTAGCGGCAAGGGCGCGCAGACCAGCCTGAACGTGCTCCACCCACTTGCGACAGTCCCCGTCCAGTTCCGCTTCCGCCAGCAGTCCGGCAAAAAGCTCCAGGCTGCCCAGCGGATTGCGGACTTCGTGGGCCAGCACCGCCGACATTTCCGCCAGCGCCTGCTCGCGGCGCAGTTTCGCTTGCGCCTCTTCCAGACGCTTGCGCTCGCTCACATCGCGCAGGATGAATACCGAGGCGCTGCCCGCCGCGTCTCCGATGGAGGCATGCCGCGCCGCCAGCCAGCGCGTGGAACCTTGCGGATCGGGGAAGCCCTGTTCCTGCTCGCCGCCTTCCGCGCGGGCACATTCCAAGAGCTGGCGCACCGCGGCCGGGATCGCAACCAGAGTCGAACCGAAAGAGGACAACCCCGGCGAGGAGCCCGCTCGCTCGATGCCGAGCAGACGCATCGCCTCAGGATTGGCGCGTGAGACTTGACCATCGCTCGCGGCTACCAGCACGCCGCAGGGCAGGCCTTCGAGGATGCGGTCCAGATGAATCCTCATGCCGCGGTTCTCTTCGAGACTGCGGGCCAGGTCGCTGTTGCTGGTCTCGAGTTCGCGGCGCAATCGTTCGACTTCGCCGCGCAGCAGACTGTAGGAACGCTCGAGCGAGCCGGCCGCTTCGGCGAAGGAACGAAAAGCGCGCAACAGGAACTGCTCGTCTTCAGCAGGAAGGGCAGTCATCGGAGGATCCGCACCATGAGGATCCGCACTATGAAGATCCGCACGATGAAGATCAGGGGCAGCACTGCCGATATCGGGAACAGCCAAGGCCGCTTCAGGCCAGCAGGTCGGCATAGGCAAAGAAGTCATAGACGCAGGCAAGATTTGCAAGGGTGTGGCCACATGGGGGTGCGGCCGGGTGAAATTACGCTTAGGATTCGGAGGGCAGGGCCATTCGAACCAGGTTGCGGGGACCGGAGAAAAACAAATGTTCGGCTTCGATGGTGTTGCCGTTCTCAATCAGAATGGATGCCCGCTCCATTACGTGCTGCAGTTCGCGCACGTTCCCGCGCCAGGCATGAGCCTGCAGGATGCGACTGGCGTCGCGGCTGAGGCTAGGACACGGCATCTCCATGGCCGCCGCCATGCACGCCAGAAAATGTTCGGCAAGGGGCACGATGTCGGCGCGGCGGTCTTCGAGCGGCGGCAGCTCGATGGGAAAGGCCGCGAGCCGGTAGAAAAGGTCCTGGCGAAACTCTCCCCGAGCGGCCCGGCTGGCGAGGTCCACATTGCTGGCGGCGAGCACGCGCACGTCGACCCGGGTGATTTCTGAGGTGCCCAGGCGCTGAATCTCTTTTTGCTCCAGGAAGCGTAGCAGTTTCGCCTGCATTCCCAGCTGGAGTTCGCTGACTTCGTCGAGAAACAACGTTCCCCCGTGGGCCGCCGGAATGCGGCCCAGCTGGGATTGCACCGCGCCGGTAAAGGCTCCGCGGGTATAGCCGAACAGCTCCGATTCCAGTAAGGCTTCGGGAATGGCCGCGCAATTCACCACGACGAGAGGTTTGGCCGAGCGCGGGCTGAGAGTGTGCAGGGCTCGAGCCACCAGCTCTTTGCCCGTACCGGTTGGACCGGCGATAAGAACGGTAGTGGCGCGCGCGGCCACCAAGCGGACCATACGATAGACGCGCTGCATCGCTTCACTCGATCCGATCATGCCGGGCAGAGGATCGAGCATGGCCGCATCCTCGACTCTGCGCGGCCCATGAACCATATGCGGCGGTGCGGGAAAGTGGTCTGCTGCCACGGAAGCTGCGTCCTTGACACTTTCGTCTCCGATGACCGGTTGCAGCCCGTCGGAATCGAGCAGCACGACCTGAATTCCGGGAAAACGCCGCCGCACGATAGCGGTGAGCTCCTCGGCATCGAGATCGGGAAGACAGCGGTCGAGAAAAAGAACCTGCCACTCTCCGGTCTCGAGTTTGGCCAGCGCGTCGGCGCCGCCGAGGGCTTGCTGCACCGGACGGCAGCGCCCGTTCAGGCGGTGCACTACCTGTTCGCGCACGGAGCGGCTCGGGCTGGCGATCAGCGCTCCGCCCGAATGAGTCAGGACCGGGAGGGTAGGCAGGGCGCTCACTTCGAGTCTCCCGGCCGGAACGGCTGCGCTGGAAACCGGCCAGAAGCCAGAGGCAGCTGGACACGGCACGTCTGTGTCGTTTCAGTCCGCGTGTGAATCCATCCCCCGCCCATCTGCTCCCATCCCGCTTCGGCGATCAGCAGACCCAGTTCCTGCGGCGAAAATGGCGAGTGCTCCGGCGGCGGACCCGGCAGCCACGAGACCATGAGGCAGACCTGCCCGGGATCGTGCCCAGGATCGGGAGTGGCCGCGATGCGAAGGTCGCCACCTTCCCGGGTCAGGCTCAGAGCGGACTCGAAGAAGCGAAACAACAGCGTGGCCAGGCGGCCGCGGTCCGACCGAACGGGGAGCGGGGCTTCGCTCCGCAGCAGGAGATGTACGCTCCTGCTCTCAGCCACGGGAAGCAAATCAGCGACTGTGTCGCGCAGCAGCACGTCGAGTGGGAAAGACTCGACTGCGTCCGAGTCGGATGTTTCCCGAGCGGACTCCTGGATGTCAGCCAGTTCGCGGATCGCTTCCACCAGAATTCGCATCCGGCTGGTAAGTTCCAGGCCCTGGTGCAGAGTGCGGGCGTACTGCTCGGGATGACGTGGGCCCGCTGCGGCCAGTTCCAGAGAGCATTGCAGACCGGTCAGCGGCTGGTTGAGAGCATGCAGCAGGTGTGCCAGCGGGCTGCGGCTTTTCGGCGACGCGCCACTATGCTCCGAGGCGAGCTGAGGACTGGCGCCGGTCACCGTTTGACCTCGGACGCGGGGACACTGCCTGCCGGGACATTGCCTGCCGCGACGGTGCCGGCCGGGACTTCTGCCCCCCTTGCCTCGCCGGGACCGCTCAATTCGTATCCCACGCCCCGCACCGTGTGAATCAGTTTTATAGGGTGGCCGTCATCAACTTTGCGTCGCAGGTAATTAATGTAGACATCCACCACGTTGGTCGTCGTGTCGAAGGTAAGGTTCCAGACGTGCTCAATGATCATGGAGCGCGTGACCCTGCGACCCGCGTTGAGCATAAGGTATTCCAGCAGGGAGAATTCCTTCGCGGTGAGTTCGATCCTGCGGCCAGCGCGCTCGACCAGATGAGCCACGCGGTCGAGCCGAAGACCGGCGACTGACAGCACCGACTCCGACGGCAGGTGGCTGCGCCGCACCAGGGCCCGAATACGGGCGGAAAGCTCGCTGAAAGAAAACGGCTTGGCCAGGTAGTCGTCCGCGCCCGTATCGAGGCACTGGACGCGATCCTCCACGCGGGTTCGCTGGGTGAGCACCAGCACCGGCAGGCTGGGCTTTTTCAGCCGCAAGTGGCGCAGGATGCTGACACCGTCGACCTTGGGCAGGTTCAGGTCGAGGATAACGACGTCATACTCGAGGTCAGTGGCGGCCGTGCGCGCCTGTTCGCCGTCGGCAAAAACATCCACTGAGTAGTGTTCGCTCTCCAGACCCTGACGAACGAATTTGGCCAGCGCCTCATCATCTTCCGCGATAAGAATTCGCATAAGCGTAAACCATCCTTAACCCGACTGACCCAGTCTAGTTAGAGATCGCTCAAGCGCAGCCAAACCTCGCCAGCACGAAGGTCAATGGTGTCCGGAAATGGTGGTGGGTTCCAAAAGAGGATCGCGGGCCCGGGTACCCGCAGGTCGAACCTCTGCGGCCAATTCCTCGCGTCTGTTCGACCGGAGATAATTTGAAGGGAGTCTTCCGCCTGGAGTAACGCCTTGCAAGTGTGGAACAACGCGACAGTGAAATCTCTGTTCGTGCCGGGCGGAATCCTGCTCACGGGCGTCGCGGTGCTCGTATATTCGGGTTGGTTGACGCTCGCGCTCCCTGCTCTAAGTTTCCTCTACTATTGCGCGCTGATTGGCGGAATGTTGCTGGCCTGGCGATTTCATTCCAGCCGCACGTTCTTTGCTCTGCTGGTCCTATTCCTGGCCGGGCAGGCAGTTGGGCCGTCAGGAGCCGGGCGCGCCTCGCCCGGAACGCCTGAGTGGATTGCCTTGCAGGCGGTCGCTTTGCTGGTGCCACTGAACTTCGTGCTGATTGCGGCGATGCATGAGCGCGGGTTCACTGTCTCCAGCACGGCGCCCGTGGTTCTGTTTCTGTTCGTGCAATCGGTGGTTGTGGCCGTGCTCGGTCGGGCCGCTGAGGGATTGCCCGCAGCGCCTGCCCGTGAACATCATCTCGTGGCTTCGGCGTTTTTGCCGGGCTACGCCCTGCTGGTGTTTGCTGTGGCGGGCATCTTTCTGCTGGTGCGGAGCCTTCTCACCCGCAAGCCTGCCGACAGCGCATTGCTCTGGTCGCTGGCCGCCTATTTCCTGTCCCTGCGATCCAACGGATCGGGTCGAACCTCGACGGTGTACTCTGCCAGCGCGGCGTGCATTTTGGCGGTCTCGATCATCGAGAATTCTTACTTGCTCGCTTATCACGACGAACTTACAACGCTGCCGTCGCGTCGCGCCTTTAACGATGCGCTCCTGCGGCTGCAGGATCCGTATTCGATCGCGATGGTCGACATCGATCATTTCAAGCGCTTCAACGACACCTACGGTCACGAAACGGGAGATCAGGTTTTGCGGCTGGTCGCGGCTAGCCTGGCGCGTGTGACCGGTGGAGGCGAGGCTTATCGTTGCGGTGGGGAGGAGTTCGCGATTTTATTCCCGGGCAAGACGACCGCCGAAGTCGTCGATCACCTCGAGCAGTTGCGCGCGACGATCGAGGCATCGGAATTCCGCATGCGTAGCGGGGATCGGCGCCAGGTTCCGCGCGGGCCGGACCGCCGCAATCAGCGGACTCGCAGTCGCACGCGCAAGGGCGATGCGATTCGCGAGTTAGCGCAGGAGAAGTCTTCGGCGCCGCTTTCCGTGACTGTAAGTATGGGGGTGGCGAGCTCTACGAAAGAAAAACCTCATGCCGACCATGTTCTGCAGGCCGCAGACAAGGCGTTATACCGCGCTAAGGCCAACGGACGGAATCGAGTGGAGATGGCATCAACTCCGCGGCGGAGCCGGTTAAGGACCGCGGGCATCGCCTGATCATCGCTGCCGCTCTCGAATCAAAATTAGAGGAATCAGATCAGTAAGGAGGAAAACCGGAACAGCACCCGTAGAACGTGCGGCCCGGACCGTCAAAAGGACGGGAAGCATGACAGCCCGGACCCGTACGTTTTCGCAAGCACCGCAGGCCGTGCGGTCAGCCGGCGGCAGTAGGTGGGATCAGGCGTTTCCGGCCGGTGCCCGCACAGGCCGGGCATTTCAAACGGATAAACGCGACCCCTTCGGACTTACCGTTCAAGTCCACCGGTTTCGCGACATATCCAGTACCGCCACAGTTCGGGCAGTCGTCCGGACTCAAACCTCTCCCCCCTCAGTGTTGATCGAATTCTGCCCGAGTTGAGAGTCAAATCTACGACAGAGTGTTTTGCGTTACGAATCACGAACAAAGATTTAGTTTTTTCGAGTCCCGGCGGATAGTACAGGACGTGCGAGCGGCCCGAATCGTCCCCCAACTTTTAGCGGCTGAGAAATTCCCCTTCATGGAGTACTTCGAAGCGCTAACTGGGGCTTCAGCAGCGCGATCACCTGCCGGTCCCATGTAATTCAACGTGGCAGTGAATAGCAGAGGGAGATCATCCACCGCCGGGAGCCGATAGGATGCGGTGCCGGAAGGATCCCTGCGGAAGGTATGGAGCGGGCGTTCAAGGGTTATCGGCCTGCAGTCATTTGCCACCGCAGCGTTCACCACTACAAATGGCGCGAGCCATGTCCGTCAAGGACTTGCTGAACTGGTATGATTCATGGCTCACGATTCACCGGGTTGAAATATTCGGCAAAATCGAAGTAAATAGAGTCCGCACCAGCGTGCACCGGCGACGATGTCAATGAAGGGTTTCCTCACAGAAGATTTTCTTCTCAGCAACGAGCGCGCACAGCGGCTTTACCGCGAGTTAGCCGCGCCGCAGCCGATCCTCGACTATCACTGCCATTTGTCTCCAAAAGATATTGCCGAAAACCGGCAGTTCGCGAACCTGTTCGAGATATGGCTCGAGGGTGATCACTATAAATGGCGGGCAATGCGCGCCAACGGCGTCGCGGAAAAATACTGCACGGGCGACGCCACGCCGTACGAGAAATTTCTGGCCTGGGCGCGAACCGTTCCTTATACGCTACGCAATCCGCTCTACGTCTGGACGCACCTTGAGCTGCAACGCTATTTCGGGATTACCGCATTGCTGGATGAGTCGTCCGCGCCTGCCATTTGGGAGCGGGCGAACGCCCTACTGACAGGCGGTCTGACGGCGCATGCCATTCTTCAGAAGTTTCGCGTTGAAGTCGTGTGCACCACGGACGATCCCACCGATGATCTTCGTCATCATCAGGCGATCACAAAGTCCGATCTGCCGACGCGAGTTTTTCCCGCTTTTCGTCCAGACAAGGCCCTCGCGATCGGCGATAAGGAGTTCGTGCCGTGGGTTGATCGGCTCTCGCAGGTTGCCAATGTCGACATACAGAACCTGGAAGCTTTTATGCGGGCGCTTCATGCCAGGCACGACTATTTTCATGTCCTGGGCTGCCGTCTCTCCGACCACGGACTGGACCATTGTTATGCGACGCCATGTTCAGAGCGCGCGGCCAGTGCTATTTTCTCCAAAGCGCGGGAAGGGCGGCCCATCACCCACGATGAGCACGAACAATTCGCGTCCTTCATGATGCTGTTCTTCGGCCGTCTCGATGCTGAAAAAGGATGGACCAAGCAGCTGCACCTTGGCGCTGAGCGTAACGTGAACACGGCTGCGCGCCGCCAGCTCGGTGCCGACGCCGGGTTCGATACGGTTGGCGATTTTCCGCAGGGTAAACGGCTGATCGCTTACCTCGACCTGCTCTCCCAGGAGAATGTGCTGCCGCGGATGATCCTTTACAACGTGAATCCCGCCGACACATTCCAGTTCGCAACGTTGATCGGTTGTTTCCAGGACGGAGCGACACCGGGGAAAATTCAATATGGCAGCGCCTGGTGGTTCCTGGATCAAAAGCAAGGGATCACCGCGCAGATCGAGGCACTGTCGAATACTGGTTTGTTGTCGCGATTCATCGGCATGGTGACGGACTCGCGTTCGTTCATGTCGTATCCTCGTCACGAATATTTCCGGCGCGTTTTCTGCGACATCGTCGGACAAGACGTCATGCGAGGCGAATTGCCGGATGACGACGCGCTTCTCGGGAGGCTCATTCGTGACGTCTGCTACAGGAATGCCAAGGAGTATCTGCAGTTGCCGGAGTAATGACTCACGTGGAAGCAATCATCCGCATTGACTTGAGAATCCTCAGGCAGCAGACTTTCTTTCTGTTGCTCATCGTCACGTCTGCAAGTGCGTGCGCGTTTGCTCAGACCAGCGCCGCCGCTCCTGCAGCTTCGCAATGGACTCTGGTTTGGAGCGATGAGTTCAACGGGCCCAATGGCTCCCTGATCGACGCTTCGAAGTGGGTTGCCGAAACCGGCGGCGGAGGCTGGGGCAACAATGAACTGGAGTACTACACCAGCCGTCCCCAGAACGTTTACCAGCAGGATGGCAACCTGGTTATCAAGGTTTTGGAGGAAAAATACACTGGCGCCGACGGCGTAACCAGAAACTATACTTCGGCGCGCTTGAAGACCTTGGGCAAATTCGAACAGACTTATGGTCGCTTCGAAGCTCGCATCAAGATTCCGCGCGGACAGGGAATCTGGCCGGCGTTCTGGATGTTGGGAAATGACATCGAAAAACCGGGTTGGCCTGATTGTGGCGAGATCGACATCATGGAGAATATCGGCAAAGAACCTGCGCTCGTCCACGGCACAATTCATGGGCCGGGATATTCCGGCGCGCATGGCATCGGCGGTCCTTACAGTCTCGCGAGCGGAAAGCCGATCGCGGACGAGTTTCACGTTTTCGCTGTGGAGTGGGAACCGAACACGATTCGTTTCTACGTGGACAAGGATCTGTACGCAACCCGTACTCCCGCAGACCTGCCGAAGGGGACGAAGTGGGTTTACGACCATCCCTTCTTTCTCTTGCTCAACGTTGCTGTTGGTGGAGGCTGGCCGGGAAGTCCGGATGCTACGTCTGTGTTTCCGCAGGAGATGCTGGTCGACTTTGTGCGCGTCTACCGCCCGTCGACAGCCCCGTCTCCAACAGCCCTGACGCAAACTCCTCAAAACTAGAGCTGGAAAACAGAGAGACTCGGGTTCTCTTCTCTCCGTGAGTTCGCCGCGACTGTGAAGGCCCCCAGCGACAACACCTCCTTACTTATGGGGTACTGTGTTGTCCGGTAGTGGACAGGCTGGTCCGGCAGTGGACACTTCCCTTACTCGATCGGCACGATAGCAGGACTTATCTTGCTGTGCTTCAACCACTTACGTCACTTCGAGATGTGGTGGACAGGTTGCCAGAGAGTAGCGCGATGGATATCGCTCGCCCAGAATTCAAGCGCCAGAAGATGCGCCGCCAGATTGTGCTGGCAATTGTCGCCGTTGTGATCGTCGCCGCAGCGACGGTCGGCGTCATGCGGTTGCGGCCGGCAGCCCCATCGGTCGAGCGCGGCACCGTCTGGACCGACACGGTGAAACATGGTTCCATGCTGCGGCAGGTGCGCGGGCCCGGTTCGCTGGTTCCTACGCAGGAAGCAGTTCGCCAGATTCCGGCGGAAACGGAAGCGACCGTCGTGCGGATTCACCTGCTGCCCGGCTCGCAAGTCAAGGCCAATGACATCCTTCTAGAAATGAGTAATCCGCAGGTGGAGCAAGCTGCGGTCGACGCACAACTCCAACTCAAAGCCGCCGAAGCTGAGTACGAGAGTCTACGCGTGAAGCTCGACAGCGATTTGATGACCCAGAAAGCGGGCGCGGCCACCGTTACCGCTGACTACAGTCAGGCGCAACGACAGGCGGATACGGACAAGGCGCTCTATGACCTGGGCGTGATCTCCGGTTTGGCCTACAAAGCGTCTAAAGGGAAGGCCGACGAGCTCACCACGAGAAACGATCTGGAAGAGCAGCGCCTGGTGATTAACAAGAAAGCCATCGACACTCAACTGGCTCAGGAGCAAGCCAAAGTCGACCAGGCGCGCACTCTGGCCGAGTTGAAGCAGAAGCAACTGGACGCGCTGAGGGTTCGTGCTGGCATTGACGGCGTGCTCGTGGATCTGCCGCTGCAAGTCGGACAACATGTTCAACCCGGAGCCATGCTGGCAAAGGTGGTCGAGCCGAATCACCTGATGGCGACGTTGAAGATCGCTGAGACCCAGGCCCGGGATGTGCGGGACGGAGAACCAGCAGCAATCGATACGCACAACGGGATCATCAGCGGAACCGTGACGCGGGTTGACCCCGCGGTACAAAACGGAACCGTGACCGTCGACGTCAAACTCACAGGCGAACTGCCCGCGGGGGCACGCCCGGACTTGAGCGTGGATGGGACCATTGATCTCGAGCGCCTGGACAACATTCTTTATGTGGGGCGTCCGGC
>Ga0070733_10000679_pt1 | contig 26841 bp, 21 predicted proteins | sample Coa_R1_9_FD_66450 | JGI IMG/M metagenome (GOLD analysis project Ga0070733, IMG submission 66450) | Surface soil microbial communities from Centralia Pennsylvania, which are recovering from an underground coalmine fire - Coalmine... | ecosystem: Environmental > Terrestrial > Soil > Unclassified ...
TCTTTGACGCGGCGGGAAATCTTTACGGCACAACGGATGCGGGCGGAACTTCCGGTTACGGAACGGTGTTCGAGCTGAGTCCTCCGGCAGCCGGCGTAACCTACTGGACGGAAACCGTTCTCCACAGCTTCGAAGGCGGAACCGCCGACGGTAGGAATCCGCTGGCGGGAGTGACTTTCGATAAGTCCGGGAACCTCTACGGCGTGACTTTTCAGGGTGGTACGGTCGATAAGAGCCTGTGCAGGATCGGTTGCGGCATTGTATTTCAACTGACCCCTCCGGTCAGCGAAGGTGCAGCGTGGACGGAGAACGTCCTCCACTTTTTCACTGGCACACAGGGCGTCGGTCCTAGAGGCGCTGTGGTGCTCGACCCGAAAGGCAACATTTACGGTGCGGCGCAGGGCGGCGGTAAGACTGGGGATGGATTGATTTACAGGCTGACGCCTCCAACGGCGGGGCTCACCGCGTGGGCGTTCAGGGTACTGTATGCCTTCGAAGGAATACCCGACGGCCTCGGCCCGTTCGCTGCACTGACGTTCCACGGTAAGGGTCTGCTCTACGGCACAACCAACGCCGGTGGAGCGGAGGGATTCGGTACCGTTTTCCAGTTGGCGCCACCCGCCGTGGCGGGCGGGGCTTGGACCGAAACCGTTCTGTATAGCTTCGCGGGTGGGACCGACGGCGCCTATCCCCAGGCCGACGTGGTTTTCGACTCTGCTGGGAACATTTATGGAACCACGTCGGTCGGTGGTGCGCAGGGCGATGAGGAGTGCACCGCCCAAACCGAAGGTTGCGGCGTCGTTTTTGAAATGTCCCCGCCAGCAGCCGGAGGCGACAGCTGGCATGAGGAGATCCTGCACGCCTTCCCTTCCAGCTCGAAAGATGGATATCTGCTTACCGGCGGCGTCATTTTCGGCAAAGCCAGCGTTCTTTTCGGCCCCACTGCGAGTAGCAAGGCGGGCACGGCAGGCGCAGTCTACGGAGTCATCAAGTAGGAGATGGGCGGGACGGCGCGAACTGCTTCTGTCGCTCTCCGGAGACGACCGACACCGAGGCTGCCTCATTCTTTCGCGTTCCTTGCGAAAGGGTGGGCGGTTTCATTTATTGGTCTTACAAAAATCATTTGTGTCTGCACTTAGCGGCGGCTGGCGACGATGTCTCCCGGCCCGGGCTGGCCAGAGGGTTGCGGGATGTCTGGCGGCGGCGCGATGGGGACGGGGCTTACTCCGTCGGCCGGTTTGGGCACGTTCTCGGTATCTTCGCCTGGGCGGCGCAGGCTGGGGGCGTTCGCAGGACGATCTTCCTGCTCCTTCTTGGCCTCGGTGTCTTTGTCGGGCTTTTCGAGGATGATTTCTTTTTCGGTGCGGACGATTTTCTCGCCGCCGACTTTCATGGTTTCAACGCGCACGACTTCTTCGCCGACGATGCGAACGAAATCCACATCCTGCGGCGGGTCGCCATAGATCCACTCCTCGTAGGCGGTTTCGCCGTCCTTCTCGCGAACTTTTTTCGGCGGCTTGCCTTTGGCGTGCAGCACCATCTCCGTATTCATTCCCACCAGCACGTGGTGCGCGCGAATCGCCTCCTTCACCTTAGGGGGCACGGTGTCGAGGTAGGCCTCCTCTTTGTTGCGCGCGTTGAAGTCGAGCACAGGAAACAGCACGTCGCGCAACTGCTGCGCCGTCATCTCCGGAACATATTTGTCGAAGTAGACATCGAGATACGTGCCGTGCGGATTGGGCTGCGATTCATCGGGACCGACCTGAACCGGGGTGTCGTTGGCGCCGGAAATCTGGATGTGCTGGTACCACTTCTTGCGGTGAACCGGACCACCGTTAAGATCGAAATGGATGTGGTCCTCTTTAATCTGTACGAAAGAGATGTGGGCGGGATCGCCAGGCCGCACTGCCGGCCCCCATAGGGCGAGCGCCTGCTGCAATTCCTGACCATTGGGTGAGGTCTGACCGTTCTTCAGGCTGAGTCCCTTGGTTCCCATGGGGAACGCGGTGCGCGAGTAGACAATTTGGGTTTCGAAATCGCGGATGATCTCGTAACGTGTTTGCTTCGCCATGCGTGGCGCATTGGGATCGATGGGTGGCCCCGGAGAACGCGTCTGCACAGATTGACCGCCAGGCACGGAAGGCGACGCGGGCTCTTGGGCGGTTTGTGCGAAGATCAGCACCGGGGCGATCAGGAAGAAAGTACCAAGAAGAAGGGACGCGCCGCGAAGACGTTCCATAAACCACCCCAGGCGGAATACGGCCATTATAACGCGGTTCGGAGGCGTGAGGAACGGAAAGTAGGGGCTGGTCTTGAATCTTAGGTATTGGGTGCTGGGGCGTTGTTCCCAGGCTTTCGGAGTTTCTTCCTACACCAGATTCAGCGCCTTCTTGATTGTGCCCCGCTCCTTCATGATTTTTTCCTGCAGCAGGGTGATCGCGTAGATCAGCTGTTCGGGGCGCGGCGGGCACCCGGGGACATAGATATCGACCGGGATAACCTGATTCACACTCTGCACCAGCGCGTAGTTCTGAAAAACGCCACCGGAAGTGGCGCAGGCGCCCATCGATATCACCCACTTCGGTTCGGGCATCTGCTCCCAGAGCTGGCGAATCACTGGGGCCATTTTATTCGATACGCGGCCGGCGATGATCATCAGGTCGCTCTGGCGCGGCGATGGGCGGAACACTTCGGCGCCGAAACGTGCGATGTCGAAACGCGCCGCTCCCATCGACATCATCTCAATAGCGCAGCAGGCCAACCCAAACGTCATGGGCCAGATAGAACTCTTGCGCATCCAGTTGACGGCGGAATCCATCGTGGTCAGGATCAGCCCCTCGGGCGTGGGATTGCCAAAAGTCAGATCCTTGACGACGCGCTTGCCATCTTCCGTGTCGATATAGGGACCGAAGTTGAGTTCGCGGGACATGGATCTATTTTAAACCACCGGCTGGTCGTTCAGTCGAACGTTTGGAAGGGGAAAGCATTCAAGACAGCATCGGCAAGGGAATAGACAGAATTGAAATCATATTTTCTCCCAAGTTTTGGTTCCCAATAGCGCCCATGCGCCAGCCAATGCCGGAACTTGAATGCGGCGCGCAATTCTCCAATCAATGGACCAGACCCGGTCGAGTTTTTCCTCCAAGCTTCAAAAATATCGTCGTCCAAACTCACTCTTGATTTTCGAGAATTGTAGATTGCACGAAAAGCTCTCGATACATCGTCCTTCATCCTTTTCTGGCATCGACGCTCGTAGTCAATGCGAAAAGCGGCTTCCAAGCTGGCCAGAATAAAGAATGCCGATCTTTGATCCGTTTCTTGCGGGCGCAAAGTGAGGAGGTTCGCGATCGCATCACGATTGCGAAAATCAGCAGTCAGGACTCGGAGCTTCTCGCTGAAGAACAGCTTCAACGAAGATAAGACGTCGTCATGATACTCGGCAATTTCTACGATGGCCGCATCAGCCATTGGCCACTTCCATAATTAATTGGAAGAGACTCTCTTGCGTGATCTCTATGAATCTCCTTTCTGGCGGCCTTGTAACGATTCTCCAGACCGACTCGATCTCCAGTTGTGGCTCGCGGGGAGCGACTGGTAGCTTTCCTCCCACACCGACCGTTATCAAGATTCGCGGCCGACCCGACGCCTTACTGTCTACCAAAAGAATCTCAGCTTTGCCAGCAGGTCCGATAACGTCCACTCGGCCCTTGGAACCAATGAATCGAGTTCTCATCGGCAAAAGGACAACCTCTGGCCGGCCGATTCTCAGAGTCATTCGCCGGGCAGCGTAGTATCCGATATCTACTTCGTTCAGTTCGGTCGGGTAGTATTCGAGCCGGATCTGCCCCGAGGATAAATACTTGCCCAATAGGGATTCAACTTTGAGTACAACTGGCCCAGATGAGCAAGCCAGTCATCGCGTTCTTTCTCCCAATTGATTGAGGCGGCTTCAGACACCGTTTGCTGTTGACGACTCACGAACTCGTCAAATGTTCTGTTTTCCATACGCGCGTCCTTCGAATTCTTTCCGGGAGCTATGCCGTTTATATATGGTACGACGCGCCGGTCGAGAGATAAAGTCCGCATTGCCACCTTCGTGGCCGCCAGCGTACATCGAAATTTCTTGACATGGCTGCCCGTTGCGATAAGCTTTTGCGCAACTTCCCCTTGGTTGGTCGTTTCTCGGCCCCGGTAACTCAGAAACTCAAGTGCGGTGTATCGAGCTAACTGCGCCATGCGCACGCCAGCGCGCGCGAAGGACGGGTGGCGCTTCAACGAGCACGCTTCAATCAGCAAACTAAGGAGAAGCTCATGAGTCCACTTCGTTCCTTCAGCACCGGCCAGGGTGCGCATAAACGGCAGAGCCATCAACCTCCCATTGCCGGTGCCAAGCTGCAGGTGCAGGCGGCCCACGCGAAACTTCCGACGTATCCTTTTCAGCCGCTGCCGCCGCCGAATGGCCCAGCGCCGTACCGCTATGACTTATCGCAGCTCTTGGCTGCCGACGACATCAAGAAGATCACCGACGCGGGAGTCCTCGTGCTTCACACCGTTGGCGATACCGGCGACTACCGAGGCCAGCAGCAGGATTTTGTCGCGACCATGATGACCCAGGACGCGCAGAGCTTGCCCGCCAACAACCAGCCCGCATTTCTTTATCACCTGGGCGATGTCGTCTACTTTGCCGGCGACATCATTAAGTACCCCGATAACTTTTACACCACCTACAAAGATTATCCTGCGTTCATCGTGGCCATCCCCGGCAACCATGACTGCCAGCCAGACGATCCCTCGGACGGTCCTGGCGATCCGAACAAGACTCCGCTGGACGGCTGGGTACAGAACTTCATGTCGAAAAATCCCAGTACTCCGGGCACGAACAAAACTGGCGCGAGTCGCACGCAGATGGACTTGCCGAATGTGTACTGGACCTTCACCACGCCATTCGCGACCATCATCGGCCTGTTCTCGAATGTGGGCGAGGACGAGGGAGAGATTCATCCCGATCAGGTCGCCTGGTTCCAGGGGGAGCTTAAGGCCGCCAATCCGAATCTCGCGCTGATAGTGGCGGTGCATCATCCTTCGTTCTCGGGTGACGACGAACATTCCGGCAGCACGGTAGTCGATCAGGTGCTCACCAGCAGTTTCAAGGCAGCGGGGCGCTATCCGAACCTGGTGCTCTCCGGCCACGTCCACAACTACCAGCGGTTCACGAGTGTTGTGCAAGGGCCGAAGGGCCAGTTGCAGATTCCTTACGTGGTGGCTGGCGCCGGAGGATACACGAAACTGGGGCTCCTGCAGAAAATCAATGGAGCGTATCCGGACCCGACGAAGCCGTTATCCGTGGGAAGTGGTCTGACGCTGGAGCGCTACGACCAAAGCAATTTCGGCTTTCTGCGGCTGGCAGTGAATAAAACCCAGATCGTGGGAACGTACATGTCCGCGCCCTATTCGGCCGGAGCCACGCCCGCGGCCAGCGTAGTCGACAATTTCACCGTTGATCTGATCAAGAATACCGTTGTGACCGGCGCGGGCGGCGGAGGCAGCGGCAAAGTCCCTACGAAGCTACCGAAGAAACCTGGGAAGAGCAAGAAGAACAAGAAGAAGGGGAGATAGATTGGCCTTTGCACGCGGGAGCGAGACGCCCCACGAAAGCCGCCGGAGCTTGTCCTGAGTGCATATGAGTCTTCGACCGGGTACCCCATTTCTCGCGCGTTTTTTGCGCGAGAAGTGGGGATTTTCGAGAGAGCCAGCCGAACAGACGTCTGCGCTACGGGTTCAGGATGATCTTGCCGAACATCTGACTCTTCCCCATGTACCCATGGGCGGCGCGGACTTCGCTAAGCGGGAACGCGCGGTCGACTACCGGCTTCAGCCGGCCAGCGAACACGTGCTTTAGAACTTCATGCAGTTCGCCCATCGTGCCCATGTACGAACCCAGCAGCGACAACTGTCGCGCGAACAGATGGCGCAGATCGATCGCGGCGCTCGGTCCCGTGGTCGCCCCGCAGGTCACCAGCGTGCCTCCGCTCTTGAGGGACTTCACACTCTCGTCCCAGGTAGCCGCGCCGACGTGCTCGATGACAGTATCCACGCCTTCTTTGCTGGTAATTTTCCGAACTTCCTCCGAAATCTTCTGCTTGTAATGATCGATCCCGTAGTCGGCGCCCAGCGCGCGGGCCTTCTCGAGCTTGGTTTCATCACCGGCGGTTGTGATCACGCGGCAATGAAACAGCTTCGCAATCTGTATGGCGGCGATCCCCACCCCGGAACTCGCGCCCAGCACGAGCACCGTCTGTCCCGGACGAATCCCCGCCCGGCCGACCAGCATGTGCCACGCAGTCAGGAAGACGAGCGGCACACTGGCGGCCTGATTAAAGTCGAACGAGTTCGATCCGAGCGAGCTAAGGCCGAGCGAGTCGGGGATGGGAATCACATTGGCCGCCGGCGCCGCGAACAATTCGCAGTTGCCGCCATCGACCCCGTTGCCAAGAACGGTAAATTCGCGGCACTGGTTTTGCAGTCCGGCGACGCACTTTGGGCAGTGTCCGCAAAAATGCATCGGCGCGACCAGCACACGCTGCCCGACGGTGAATCCGCCTACATATTCGCCGATTTCGACAATTTCGCCCGCAATGTCGCTGCCTAATATGTGCGGCAGTTTCACCCCGGGCAGTCCCTTGCGCGCCCAGAGGTCAAGATGATTCAGCGAGCAAGCCTTCACCCGCACCAGAACTTGATCCTTGCGCGGCTGCGGGTCGGGAATGTCCTCGTACATCAAGACTTCCGGCCCGCCGAATTGGTGCATGCGAACAGCTTTCATCGAGGCTCTTTCCTGAAGACGAAATCCGCCGACTCACAGCATACTTCCAAACGGCGCTTTTGGGTTGCGCAGCGCTTCCAGCGCTGCGATAAGGCCTCGGGAAGGGCACGACTTCAGTCGTGCCGTTAAGCCCTGTGAAACCATGCGCGCTTTAGCGCTTGACGGGTCGCCTTTAGCTACCGCACAGGCCTTTTCCGTAGCCTGCTGCCGTCGTGTCCCGCCCCGGAGTGATGACCCCGGGCTTTGCTCTTCTTGCCGAATTGGTAAACGAGAACGGCTTCGATGAACGCTCTGTCCGAAACCCGGAAACAAAACAAAAATGAGCGACCTGAAGGCGACCAGGACGAGACGCCTACACAGAACTTTTTCCACAGCTTGTTCCCTGTCAAGCTAAAAACGTCCCGACAACCGTAACCTGTTGCTCCGAAAGAGACTATAGTCCCTCCCCGCCCTCTCGGACCCAGATCAAGCTGATATAATGGAAGTAGTCGTGTTTAGCCCCAGGCGATACCGTTTCCTTCCCTTCGGAACCAGCCAAAGCGCTCGATCTAACTCCTTATTCCACAATATTTTACCTCTAACTCCTTGGCGCTCAATATTTTGCCCGGAAGAGGGCATATCCCTCCACCGTAACTCCCACAGAACCAATATCTTAGCTCAAGGGTATAAAAAAAAATTTGGCGATATATCCCAGCCCGCGCTATGCTCCGGCGTGCGACTGTTCTGATGGACATCTACGAACAAATCGTGCAGCTTCGCCGTGAGGGACGGCGCGGCGCAGTCGCGACTATCGTCAACGTGCGCGGGTCCATTCCGTCATTCAAAACAGCGAAAATGCTGGTGCGCGATGACGGGTCGATCGTGGGCACGATCGGCGGCGGGTGCGTAGAAGCCGACGTCTGGCAGGCGGCCCGCGACGTGATGGAATCGGAAAAGCCGCGCACCCTGAAGTTCGATCTGAACCAGGACCCGAAATACGATACCGGCCTGGTTTGCGGCGGGACGCTGGAAGTTTTCATCGAACCAGTTTTGCCTCCCGCACTACTTTATGTTTTCGGCGCAGGCCACGTCGCCTTCAACCTTTGCCAGACGGCGGCCAATGCTGGATTTGAAGTCATAGTCACCGACGACCGGCCGTCCTATGCCACCAAAGAGCGCTTCCCTGCCGCGCGCGAAGTGCACGCGCTCGATTTCGATGCGGCCACGCAGAAGCTCGATCCCAACGAGTCCTCTTATATCGTCATCGTCACCCGCGGCCACCGGGACGACATGCACCTATTGCGCTGGGCAGTGCAAACCCGGGCCCACTACGTGGGCATGATCGGCTCCAAGCGCAAGGTGATCGAGATCTTCAAGACGCTGCAGAAAGAAGGTTTGGCGGCCCATCTTTTCGACCGCGTGCATGCTCCAGTGGGGCTCGACATTGGCGCGGTCACGCCGGAGGAGATTGCCGTCGCCATCACGGCCGAGCTGATCGCGATCCGCCGCCATGCGACTGCCGCGCTGCCGCACATGAGCTGGTTCCAGGCGCGTGAGGAAAATCACCGTGAGCAGGATCGCCGAGAGCAGGATCGCCGAGAGGAAGATCACGACGATGCTTCAGCCAAGGCGCTCGAAGAACGCCAAGAGGGCTCGAAGCGGCTCCAGGAGGAATGATCGCCTCGTCTGATTTCCTCTTCTCGTTGTTGGAATTGTTTCTGCGTCCAGCACTAAGTTTCTCGCCGCGTTCTACCTGCATTTCTGCTATGGTCGCATCATGGTGCGCGCTCCGAGCTTCGCAGGAGTGATTCTGGCCGCGGGCGAGTCTTCGCGCATGGGCACGGACAAGGCCCTGCTGCCGTGGCCTCCACAAGCGCCCGCCCGGTCGCCTTCGCGCAACACATTTCTTTCGGCAGCGATCCGGTCATTTGCGCTGTCTACAGATTTCGTTGTGGTCGTGGCCGGCAGAAACGAAGTCGCTCTGGCGCCGGTGGCTTATGCCAACGGAGCATCGGTCGTGGTCAACCCTGATCCTGATCGTGGGCAGTTCAGTTCGCTCCAGGTGGGATTGCACGACGTGCTCAACCACGGCCGCGATGCGGTAATGATCACGCTGGTCGACAGGCCTCCGGTGAGCCGCGCTACGATCCAGATGCTGCGCAACACTTTCGAATCCTCACCGGAAGACGTCTGGGCGGTTGTGCCGGAGTTTTCCGGCAAGCACGGGCATCCGTATCTCGTGGGTCGGGAATTGATCGAGATTTTTCTGCAGGCGCCGGCGACCGCCAGCGCGCGAGACATTGAGCACCGATATCACGAGCACATCCGCTACGTCGCGGTGGACGATCCGTTCGTAGCCGCGAATATCAACACCCCCGAAGATTACGCGGAACTGGCAAAAAGCTCATAATTGCGCAGTTCCTCCTCCTCACGTTATCGTCAAAGTACATGGAAACCTCCAGCCGGGCAGGTCTGAATCTCTCCAAACGCGAATTTCTTGAACACGTTCTAGGACTCGGGATCCGAGTGGCGGCGTTCGATTGCGATGGCACGCTATGGTCGGGCGACGCCGGAGAGACATTTTTCCAGTGGGAGATGAAGCAAGGAATCGTGACCGCCGAAGTCGCCGGGGCCATGCGTGCTCGCTATACCGAGTACAAGGCGGGCAAGGTCAGCGAAGACGACATGTGCGGCGAGATGGTCAGCATGCACAGGGGAATCCCTGAAGCAGTGATGATGCAGGCTGCTTCTGAGTTTATGGCGCATTCGTTTCCCGGACACATTTTTCCTGAGATGCAAGAACTGGTGCGGCGCCTGCACGAAAACGGTTGCGAAATATGGGCCGTTTCGTCGTCGAACGAATGGGTGATCCGGGCCGGGATGAAGCAGTTCGGAATTCCGGAAGACCGAATTCTGGCGGCGAAGGTCGAGGTCGAAGACGACATGGTGACGGATCGCCTGGTGCGTGTTCCCTCAGGACCGAGGAAACCGGTGGCGCTGCGGGAAGCTGCCGGAGAAAACATTGACGCTGCCTTTGGCAATTCACGCTGGGATGCGGACATGCTCGCATTTGCGACGCACGCGTTCGCGGTGAATCCAAATGCTGATCTTGAGGCTGCGGCGCGAGAGCGTGGGTGGACGGTTTATGTCCCTGAGGGTGTGCGCTGAGGGCTAGTACCGATTTTATTGCGACTGGGAGAGCCGTCGAGCTTTGCTCGACTGGTCAGCCCCTTTGGCTCCGCCTCAGGGCCGGCTTGGGCGGCTGTCCCCACATTAGTCAAAGGCTCATCCTGCCGGCAGTTACAATTTGAACTGCATGTACTCCGCGCAACTGCTCGATCATTTTCAGAATCCTCGCAACGCAGGGGATGTTGCAGGCGCGAACGCGATCGCGGAAATTGAAAATCCCGCTTGCGGAGACGTGCTCCGTCTGACTCTGAAGATTGCTGGTGGGCGCATTGCGGAAATCGGATTCAAAGCCAAGGGGTGTGTACCCTCAATGGCTTGCGCTTCGGCGCTCACGGAAGTAGTTGCAGGAAAGACCGTCGCCGAGGCGCGCGCATTGCCTCGGGAAACTCTTATCGCGGCTGTCGGCGGTCTTCCGCAGGCTTCAACCCATGCCGCGCAGTTGGCGCTGGATGCGTTGTCGGCCGCGCTGAAGCAGGTCATGATTTAGCAATCAGGTTTAGCCCCCTCATGTCCACCTCTCACACTGCCCGCCGTATCGCCTGCCTGCAGCCAAGCGTGACCGTCATTCTCGATGCCGTCGGCGAATTGGATCGGGTAGTGGCTTGCACGAGGTATTGCGCTGACATTGTGCCGGCTGTCGCGGACGGCTCGCGGATCATTCTGGCGGACTCATGGACGGCGGACACCAAGCAGATTATCGCGGCGCGACCAGATCTGGTGATCGCGTCGGTGCCCTATCAAGAGAAATCCGTCATCGAAATACTTAAAGCAGGAGTACCGTTTCTGGGTTTTGCCCCGGGAGCTCTGGCAGACATCTATACCGACATCGCTACCATTGCGGGTGCAGTGGGCGCTCTGGATCGCGGAGAAGAAGTGATTGCCGCCATGCTAGGGCAAATCGAAGATACACGCGCGCGTTCGGCTCGATGCCCGCGGCCCAGAGTATTTTGCGAGGAGTGGGGCAAGCCGCTGATCGCATCACAGAAGTGGGTAGCGGAATTGGTCGAGGCTGCGGGTGGCGATTTTGTGGGCGTTCCGGGCGTGCAGGCTGCTCCCGAAGAAATCGCGCGGCTTGATCCCGAAGTGATCGTTGCTGCCTGGTGCGGCGCAGGTGATCGTGTCCCGTTGGAGAAGATTATCCGGGACCGTGGCTGGCGGTCGACCACGGCCGCGATGAAGGGCCGCGTTTTTTGCATTCGCGACGAATTCCTGAACACTCCCGCTCCCACGCTGCTGCAGGGTCTGGACGCACTGGCTTTCGCGATTCATCCAGAGATCTTCCCAAACACGAAGGGAATCCGGCGGATTACCGAGGTTCCGGCTTCCACAGTGTCGAATTCGCTGGCCTGAGTTAAGATTTCTGTCATGCACGTTGCCAGCAAAATGGAAGAAGTGCGTAGCGAAGTCAGTGAGTTAGCTCAGGCTGCGGCTAGCGCCAACGAACTCATGCAGAAGATGGTCCGCCTGCTGCACGAGCGGGTGCTGAAGTATAACTGGGTGGGTTTTTACCTGCTCGAACCGGGCGCGCAGCCGCCCATGCTCGCGCTGGGCGCGTTCGAGGGCGCCATGACTCCGCACACGCGCATCCCGCTCAATCAGGGCATTTGCGGGGCGGCGGCTTCGAGCGGACACACCGTCGTGGTCGACGATGTCAGCAAGGATCCTCGCTACCTGGCCTGTTCGCTTGAAACCAAATCGGAGATTGTAGTGCCGGTGTTTGCGCACGGCAAAGTCGTCGGCGAGTTGGACATCGACAGCCACTTCACGGCCGCTTTCACTCGCGAACATCAGGATCTCGTGCAATACTGCGCTCTACTGGTGGGGAAGAAACTGGAAACTTCCGGGCAGTAATTTCTTGGAAACGATCTCCTGGATATGAGAGTTGAAAAAGGCAAAGTCCGCGCGCCGGAAATTGGGCGGGTGTGGCTGAATTCCTCGCCCCTTAGTTTCCGCCAGTTGCGCGGGCGAGTCGTGCTCGTCGACTTCTGGGATTACACCTGCGTCAACTGCATTCGCACGTTGCCTTACGTGCAAGCGTGGCATGAACGCTATCGAGAGAAAGGCCTTACGGTGATCGGTGTACACACGCCGGAGTTTACGTTCGCGCAGTACGAATCGAATGTGGAGCGCGGCATCCGCGAGTTTGGGCTGACTTATCCCATCGTCATCGACAGCGATCGCGATATTTGGAAGGCGTTCGCCAATCGCTACTGGCCGACGAAGTATCTGCTCGACAAGGACGGATACTTGCGCTGGGGCCACTTCGGTGAAGGCGGGTATGGCGAATGCGAACAGATGATCCAGGAGCTGTTGCGCGAGATCGATCCTGGTATCTCTCTACCCATGTTGATGGACCCGATGCGCGAGGAAGATCACGCGGGCGCGGTCTGTTACCGGCCTTCGGGGGAACTCTACCTGGGAAATCGCCGCGGCCGCATCGGCAACGAAGGCGGCTTCAAGGAGGATCAGATCGCCGATTACGCTTTCGACGGTGCTCCCGAGGAAAACCTCTTTTACGCCAGCGGCCGCTGGGCCTCGACCGCGGAATACTTCGAGGCCGTCGAATCCGGCCCACACACTTTGCGATTGAAATACGAAGCCGCCGCCGTAAACTTGGTCATGGCCAGTCCGCACGCCCCCACTGCTGAGGTTGTTATTCTGCTTGACGGCAAGCCGCTGACGCGCGCACAGGCAACGCAAGACACGCGCTTCCGCGCTGCGACCAAGGGCTCTGAGGAAAGCTACATCGTAGTCGACTCGGCCCGTATGTATTTTCTGGTGGACAATCACACCTTCGGCTCGCACACTCTGGAACTTCGCTGCTCTCAGGGCGCAGCGGCGTTTGCCTTCACCTTCACCAGTTGCGTCGATCCCGTGGCCAGCGCATTGCAGACGGCCACCGTGCCCGAATCATGAAGCGTGTGGTGGCGGGCCTGATCGTAAAGGATGACAAGCTGCTGGTGTGCCAGCGCACGCGGCACCAGACCATGCCGTTGAAGTGGGAGTTTCCCGGTGGAAAAATTGAGGAACGGGAACAGCCGCGTGATGCCCTGCGCCGCGAACTGGAAGAGGAACTGGGAATCCATGCCACGGTCGGAGACGAGGTGGTACGGATTCAGCACGAGTATCCGAACGGCGGCATGGTTGAGTTGCGATTTTTTGTCGTGCGTGAGTACAAGGGAGAGTTGGAGAACAGGATCTTCAAAGATATCCAGTGGGCCGATCCCAAAGATCTTCCTAAGTTTGACTTCCTCGAGGCTGACCTGGCGTTAGTGCGGGATTTGGCGGCCGGGAAACTGATCTAGTACCAATCAGCCGGTTAGGCGTTGAAACTGTTCCGCGATTTGCACAACCGAATAGTGGACCATCCGATGGTCGCACCCAGGAAAACGCCGGCGATCACGTCGGACACCCAATGGTAGTTCGTGATCACGACAGCGACTGATAGAAGAACGACCGCCAGCAACGTGAGCGCTCGCCAACGCGGATGAACGATCCACAGGACTGATGCGATGGCACTCGAAATGGTGGCTGTTCCCGAGGGAAACGAATCCCAGTGTGGAGCGCCATGCAGCAGGCGGAAGCCATAGAGATGATCGTGCAAATAAGTTGGGTCGGGCCAGCCGCGACCGAAAATATGCTTGCAGACTATGGTGGCCGCGACCGCCCAAACCATGGCCCACGAGCACAGCAAAGGCGTTTCAGTCCGGCGGTGGAGTTGCCGGCCGGATAGCACCCAGATCCCACAACCAAACAGCAACGAGAGTGCGAGTACGACCGCAAGATCGAGCGGGCGCAGCGCATGATCGAGCCACACCCACAGTGCGGTGTGACGCAGATGAGCTTCGAAAAACTCGGCGGCGGCACGGTCGACATAGGCGATGGATACCAGCGCGGCAACGACGAAGAAAACGAGCGTGAGGACCCACCAGCGGAATGCGGTGCGATTGGTCATCGATCAGAGGTCATCGGTCATCGATCAACGATCCATCGGTCAGTGATCCATTGATCATCGATCCATTGATCATCGATCAACGATCAACGATCCATTGTGAAACAGCCCACGGTTGATCGATCCTTATGGTTCGAGTAGAAGTTCTAGCTGGCGCCGGCCCAGAGCGACCAAAAGTAGCCCAGGCTCAAAACGATCATAATCACGGTTGTCAACCACGCGACGAAGTTAAACAGGCGCGTGTTGACGTACTCTCCCATCAACTCTTTTTTATTGATGAGTACGATCATGAACACCAGAACAAACGGCAGCACGACACCATTCAATACCTGCGACAGTAAGGCGATTCTGATCAGCCGCTGCTCCGGGATCAGAAGCTCCAGAACTGCGCCCGCCACGATCAAGAGCGTGTACAGCCAATAGAAGGCCGGGGCTTCGCCGAACTTCCTGCCTACGCCGGATTCGAACCCCAGTCCCTCGCAGACGGTGTACGCGGTTGAGAGCGGCAAGATCGACGCCGCGAATAGAGACGCGTTGAACAATCCGACAGCGAACAGGATGTAGGTGTAGTCCCCGGCGAGCGGGCGCAGTGCCTGAGCCGCGTCAGCCGCCGTATTGATGTTGCGGTACCCGTGGACGTAGAGGGTGGCCGCGCAGGCCACGATGATGAACCAGGCTACGACATCCGTGAAAATGCAGCCCACAATCACGTCCAGGCGTGACGCGTTATAGCCGCGCTTGGTCACGCCTTTTTCGACAATCGAAGACTGCAGATAGAACTGCATCCAGGGTGCGATCGTGGTGCCGATCACTCCGATCACCGCGAACAAGTAAGCCTGGCTGCGAAAATCGCGCAGCGCCGGCGGTTGTATGGTCGCGATCGAGGCCTCGAGCCATGACGGCTTGGCCAGCACGCCGGCCAGAATGTAGGTCACGTAGAAAAACGATGCCGCCAGAAAAACTTTCTCCACGCTCTTGTACTGGCCTTTGACCACGATCAACCACACAATCACGGCGCACACCGGCACGGTGATAAATTTGGAAAAACCGAACAGCCCCAGACTGGTGGCGATTCCGATGAATTCGGTGAGCACGTTGCCGAAGTTGATGATCAGAATTCCGATCATCATGAGGAACGTGATGCGAAAACCGAACTCCTCGCGGATCAGATCGCTCAAACCCTTGCCGGTTACGGCGCCCATGCGAGCGCACATTTCCTGCACCACGATCAGGGCGAGCGTGATCGGGATCATGGTCCACAGCAGATGAAGTCCGAATCGTGCGCCAGCGTCAGAGTAGGTAAAGATGCCGCCGGAATCGTTATCGACGTTCGCGGTAATGAAACCCGGCCCAACTACGGCGAGGATGAACAGGATCCGGGTTTTCGAACGTCTCAGGAACTTCATGGGCACAGTTCGCAGACATAGAGATGGAACGGATTACGGCCACAGCGACGCCACAGGATAAACGCAGTCCGCGAATCTGGCCAAAGGAAAAGTGCTCCAGGGGGGAAATTGGGGATGGCGGAGTTGGTGCGGGGAGTGGGGCAGGTCGTAGGTGTTAGGTCTTGGGTCTTGGGCGCGAGTTCGGAACGACCGGATCGCATCCCAGGACCTAACACCTAAGACCCAATACCCGCTTCCTACAGTTTCGATCGCAGCATGCTGATCACGTCGTCCGACGTTATTACGCCCTTCAGCTTGTTGCGCTGGTCGACGACAGGGAGGGTCAGGAGGTTGTATTTGTCGAATAGTTCGGCTACTTCGTTTTCCTCAACGCCCTCATGCGCAAGGACGAGGGGCTCCTGGGTTAGCGACAGCATTGGAGTTGAGGGTGGGACGAGTACGATTCTCGCCAGGGGAACCGCACCCACCAGAGTTCCGTGAGAATCGACCAGGTAGATCGTGCTGACGGCTTCGACTCCGCCTTCAAACTCGCGCATGGAATCGACGGCATTCTGTACCGTCGCCGCGACTGGGAGGGCGAGAAACTCGGTCGTCATGCGGCCCGCGGCGGTCTCTTCCCGATGTTCGAGCAGTTCGACGACGTCCTGTTGTGCTTCGGGCTGCATCTGGGTCAGGATTTGTTCGGTTCGCTCTTCTGGCAGATCGCCCAGCAGATCGGCGGCTGCGTCGGGGTCCATTTCGCCGACGATATCGGCTGCTCTTCCGGAATCGAGCGACTCTACGATCGCCTTCTGAACCTTGGGTTCGACTTCCTCCAGGGCCTCGGCTGCGACGCCCTCATCCAAAGTCTGGAATACAGCCTGGCGTTCGTCGGGAGCCAGGTCTTCGACAATGTCGGCAATGTCGGCCGGGTGCAACTTTGCGAGACCCTCGTGGGAGATTTTAAGTTTCACGCGGCGGGCGGGATCCGTCTCGATCACGTCAATAAAATTCCACGGAATCGTACGGGGAGGAATCCTGCCGAGGAGCGCCTGCAGTGCCGTCCTGGGGGCGACGCCGCGCAGCAGGCGCCGGATGGCTCCACGAGCGCCAACGTCCACCGACAGGACGCGCAAAACGGGATTCGGCCGACTGAGATCTTTCTGCGGATCGACCTGCAGATCGACGTCGTTGACCCGGACCACTTTTCGTCCGTTGATGTCGATCACTTGCTGATCGAGCAGATCTCGCTCCAGCAAAAACAGACCCTCAGCGCCGTTGGCTGGCAACCACTCTGCAGCCGCGGTCGCGGCTCTTATGCCGCCGTTGATCGCCGATACCGAGGCGAAGGGCAGAACCCGGTTGCCTGATTTCGTCTTGACGATCAGAGAGGAAATACGGGAACGATCCTCCTGCGGCGCGAGCGTGACTTCGCGCACACGTCCACTTGCCGCGCCGGACGGGTCATACACCGTAGCGCCCAGCAGTTCGCTCAGGGCAAGCGTCAGCATCGCGTCATCATCCCGCTAGAGAATAACGAAGTCGCGCGGGAATCGGAAAGAAAATCCGACCGATGAGCAATCCTTTAGGTAATTGGGTCTCGGGGATGGTGCTGGCTATAAGACGTCATGCAAGATTTCCCTCCCAGATCGCTCTATCATCGCTCTATCTAGGAAAGCAGCCTCGGTTAGGGTCAAACCAATCCGGCACTGCGTCGTCTAAAGCGGAAGGGATAAGAGATTTCCTCCTGCCGGCCTCGTTCTTACCCTGGCACTCTGGCAAAAAGGGTCTCAACCTCGGCATACAGGGAAAAGGGGCGGGAACTGCGGGCTCCGTGCACCCGTATACTATTGAGATATCGTGCGTCGCATCTTCGACATCTTCGGCCAGACTCTGCGGGCCCTCTGGGCGCATAAGCTGCGCTCGTTCCTCACTATGTTCGGGATTGCGTGGGGAGTGGGTTCGCTGCTGCTGCTGGTCGGCCTAGGGGAAGGATTCCGCTCCGGCAACCGCAAGCAGTTCGATTCGCTTGGCGAAAATGTCATGTTCATCTGGTCGGGCCGGGCTCCGGTTATGCAAGGCAGCTTTACCGCGCTGCGCCAGTACTACCTGACCTATCGTGATTATGAGGACATTCTGCGCGAATGCCCGAGCGTAGGAGCTGCCGCACCGGTGATTTCACGGGGCGACATTCGAGCGGTGAGCGATTTCTTCCAGGCCAGCGGGCAGATTATGGGCGTTCCCTCCGCGTTCAACCAGATCCGCTACTTTCCGATCAATGAGGGCCGATTTCTCAACGAAATGGACGATGTGCAGCGGCGGCCGGTCATTGTGATCGGAGATGAAGTGCGACGCACACTGTTTCCCGGCCGCCCGGCCGTGGGCAGCACCATTTTGCTGAATGGTGTTCGGTTCGAAGTGATTGGGACGCTGCAGAAGGTGGGCCACGGCGACAACATGAATCAGAATCTGCGCAGCCTGGTCCCGTTCCACACCATGCAGGACTATTTCCGTCCTCTGAACGCTGGCATTGAAACGGACGTTATTTCGTTCATTAACTATCAGCCGAAATCGCGCGCCCTGCATGAAACGGCGCAGCAGGAAGTTCACAAAATTATTGCCCGAAACCACGGGTTCAACCCCAACGATCCAGATTCGTTTGACGAATGGGACACGATCAAAACGGTGGATCAGATCGGCAAGATTTTCGATGCGATGAACCTGTTTCTGGGTAGCGTAGGTCTGGTCACGCTGGCCCTGGGCGCGATCGGCATCATCAATATCATGCTGGTCGCGGTTGCCGACCGGACGCGCGAGATCGGACTGCGAAAGGCCGTGGGCGCTACCAATTCCAGCATTATGTTCCAGTTCTTTGTCGAGGGCGCGTTTCTGACGCTGTTGAGCGGAGGGATCGGCATTGCCGGGGCGGCGGCCCTGATGAGCCTGCTTGCGAATGTAAGTCTTGGGGATGGATTCGATCCTCCGAAGCTGGTCGCTTCCACCGCCGCGCTGGCGGTGATTTCGCTGGGGTTGGCGGGCGTGGCCGCCGGACTTTATCCCGCGCGGCGAGCGGCAATGCTCGAACCCGTGGAGGCCCTGCGCAAGGAATAGTATGCACCGCGACCTTCTCCAACAAGCGTATTCGGCGATGAAGCACGACCTTCGCCGCACCCTGCTCACCATGGCTGGAATGGCGTGGGGCATTGCGACCGTGGTCCTGCTGCTCTCCTATGGCAACGGCTTTGGTAAGGCTATCGAGACGATTTTTCAGAGTTTTGGCGCGACCGCCGTAGGAGTGTTCCCGGGCCGGACTTCGCAGCAAGCCGGGGGCAACAAGGCCGGCGTGCAGGTTCGCTTCACCAACGACGACATCGAACTGTTGCGCAACAATGTGCCGCTTTGCCGCCATGTAGTGCGCGAAGCCGACAAGCAGTCCACCGTACAAAATGACAACCGATCGTTCACCTTCCCCGTAATGGGCCTCGATCCTTCCATCCAGGCAATCTGGAACCTTGACATTGCCGAAGGACGTTTTCTGAACGACGCCGATAACCTGCAGCACGGACTTTATGCGGTGATTGCATCGGAAGCGCGCGAGAGACTTTTCTCCGGTATGCCGGCGGTGGGCGAATCGATCCGCATCGACGGGGTTACGTTTGAGGTGATCGGCGTGGGAGCGCCCCGCATGCAGGAGGGCGATAACGACAATAACCGCGTCGTCTACATCCCGTACAACTCGATGGATGTGATCAAGGACAACCATTATCTCGACGGGATGTGGTTGGATTCAGCCGGGCTCGATCACGACAAGATGGATAGGACGATCCGGGACACGCTGTCGGCGGCGCACGGCTTTAAACCAGACGATCAGCGCGCCGTGTTCGTGTTTGACGCCCAGAAACAGCTTTCGCAGTTCGGCATTATCAGTATGGCGTTGAAAGTTTTGCTGGCGTTTATTGGAACGGTGACGCTGGGGATCGGCGGCGTCGGCCTGATGAATATCATGCTGGTGTCGGTAACGCAGCGCACGCGCGAAATTGGCGTGGAAAAAGCGCTGGGCGCGCGCCGCCATGACATTCTCTTCCAGTTCCTGTCCGAGGCGATGGTGATTACCGCCGCCGGTGGGGCGCTCGGGATTCTTCTATCTTATGCGGTTTCGATTCTGGCGGGCCGCATCACGTTCTACAGCGCTATGGCCAAACACGCGGAAGCGGCGGACATCCGTCTCATTGTTTCGCCCATGATTCTGGTTGTCGCCACGACGATTCTGGCCATCGTGGGAGTAATTAGTGGCATGGTACCGGCGCTGCGCGCCGCGAACCTCGATCCCATCGAGGCTCTGCGCTACGAGTAGCGCCCAGTTGGGGCGATTTGAGTTTCTCTGCGAAAGCCAGGTAAATCAAAACACTTAAACCGCGCAGAACGCGGAGAAATTCCGCCGAGGTCGCGGAGAAAACCGGCTCGGCGTTTAGAATCAGAAACCAGCAATGCCGGACGACATCCTCAGCATTCCGCCGCCACCTGCCGATGCGCGCGTGACTTACGGTTCGGATCCAAACCAATTCCTCGATTTGCGGTTGCCTTCTTCGAAACAAAAGGCTCCGTACCCGATCGTGATCAACATCCATGGCGGCTATTGGCGCGCGAAATACGATCTCGGCCACGCCGGCCACCTGTGCGCGGCTCTGACTGCCAAGGGACTGGCAACGGCCAATCTGGAATACCGCAGAATTGGTAACGAGGGCGGAGCGTGGCCGGGGACCTTCGAGGACATCCGCTCGGCTTATAGCTTTCTGATGCAGAACGCAAGCCAGCACAATCTTGATCCGCGCCGCATTGTGACGATGGGACACTCCGCTGGAGGCCAGCTTGCACTTTGCCTCGCCGCTCACGAACCCAGCCTGAAGCGTGTGGTCTCGCTTGCAGGAGTGGTCGATTTGCAGCGCGCGTACCAGCTTCACCTGAGTAATGACGCGGTAGTCGAATTTTTGCGCGGAACCCCCACCGAGGTTCCCGATCACTACCGTGAAGCCGACCCCATGCAACTTTCCATTCCGCAGGCCAGCCAGTGGCTGGTTCACGGTTCGGACGATGATGTGGTTCCTCCTGACTTTAGCCGTGACTACGTCGCCGCCAAGCGGAAACGGAGCGTCCGGGAAAAGGAAGACGCACATCTGCTCGAGATTCCAGGCTCGGGGCATTTCGACGTGATCGATCCCCGCACTCCGGCGTGGAAGCAGATTCAGGAGTTGGTGCTGCGGCTCAGCGCATAGAAGGAATCTGTCGACCTAGCTTCGTTCGACGCGTTCGCAGTATGCGCGTTCATCCGCGAAAATCCGCGGCGAAAATGGTCGTACCGAATCCCTTATAATCGTCGATCGTACTGGGTCACCCAGAGAGGAATCCCTTGCCCTTCGACGATCTTCGCCAGTGGATCGCTGCGCTGGACCGCGCCGGCGAACTGAAGCGCATTCAGACCGAAGCCGACCCCGTTCTTGAGATTGCCGAGATTACCGACCGCGTCTCCAAGAGCCGCGACGCCAAGGGCGCTAGCGGCGGCGCGGCGCTTCTCTTCCAAAAACTCAAGGGCCACCCCGGCTCACAACTACTCATCAACCAGTTCGGCTCCGAAGCGCGCATGAAGCTTGCACTGGGCGTGAATTCGTTCGATGAAATTGCGGACCGCATCCGGATGTTCATGGATGTGAAATCGCCACAGGGATTTCTCGACAAGCTGAAGATGCTTCCGCTGCTGACCGAAATGGGCAAGTTCTTCCCGCGCACAGTATCTACCGGTCCGTGCAAAGAAGTAATTCAACGCGATAATTTTTCGCTGCTTGACTTCCCTATTCTGCAATGCTGGCCGAAAGATGCCGGACGCTTCATTACTCTCCCGTGCGTCACTACACGCGATCCCAAGTCCGGCAAACGCAACCTCGGCATGTATCGCATGCAGGTCTGCGACGAGCGCACCACGGGAATGCACTGGCAGCGTCAGAAGGTTGCGGCCGAGCACGCGCGCGAGCGGATGCGCGCCGCCGCAGGAAGCCGTACGGATCGTGGAGCGGCAGACGCCCCTTCGACAGTCTCAGGGCAGGCATTCGTCCGCCCGGCCGGCACTGACTGTGCTCGCGCGGCGGTCGACATTATGGCACGATCATCGGGTGGGTCGGTTCTCGCGGAGGGCGAGCGGCCTTCGGGCAAAATGGAAGTCGCGGTTGCGATTGGTACCGATCCGGCAGTAACTTTCTCGGCGATCGTTCCTGCGCCACCTGAGGTTGAGGAATATCTGATCGCCGGATTCCTGCGCGGCGCTCCGGTCGACCTGGTCAAGTGCGAGACAGTCGACCTGGAAGTTCCCGCGTCGAGCGAGATTGTTCTTGAAGGTTATGTGAATCTTGACGAACTGCGCTCCGAAGGACCCTTCGGCGATCACACCGGGTTTTATTCCCTGGAAGATCTCTATCCTGTTTTCCATGTCACTTGCGTGACGCATCGCAAGGATCCGATCTACGCGACCACAATTGTTGGCAAACCTCCGCAGGAAGACGCCTACATGGGCAAGGCCGTCGAACGGATTTTCTTGCCGGTGATGAAGCTGACGATTCCGGAATTGGTGGACATCAACCTGCCTATCGAAGGCGTGTTCCACAATCTGATGATCGTCTCGATCAAGAAGTCCTATCCCGGCCAGGCGCGGAAAGTGATGAATGCGATATGGTCGCTGGGCCAGGCGATGTTCACCAAGTGCATCGTCGTGGTGGACGAAGACGTTGACGTGCAGGACCTCGGCGACGTGACGCTAAAAGTGCTGAATCACATCGACCCCGAACGGGATATTCAATTCACGATGGGCCCCGTGGATTCGCTGGACCATGCCGCGCGCCTGCCAAACTACGGATCGAAGATGGGCATCGACGCGACGCGCAAGTGGGCCACCGAAGGCTTCGCCCGACCCTGGCCCGACGAGATCGTTATGGATGCGAAGACAAAGGCACTGGTCGACGGCAAGTGGAAGGCGCTGGCCAAGGAACTGGGAATGGAATAGCTCTCTCGCCACTAGCGAGCCGGTTCTACATTCGCGCTCAACTGCTCATATCCAGCGCAACGCAATACTGGCAGGCGCGGATACTTGGGAAACGTCGGATCAGTGGCCGAGCGCCCGCACAGGTAAAAGGTCGATCCACGATCGGACTCGATCCGCCGCATGAAACCGCAGTCGGCGCACAGGCCCACGTGCGGCTGCCGCGATTCTCTCTTCTCTTCTTTACTCACCTGCTTTACTCACCTTCATACAATAGCGCCCGTAAGGGCGCGGTCACGAGGGCTTATCCCGCGAGCCAGTGCAGCCGTTTTCATTCTTCTTCGTTCTTCGGGCGGGGGAATCGTTTCTGGCCGCCTGAAGAAATATTCACTGAATATTGACAATTTTTGCACGGCTTCGTCTTGAATCTTGCTAACCCATTTTGCTATAAGGCTTTCCAATTACAAGGAGGTTCTACGTGCAGTCTGCTAGCAACGGTCTGTTCTTTTCTCTCTTGCGTTCCCTGCGCAGCCCCGTCATGTTTCTTTTGAGCGTCGCACTCCTCGGCATTTTTCTTCTGACTCAGTTCGTATCTGCACAACAGACGCTCGGATCAATTAACGGAACGGTCACCGACGCCAGCGGCGCGGTGGTGCAAGGCGCCAGCGTCAAGATCCGCGCAGTCGCCACCAATCTCGAAGTAACGGCGGAGACCAAAAGCGACGGATCGTTCAGCATTGCCGACCTGCCTATCGGCACCTACGAAGTCAAATTCGTGAAGGACGGATTCGAAACAGCGGCGTATCCGCAGATTATAGTGCAGGGCAACCGCACGACCACAGTGAGCGCCAAGCTGAAAACGGGAGCGGCGTCATCCGTTATCACAGTCGAAGCTACGCCACTCCTGAATCAGACGGACACTACGACGGGCTACACGCTGAGTGACACACAGATCGCAGAAATACCTTTAGGCACGGGGAGTTTGACGCAGGCGGCGATTCTGAGCCCGGGAGTGAGCGCTGACTTTCTCAACACCGCGGGAACCAATGCCGGGCTCGGCAATCAGGCCATCTGGGCCAATGGCCAGCGCGATACGAGCAACAGCTTCACCCTGAACGGCGTGTCTGGTAACAACGTGTTCAACGGCAAGTCGACCAGCCAGGTGACTTCCGGCCGTGTGGCTGTGAACATCGGTGAAAACGGAAACGGCAATAATCCGAGCGGGGAAATCGTAACCAGCACGTCGGTGTATGGCGCGATTGGGCAAGCGCTACCCAGCCCGCCGCCTGAAACGGTGCAGGAAATGCATGTCAACTCGGCGATGTATGACGCATCGCAGGGCGCCTACAGCGGCGCTCACCTGGAATTGACCACTAAGTCCGGCGCGAACGCGATTCACGGCGGAGCGTACAACTATTACGAAACCTCAAAGTGGAACGGGAATCAATGGTTCTACAACTATAACCAACTGCCGCGCCCACCCCTGCACCGCGAAGTTTTCGGGGGGCTCATCGGGGGTCCGATTAAGAAGGACAGACTGTTTTACTTCGCGTCGTATCAAGGCACCCGCGCGGACGATCAGTTGCTTGCGACCTCGTTGGTCGCCGTGCCTCCGGACTTGACCAGCAGTCGCGACGCCGCGAGCTTGGCTGCCGTCGCAAACGAGGATTTTAGCTCCAGCGGTTGCGGCACCGGCACCAATCCGCCATGCCTGAACATCCAGCCAAGCCAGATCACGGCCCAGGCCCTTGCCATCATGCAGCAGAAGGCGCCCGATGGCAGCTACTTTGTACCGAACGCCGCCACCGGCACTCAGTTGGCGAGTCTACAGAACCAGTCAGCCGATGCCGCAGTGCAGGGCGGCAGTTCGGTTTTCCGGGCGGATCAGTTGAACGGCAACATCGACTATTATTTCAGCGCCAAGGATCGGCTGGCGGCGAAGTATTATTATCAACGCGACCCCAACACCACGCCGTTTGCGAACAGCCAACTGCTCGGCTTTCCGCAGACCATGCATGCAGGCAGTCAGGCGCTTTCTCTCGACAATACGACATCGATAACTCCAAATCTCACCTGGGAGCAGCGGATTGGTTTTGTTCGCGAGCTTGCCAATTCGGCGCAGAGCCAATTTCTTACTCCGTCGGCGGTGAACATTAACCTGCTGGGCAAAAGCTTGTTCCCCTCGATCGGCATCCATAACGCGGATGGCTTGTTCGACTCCTCATCCATCGGGCCGTCCAGCAATTTCGCCAATACGGGAATGTTTCAGAACAATTTCGAGGCAGCCAGCAGCGTGCAATGGGTTCGTGGCCGCCACGCGATCTCGACGGGATTCAGTTTCGATTACACGCAGCTCAATATCATCAACCGAAATGATCAGCTGGCCAGCGTGAACTTCGCCGACTTCCCTGGGTTCCTCCAGGGACAGGTGTGCAGCCCGACTTTTCCCTGTGGCAGCCAGCCTCCGTCCGAACTTCTCACCGGAGGAACGAGCCGTCACTACCGGACCCGGCAGGCGGGAGCCTACGTGCAGGACAAAATACGGCTCAGATCCGACCTGACGGTCGACGTAGGGCTGCGATGGGATTGGGACGGCCCGCTCTATGAGGCCAACGGACTACTGGCGAATTTCTACCCCCAGAATTATTCCTACGATGTGGCGAGCGACTCGATTACGAACATTGGGCTGGTCATCGCGGGAAACAATAAAGCGTTCGGTTCGAAGGGCGTAAGCAATTCAACTATTACAGGACGGCAATGGGGATTTGCGCCGCGCATCGGCCTAGCTTACAGCCCCTCGTTTGCTAAGAATGTGGTGGTGCGTGCGGGCTTCGGCATGTACTACGACCGCGGCGAGTATTTCACTGAACTGTCGCCGCCTGCCGGTGGCGGCATCAGCGGGCCGTTTGGCGTAACTGTGGAAGAACCGTTCGTTGTACCCTTCTTCGCGCCTCCGAACGCCACCTTCGGGGTTCCCTTCGGCACGACCGCGCCGCCCCCTCCTCCGAGTAATCTGACTGCTGTCGAGTCGCTGTTGCCGAACGCCTCCAACCTGATCAACCAGACCACACCCTACTGCACTAACAACAATCTGACATCCGGCTGCAGTCCGCTTTACTTTGGTGGCTACAATCCCAAGAACACTCTTCCGTACTCGGAAAACTGGACATTGGATCTTCAGTGGCAGCCGCGCAACACGCTAGTCTTGACTCTCGGCTACGTTGGGAACCATGGCGTTCACGAAACGATTCCACTTCCTTTCAATCAGGCGCGGATCGCCACCTCACAAAACCCAGCTCTGGCCAACGGCCCATTCCAGCAGAACTACTCCTACGGGTTCAATATGAATTGCTTTCCCATTTTCCCGTGCACGGAAGCCAATCTGCAGGCGGGACCGCTCGTGCTGGCGGCTGAAAACGTGAACGCACTCGTAGTTGGCGCGGGCACCGGAAACGCGTCTCTACGGGTTCCCTACATCGGGTACGATCCCAACTCCGACTTCAACAGCGCGGTCGGAATTTCCAACTACGATGCTCTGCAAGTGAGCGTCACCAAGCGTTTGAGCCACGGACTCCAAGTAACGGGCGCGTACACTTATTCGCACACGCTTGATGAGCAGAGCGGTCTGGGGCTTTTCTACAACGGCAACGACCCCAACAACCCGCGTTCCTCCTATGGAACTTCGGACTTCGACCGCACTCATGTATTCACCGTCAGTTACCACTACGACCTTCCAACCAGCGCGCACGCCACGAGCTGGCTCAAACAGGTCGTCAATGGATGGGGAATTAACGGCGTTACCGTCCTGCAGAGCGGGCAGCCCTACAGCGTGGTCGACTACAGCGGCGGCGTTGCCGGCATTTACTGGGGTGGTGGCCAGGATCTGACGACTAATCCCATTGTCCCGGTCGGAGGCGTCGGTGCGACTTCAAGTCAGCCCCTGCTTCAGGGCACGACCGGCATAAATGGGCAGAAACCTGTGCTGAATCCTGCGGCCTTCGGTCCAGTACCAGCCTTCGCACCGGGGACAAACGGCGTACCGAATTGCGACTCGAGTTCAGGAAAGCAGGTGTGCGACACTTTCGAAAACGGTTATACGACTGGCGGACGAAACATTTTTCGCGGGCCGTTCCAAAATCGCTTTGATTTTGGAGCCTCCAAGAATTTCACTTTCGGCGAGCGATTCGCCCTGCGTTACGACATAAATGCCTTTAACATCTTCAATCATCCGAGCTTTGATATTCCCAACAACAATGTGGATTTCAATGCTTTCTGCAACCCTCCGTCGTCCAGTTTTTCCTGCTCATCGGTAGGATATGCAATTCCGCCGTATGGACACCTGGGGCAGCTGGCTCATACGATTGGCAGCCCCCGCTTCATCCAGATGGCGCTGCACTTGACGTTCTAGACTCGATGTTTTAATAAAGTCGCGGCCAGAATACGGGACGTTCTGAGTAATCGGAATGTCCCCTATCCTTCTGTCCCAAGG
>Ga0070733_10000680_pt1 | contig 26814 bp, 23 predicted proteins | sample Coa_R1_9_FD_66450 | JGI IMG/M metagenome (GOLD analysis project Ga0070733, IMG submission 66450) | Surface soil microbial communities from Centralia Pennsylvania, which are recovering from an underground coalmine fire - Coalmine... | ecosystem: Environmental > Terrestrial > Soil > Unclassified ...
GCAGCAGCCGGAGAAGCAGGCGGCGGGCCACGGGCGCAACGGCGCAGCTGCATTTACGGGGGCAAACAGAGTTAGGGTCGCTGAACTAAACCGCTTCGCGGTAATCCGGAAAGACCGGAGTCACGGCAGCGGCGCGGCTAGTGGTTCCCAACGGGTGTCAAACCATTCCTGCAAGCCACCGCGCTACTATGAGTTCGGCATCAGCTGGTGCTCGCTGCGAAGCAACCTCGCTCAGAAAGCTGATGCGATCAGGCGCGCCGAGCACCGTCTGGAAGACGCCCCTGCCGGCGGGGTGGCGTGGTTGAGGAACCGTCTCGCGAATCAGGAGTTTGTGCTTTTCTGCGGGGCCGGCATTTCTGTATCGCCTCCCTCGTCAGCCCCGGCGTTCCTGGAGCTGCGCACGTCCGTAATGCTGGCGCTCACTGATCTCCTTGTCCAGCGGGACATGATGCTTCCGGACGATCGCATGGCCGTGGAAACTACGCTGGGGCGGCTCGACAGGCGCGCCGATTTGAGTCTTCCGCCCGAACTGGTTTTTCATGTGGATCAGGGACGCTCTCGGGTTTGACACCGTCCATCGTCTGCTGAAGTGTTGTCTGGATCGCGGCCTCCCGAACGCAAACCATCTGGCAATCCGAAAGCTCTTCTCCTGAACGGGCACCCGGATCAGCGGCCTGATCACGCCGAATTTCGACTTGTACCTTGAAAAGGCGTTCGAGGGGATACATGTCGACCGTTCCGTAGTGGACCAAACACCGGACGGGGAGGGCCATCGAATCTTCAAGCCTCACGGATCGCTTGATCGCCCCGAATCGATCGCGATCACAATCGATCGGATTCTGAGGCGGCTCAAAGGATCTGCCCGTCGTACTTTCGAGGCCATGACCCGGGGCCGGCGGATCGCCAACGCCATCTTGCTCGACCCGTTTGAAGCGGACGAAGCCGTTGCCAATGCGCTGATACAGACGGAGCGCGTGCCCTACGTTCCGGAGAATTTCGGCGCCTATTTCGACCAGGTGGTCCGGCACGCCGCCTGCGATATTCAAAGGCGGCACTCGCGTCAGCCCCCGATGGCTTCGCTCGACGACATCGCGCTACATTTTGACCTTTATTACGACTCGCCTTCGCCCGAGGAGGAGCTTATCGGCGGCGAAACCGGACAGATGGTTCGCTCCGCGCTCGCCGAACTCGCTCCGGAAGAGCAAAACGCCGTCATACTTCACCATGTCGAAGGCCTGTCGATTCCCGAGACCGCCCGTGTCCTCGGATTGACGGTCTATCGCACCCAGAACGTTCTGGTGCGGGCGCGCCGAAAACTCCGCGAGATCCTCGCTCCCCGGCTCGCCCGTTGCGGCCCGGCCCCCGAAAAGCGTTGTGCCCGGCACTGCCTGGCATCCGCCTGAGCCTTACCCGTCACGATAGGAAGAAAAGATATGCCCACGATGTCAGAAGTGTGCACCGCGGTCGCGCTTGCCGTGATCGCCGCAATCATCGTCGAAAAGCTCAAGGCGCGGAAGGGTCGCCGGGTAAGGATCACGATCAAGATCGAGGAATAAGTCATGGGGCCCATAGCGCGGGAACTCGCGTCTCCTTGCCTTGTTGCGTCGAATCTTTGGCCGAATCCGTGTACATGTTTTGTACAAAGGGGCTGAGATTCCCGCGAACAAGGCCGTTCCTGCGATTGCCGTTTCTGTAACTTACAGGAAACAGGAGAAGGCGGCGAATACGGGTCCCGTTAGCGCTACCAATTTAATCAACTACTTACGGATATTGCGCTCATACATTTTTCGGGCGCGTTCTGTCGCTGAAATTTTCCCACTTGCGTGAAGGCAGCGATTACTGGATTAAGGTGCGAACCGGATCCATCGCCCGGCCCTCGGCACTCCGAGCAGATAAAGCGCCGCACCCATAATTAGAGTGCCGACGAGCAGCGCACATAATACGGTGACCGAGGCGGGAGGAAGGCCGCTGAAAATGGCGCCGATGACGATGGGCAGGCTCTGCTGCAATAGTCCGGAAAAGGTCGGCGCCGTATAGCTCAGCGTTCGACGTAATGACAAAGGACCGGCGTCAACAATCCGGAAAGAAAATCTTTGATTGTTATTGCCGTTCCGAGCGGGAACACTTAAGCGGGCGGAGCGGAACTATACCGGCTGCGTCTGGCGGATGGCGAGATGCTGGCGGAGCTTCTCGATGGCGGCTTCCGGAGTGATCCCATATTTGGCGCGGAGCAGATCCACCTTTCCGTGCTCGATGAACTGGTCGGGCCAGCCGATGCGAACCACCGGGGTGGTGAGGCCCAGGTTGTTCAACTCCTCCAGCACGGTGCTGCCGAAGCCTCCGCGAAGAACGTGGTCTTCGAGCGTCAGAATCACTTCGACCGAATTCGCGTAGAATTCAAGCGTCTTCACGTCGATCGGCTTGGCGAAGCGGGCGTTGATCACCGCCGCGCCGATGCCTTTACCCTCCAGCTTGCGTGCGATCTCTTCGGCCATGGGTACCAGCGAGCCCAGCGCGAAAATGGCTACCCTGTCGTGGCTGCTGTGCTGAAGCAGTTCGGCCTGGCCGACCGGAATGGCCCGGGGAACGTCCTTGACGGGCGTGCCGGGTCCCAAGCCGCGTGGATAACGTACCGCAACGGGGCCATCCCACTGCTTGGCCGTGAACAGCATGTCGGCCAGTTCGTCTTCGTCTTTCGGAACCATGTGCACCAGGTTCGGGATGGATCGCAGATAACTGATGTCGAAAAGGCCGTGGTGCGTCGGGCCATCGTCGGCGGAAAGGCCGCCGCGATCGATGCAGAACACCACGGGAAGATTCTGGAGGCAGACATCGTGCACGATGGGGTCGAAGGCACGCTGCAGGAACGTGGAATAGATCGCGCAGAAAGGTTTCCAACCTTTGGCGGCCAGACCGGCGGCGAAAAGAACCGCGTGTTCCTCGGCAATCCCCACGTCGAAATATCTGTCGGGATGAATTGGCTGGAACCGGTCGAGACCGGTGCCGTTGGGCATGGCGGCGGTGATCGCCACAACCTTCGGATCGAAGTTGGCGAGCTTCACCATCGTGTCGGCGAATACCTCGGAGTATGTGCGCCGGCCCAGCGGTTTCGTCTCGCCCGTATCGGGATTGTAGGGGCCAAGGCCGTGAAATTTCTTCTGCTTTTCCAGCGCCGGCTCGAAGCCTTTGCCCTTCTGGGTGAGCACATGGAGCAGCACGGGGCGGTCCTGCCGTTTGAGAAATTCCAGCGTTTTGATCAGCGTGGCGATATCGTGCCCGTCGATGGGCCCGAAGTATTTCACCCCCAGTTCCTCGAAAATGACGCTGGGTAACAGCATCCCCTTGGCGACCTCTTCGGCCTTGCGCGCCATGCGAAGGGCCGTGACGCCGCCCAGCCGCTGGACGAGTTTTCCGGCGCGGTCGTGCAGATAATCGAATCGCGGGCTGGTGACGATTTTGTTGAGGTAACTGGCGATGGCGCCGACGTTTTTGTCGATGGACCACTCGTTATCGTTCAGAACCACAATCAACCGTTTCGTGTGGTGCGCGATATTGTTCAGGGCCTCGTACGTGATTCCGCATGTAAAAGCGGCATCGCCGGCCACCGCGACGACGTGTTCTTTGCCGCCCGCCTTGTCGCGCGCAACGGCCATGCCGAGCGCCGCCGAGAGTGCCGTGCCGGCGTGTCCGGCGCCATAGCAATCGTGCGGACTTTCAGTGCGCAGCATGAATCCGTTCAAGCCGCCCGGCGTGCGTATCGTGTGGAATCGTTCCTGGCGTCCCGTCAGCAGTTTGTGGACGTAGGCCTGATGGCTCACGTCAAACAGCAACATGTCGTCCGGGGTGCGGAATACGCGATGCAGCGCGATGGTGAGTTCCACCACGCCGAGGTTCGGACCGAGATGCCCGCCGTTGCTTGAAAGGACTGTGATCAGCCGCTCGCGTATTTCCGCAGCCAGTTGTTCGAGTTCGGCCAGGGACAAGTTTTTGACCTGCTCCGGCGAATCGATACCCTCGAGTATGCTTGCCATGGTCGGCGGTCCGAATCTCCACAATATCCTACTTGATCCCGCCGGGTACTGTTACGCGAAAACGACGGCTGCGGGACTCCGGTACTATCCCTCGTGTTCATCGAGGCGCATCATGTGTCTTGCCCCCCGCTCTCCGGACACCAACCAACGCGCTGCTGATCTTCATTGTTCTCCAGTGCCTGGACGTCCTGACTAGGCTGATATTTCTGAACCACGGCATGGTGGAGGGGAACCCGGTCGTGCGCTGGGCCCTATCTCGCGCTTACGCGCCGTGGGTAGGCCTGACCGCGTCGAAGGTGGTGGCGGCGATGGTCGGTCAGTACTGCTATCGCAGCAGACGGATTACCTTGCTCCGGCGGGCAAACGCAGGGTATTCATTGGTGGTCGGTTGGAATCTGCTTGCGATCGCGCCGGTTCTGTTCGCTCACTGATCTGCTCACCGATCTATTCATTCCGATTTGTTCATTCCGATTTGTTCATTGTGGCGGAGATATGGCGGGTACGGCCGGTGCCTGTGAAGCCGACGGAATCTGCTGAAGTTGTGCCGGCGCCTGCCGCAGGCTTTGTATCAGTTTCTCGACGGGGATGGCTTCGTTCGGCGGCTCCGCCGGAACCGGGCCTGTAACATCCGCGCCCGGAGTACGCGGATACGTGCCTGTATTGGGCGCGAGAAACGGCCTGGGGAAGTTCAACGCAGGCACCGGCCGGCCGGCGGCAATCGGGCGGACCAGTTCAGGGGTCACAATGACAATCAACTCGGTGTTCGTCCTCGAAACGGACTTCGACTGAAAGAGTTTTCCCAACACCGGAATGTCCCCGATGAAAGGAATTTTCTCGAAAGTGTCCGTTGCCCGGTTATCGAGAAGCCCCCCGATCGCGAAACTCTGTCCTTCGCTCAATTCGACCTGCGTGTTCAGCTTGCGCGTAGTCAGCGCCGGGACGTTGAAGCCGCTTACGGACAATCCATTCGTAAAATCCAGAGCGCTCACCTCGGGCGCCACCTGCAGATAAATGGTTCCGCGCGGGGTGATTGTGGGCAGGAAAGTCAGCCGTACGCCGAACTCCCGGAATTGAATGGAGACGATCGGGGTGCCTCCCGAAGCCGCGCTGACACTCGGGAATGGAAATTCTCCACCGGCCAGAAAGCTTGCCTGTTTACCGTTCTCCGCCAGCACATTCGGCTCGGCGAGAACCTGCAGAAACCCCTTCACCTGCAGCGCCTGAATGGTTGCGCCCAGATTCAGATCGGAGCGGAAAAGGAAAAGATTGAGGGCGTCCGACAGAGTCGCCGCGATGGGGGAAGCGGGGGGAACCGATGAGAACGCGGGAGGCGAGAACTGCTGCGTGCCTATGGTACCGATGTTGTTGCCCGCGCCGGTGCTCACGATATTCAATCCCAGTTGTGTGCTGATACTCCGGTCCACGCTCGCGAACTTTACCTTCAGGAGGATCTGCGCTTCGGGCGGCGGTATATCCACATACAGAAGGTTCACGGTCTTTCCCAGGGTCGAGGCGATCGAGACCGCACGGTCCGCGCTTGTGATGTCTTTGACCTTCCCTCGCAGGAAAACGGTCTCGTTTTCAAAGGTCAGATTGACGCCTTGTCCGGGTAACTCCTGTTCGATTTGACGTCTGATCGCTTCGACGCGGTTCTCTGCCAGGAAGTGACTGGCCACCACAGTGATATCGAAGACCCGCCTGGCTCCACCTTCCTCCCAGACAATCATGCTGGTCACTCCCGGCGATCTCCCGTTCACGAGCAGTTCGCGTGGGCCGGTTGCGGTGGCCTCGGCAATATCTCCGAATCCCACCGAAACGCGCTCGATAGGCATCGAGCTGTCGATGAGGACAGATTTCCCGACCGTAAGCACGAGGCTGGTGGGAGGGGCGGTCTCCGATGACACCGCCGTTCCCGATGCCACGGGCAGCTGGCCATCCGCCCGCTGTCCGGGGCCGGCACTCAGCAACGCCAACGCAATCAGGCATGCCGGCGGTATCATTACAACCCCGCGGCGCCCGGTTCTCACTGCTCTCCTGAAGGCCGGGTGAATTTGGCTGTGGTGTGCACGGCGCCATTCGACACTTCGACGACATAGGGACGGGGAACTGCCGTCTCCGCGATCCGAGGCGCCACCGCTGGTATAACGGCCGGCACGAGCTGAGGGGGTTCGACCGGCAACCGCGCAGGCGCGCGCGCGCCGCCGAAAAGATTCGCCAGGATCGTACCCGGCGGCGTGGAAACCTCGATATCCATGGGATTGCGCAATACCAGCTGAATATGGGTTTCGTTGCTCGCCAGACTGAGAATCTCGGCCTGCGACGGCGTCACCAGCAAATTCACCACCTGCGCCTGCTCCGGCTTGCCTTCCTGGTCCTTATGGAAGTCCGTGCCGGCGGACAGAACCTGTATATTCTGCAGCAGTGTCCGCACCTTGGCGCCGTCAAGGGCGTTGCCTCCGGGCGGAACTCCCGTAATCAACACATCCACGCGCATTCCGGGTACCACAAACCCCGCCACTCCCACCACTTCGTTCACTCTCACTGCGCACGCCCTCATTCCTGGCGGAATGGTCGCGGCCAACCCCCCGCCCGACCCTTTGGGCGACAAACGATTCTCGGTCACCGCTTCCCCTTCGTAGATCTGGGCAATGACGCCGCGATTCAGAAGGACATCGCGCTTGAGCAGCGCACCTTTGGGGAGTGGGCCGGTCCAGCCCGCCATTTTGAAGTCTGCGTCGTGAACCAGCGTCCCCACTGCCAAGTCCCGCGTGGCCACTACGACCTCCGCCGTCTGCGTAGGCTTCGCGGCCTTGACGCGGGCGCCAACCGCCTGGTAAACCAGATAGCTCGCGCAGACCGATACAACGAGCGCGCAGGACACAATAACAAATATTCTTCGATTCATGCCGGAATACTCGGGTGGCTCTCCGGATGGTCGATTGCAATTCCATGCCCATGGAACGCTGTCGCCTTCGTTGCCCGATAATTCATCGGTTTGCGGTGTCCCGCAAATTGATGGTGTGGACAACTGCTTACAATTTCCCGGCGGGGTCGTTTCTCCACGAGGACACCGATAGCCCCCGATGTAGCACCGGGGCGGAATTGGAGATATATTTTTTCCCACAGGCAGTGACGATAACTCATTTACGGAGAAGCTCTGGGTGATTCGGCTCCTGCTGTATTCGCAAGACATCAATCTGCAATTCCTCCTCGCACCCACGCTCGGCGCCGATTTCTCAGTATTTCTCGAGCGCCGGATGGACCGGATCAGGGAAATCATCTCGCAGGGGCAGTGCGACGTCCTGATCGTGGACCTGGATTCCCGCTCCTACCCGATGCAGCAGCAACTGGGGTTCTTCGAGGAGATCCGGGATTTCGGCGTCCCGGTGGTGGTGATGACGGATGACGATACCAGGGCAACGGCGATGGATTTGGTTCAGCGCGGCGTTAATAACTACATCAGGAAGCCGCCCGCACTACAGGAGCTCAAGATTGTCGTTCGCCGGGCACACGAATTTGCCGTCCTGAAGCAGGAACTCGAAAACGTGCGCCGCCGTCTGCCTTCTTCCGGCTGCGACGAATTGATCGGCGGCAGCGCCCGGTCGCAGGTGGTTTACGATCTGATTCGCCGCGTTGCCAGTCTCGAAGCTTCCGTCCTGATTACCGGCGAAAGCGGGACCGGCAAAGAATTGATCGCCCGCGCGATCCACAACCTCGGCCATCGAAAAGGACGGCCGTTTATCGCGTTTTCCTGCGGGGCCATCCCGGAGACACTGATCGAAGCAGAGCTGTTCGGCGCCGAAAAGGGGGCCTACACCGGCGCGGCCGTAAGGCGGAGAGGGTATCTGGAAGAGGTCGGCGACGGGACCCTGTTTTTCGACGAAATAGGAGAATGCAGCCCTTACACACAGGTCAAACTGCTGCGGGTCCTGCAGGAAAGAGAGTTCAGCCGGCTGGGCAGCAGCCAGCCCATCCCGCTGCAGGCCCGGCTGCTGTTCGCGACCCACCGCAGCCTGCTGGAGATGGTGGAGGAAGGAACTTTTCGCCGCGATCTCTACTACAGAGTGAACGTCATGGGCATCAAATCCCCGCCGCTTCGGGATCACACGGAAGATATCCCGCAATTGGCCCGGCATTTCCTGGAGAAATATTCCCGGCTCTATCAGCGAGCGCTCACCAGAATCACGCCGACTGCGATGGCGCTGCTGCTGGAATACGAATGGCCGGGAAACGTCCGCGAACTGGAGAATGTCATGCAGAGCGCCATCATCCTGAGCGACGACGACGCGATCCAGCCCAAAGATCTGCCCGCCGCGATGCAGCAGCCGGATCTGCTGGGGGTGGGGGATTCGCTCCCCGGCGCGTCCTTTGAAGAACAAATGCAGGATTACAAGATCAAACTGGCCCACAGAGCCATTCAGGAGTGCAAAGGGAACAAGACCCTGGCGGCGCGCAGCCTGAACATATCGAGAACCTATCTGCACCGTCTCATCAGGGATCCGGAGGGAGCGGGCGATTCCATCCCGGTCTCAGCTCCTAATTAAAATGCTCCCGATCGGATGAGCGGACGCGTATTCCTTGTATTGGCTGCCGCGGGCGCCCTGGCGGTCAAGATCGTAGTCGCGTACAACACCTATGGCACCAACGATGCCATCACATTCGAGGCGGATATCGCAAAGGTGGAGTCGTCTGGGGCGGAACAGTTGTACCGGGACGGCGTCGAGTCGCAGCCCGGACACTGGCAGCCTTTCAGTCATTCGCCTCCGCTGATTCATGGGTTGCTGCTACTGAAGAAATTGGAGAATCGGTCCGGATTGCCGGTTCGATTCTGGTTGCGCGTTTGCTGTGCGTTAGCCGATCTGGCGTGCCTTGGTCTGTTATGGAAGATCGGCGTTCGGTCGCAGATTGGCCTGTTGCTCACCGCGCTGGCGCCGGTGTCGCTCATGATATCCGGCTTTCATGTCAACACCGATCTATTGTTGGTATGCGTGTCAAGGCAAAGTAGAAAGTTCCTCTTCCGAGCAAAGTAGAAAGTTCCGGTTTTGAGTGGCTGGTCAGGCCACTCGTGGTAAGTTCGATCCGCAGCGTCGGGGTCGCACCTGACGTTGCTGCCCAAAGCCGAGGCGACGGGGTTGGCTCCGAAGCAATCGGCGGGACTCCTTCTGTGACGCAGAACCCGTGAGTGTTTCCGGAGCGCCAGGAGGGGTCCGTTCGGCCGGGATCCATTGCTTTGGTGAAACTCCCGAGCGGAGGCTTTGGGCATATAAACGCGAAGCCCGCCGGGCCGCCTTTGCCCGGCGTTCCGTATTGACCGTGGTCGGTTGCGGTCGCGCTCAGTTCCTTTCGTTGGCCGTTCGCACCGCTTGCCACAACTCCGGCCCTGGACGTTCGAAGAAGCCGTCCATCCAATCGCTCTTGCCGCCTCGATTGTGATCTTTGCGAACCGCTTTTCCCGCCGGTTTCGTCACGGGTGGCTTCATCCCGCACTCGCTCACTTCCGCATACGCACCTTCGAACCGCGCTCTCAGTGCGCCGCTCAGGTGTAATTCGATTCGGATGCTGTTGCCTCGCATTCCCGCCTTCACATCCGTTCGAGCCACCTGGTACTTCTTCCCCGCAAACGAAAAGGTGTAGTCGTTGCTCACCACCCGCTGCTCCACATGGCTGAGCGCACTCGCCAGATCGATCTCCGGGGTGAGCGCCCGATGCAGATCCACCAACCCGGTCAGGGGACGCGCGAATCGTTCGTTCCACTCCGGCCAATACTCGTCGGTCAGAAACTTGTTGGCATCCACCATGGTCTTCACCCTGGCCAGCCGCAGATGCTTGACCAGACGATCCTGATCGGTGCCGAAGCTTCGCTCCACGCGCCCTTTGGCTTGCGGCGAGTGCGCCGGAATCCAGCCGATTCCCAGCTCTCGCAGCCCGCGGCCGAACTGCGTCAGCCGGTCCGCTTCCCGACGTTGCTGCGCGTTTTCTCCCGCCCGCGGGAGTCACCGTGAACATCGCCGCCCGATCGGTGTACAGATCCACCATCCGCCCGTTGCCTTCCACGTACTTCCACAGCACGCCCATGTTCTCGCGCGTCCCGTCGTGTTGCACGAAGCGTCCCCCACTCCGGCTGGTGGCGTCGTCGATCGCCCGCACCAGGTAGCGCACCGTTTCGCCTCGCCCCTCCAGCCAATCGTGATTGGAGGTATCCCACTGCACCAATTCGCCATACGCGCTCCGCCGCGGGCGCCAGAAATGCGCCTCGCCGAGCTTGCGCGACCGTACTTTCCAAAGTCCTGCCCCCACCATCCACGCGCGCACGGTTTCCTTGCTGGCCTGGATGCTGTGCTGCCGAGCTAGTTGCTCGCTCGCAAACGTCGGCCCAAAGTCGTGCCACTCCGGCTGCTTCAGCAGCTCGATGGCTCGCGCCTGTGTCTCCCCGTCGATCCGCCGGTTCGATGGCCGACTCCGAAGTCCGTGCACTACAACCCCGTCGCCATCGGCCTTCATACGCTCCAGCAACCTTCGTACCCACCGGTCGCTTACTCCCATCTTTTCGGCGGCGTGCCGCTGAGTGATCACTCCGTCCTGTACCCTCTTCAGCCATTCCAGCCAATCTCGTTCCTCCTGGCTCATTGCGATTCGTTCCATCCTTCCAGTTTTTATCTGTCAAGAGGAACTTTCTACTTTGCCCAATTAGGAACTTCTCACTTTGCCGCGACACTATTGTTGGTATGCGCGATTCTGGCATCGGTCCGCCTGATCGGGTCCCGGCACTTTGCCGGGGCGGGCGTAGCCATCGGGATTGCGCTGGCGATCAAGCTGTCCGCACTGATTTTCGTGCCGGCGCTCGCCATCGCGGCCGGGGCAAAGCGAAGCGCCACCATGGCAGGAGTAGCCCTTATGTGCTTCGGCGGATTTTCGCTGCCTTTCATTTGGGAGTTTCCTGGAACGATTCTGACATCGGTGACGAAATATGCCGGCCTGTATGGATATTGGGGAATACCTGCCTTATCGCTGCTATCGGGCGCTGATGGCGTCTATATCTGGTACGAAAAGATCGGGAAGTTCATCGCATTGGGGGTGGTTGGAGTCGCGGCCGTCTTCGTCCGCAGGAAAGGGTTGCAGGAAAACATTCTGCTGAGCTGCGGACTGTCGACGGCACTCTTCCTGGTGTTCACGCCGGGCTTCGGCGTTCAATACCTCGTATATCTGGTGCCATGGCTGGCGGTATCGCGGCCCGTGGTTACCGCGAATTTTTACGCAATCGGCGGCGCTTTTCTGGCAGCTTTCTATACGTGGAGCAGCCGGGGCTTTCCCTGGTACCTGGCCAATTCTTTAGCGACGCGGTACATGCCGGTTCCGATTTTCTCCCTGGGACTCCTGACGTGGATCGCCACCGGGATCGTTGCGCTGGACTTCGTGCGGGCACTCACGAGTCGCCATGTCGATTATCGGGACGGATACGGCGATATTCGCGGCGGATTGGAATCCGGTTCTACCAGCCAGGCGGTGCGATCCCTGAAGTAATTCAGAAGCGCCAAACTGTTCCGGCTCGCGATTTCCCTCGCCCAGACCACTTTGGATTTATCGATATCCGCGGCGTTGTAGACCCAGTCGTCGAACGGCGCATGATCGGGAGGATATCTGACGATCGCGAGCTGCGGGCCCGGGTGACGCTCCAACTCCTTCTGAATACGAGCGCGCGGAAGGCCGAACGGCTCGGTCCCGTACCACATGGGCGGCGAACGGGGGATGGAAAGATGCAGCGGGCCTGCATACAGCCGGAGCCCGGCAAGGATCAGGCAGGCTATCGGCATAACACGCACCAGGGCCAGGCCCACCGGTTGGCTTCCCGGGCGCCATACCCGCAGATGGCGCATTGCCTGCAACAGAATGACGTAAACGGCGCAGGCAAACGGGGCGACGTAATGCGGAAACAGCCACGCATTCATGCTCAGTCCCACTGAAAACACGGCGCCTGCGGCTAAAAGGAACCACACTCGCCGATCCCGAAAAACCCGCGGCAGCATAATCAACGGAGGCAACAATGCTATCCCGAAGAAGAAGAAGACCACCGTTGCCAGCTTCTTCGCCAAGCCATGAAGGAAACCAGACGGCGTTTGTGCATAACGAAAATCGGTCAATTCCCAGTCGGAATAGAAATCGCGCATCACCTTGTGGCGATAGACCGGCTCGGGGCGCGGCCGTTGCCAAAGGAAGACCGGCGCCGACGCGTAGGTGGCCCGATTCACCTGGTAAGGAAGAGTCAGGGGATTGCCGAAGACGCGGTAATTGTAATAAGCCATCATTCCGGCCACGATCAGCAACAGCGCGGTGGGGGCGATCGCGCGGCGCATCAGAGTGGAAGTGGTCTGCCGCGCTCGTGTCACCGCCCACCATAAAAGACAGGCGACGGCCGGTCCGCAAAGCAGCAGGCCTTCGTAGGGACGGCTGTTGACGAGTACTGCCGCTCCCAGCGCCATAAAAAGCCCGTCGCGAATCCGGACCGTGCGCATAATGCGCGGCAGAGAGCCAAGCACCAACGCGCCGCCTACGGCCGCGACAGCTCCCCCGTGGTAATCGTCGACCCAGTAGCTGAACAGCGCCAACCGTATCACCGCGAGCATCCCGCCCAGCAACGCCCAGCCGGGAGGGAGCCATCCCTGCAGCATCCAGCAGATCGCCGCGCACATCAGTCCGGCGCTGAGCCAGATACCGAACCATGGATTGCCCGTCAGAACCTTCCCGGCGGCGAGAACCATCCCCTGGGCCGGGAAATACATGGACATGTATGTGGGCTTTTGCGTGATATGAAAGCTTTCGAAGTACACCCACATGGGGTGGGTGGGATTGGTCAACCTTCCGGAGGCGAAAGTATCGGCGGCCAGTAAATTGGCGAATTCATCATGAATGAACGGCTGTGGAACAGGCGACAAAGGAAGTATCGCCAACCTGATAATCAGCGCGGCCCCCGCGGTTGCAAATACGGATAGTCCGCGCCTGCGCGCAAGGTGACCGAGGGAACGCTCCACGCCCGAAAGCCAGGTTGAACCGATTTTCGGCCAGCAGGCTGCAACGGCGATTGCAATCAGCGCGCCACCAGCCTCCAGGATCAGGAATACGCCGCCGGATTCGGCGGAACCCGGAGCCGTAGTCATGTAAGCCGTCAACTGGTATAAGTCGAGATCCTGGTACTGATACTGGTGAAAGCCCCGCTGATGGACGCTGCCACGCTGGTCATGCTGACCGTAGCTCCCAGGGCAATCAACAGAACCACCAGAGCATATTCGATCAGATCCTGGCCACTCTCGTCAGCCAGCGCCTTGACAAAATTCCGCACCCTGACACAATGGCCAGGCAGCGGGACGGACCACCAGCGCGTCCGTGGCCGATACAATTTATTTCTGCGGGGCATGCACGGAAGGGAGCACGTGAGGCTCCACTCGGGGAAGCCGCTCAGGCATATCGAATCAGTCCACGGGCGCACAGGTTGTGAACGATTGTCTACCGGAAGTGTCAAACTCAGTAGCTTACTGTTGACAGGCACCGGGCAGTTAACAGGCATCGGGCTGTTTACAGGCGTCGGGAAAGAGATAGCGAAGATCGCCGATCGGCCCCAGGGTGAACTCGTGCCCGCCACCCACGACGGTGCGCAGATCGCCAGGCGGGAACCGTTTTCGCACCGAAGCCAGATAGTCGCTGTATTCCTTGTCGCCCAAAGGCAATGGAAACATGACGAATTCGTGGGCCGAAGTGGCAGGTAAAATTGCCTGTACCCGGGTTTCCCGATGTTGCATCGTAAACACTCGTGTTCCTGAAATCAGGCGAACCTCGGGAAATTGAACGGTGAGGTAACCGGGCAGGTAGTATCCGGCGTGCCGATACCCCAGAAAATGAGAATCGAAGCCTACGATCACGGCGTCCCGCGGAGAGGCTATTTGGCGCAGCGCGCCGTTGATGCTCGCGATCTCCCTCTCGAATCGCCGCTCCGCTCCGTAGGAACAGTACACGGGAAGAAAAATGAAAATCGCCGTATTGGCAGCGGCGCAGCCCGCAATCAGTAACATCTTCAGAGCCCTGCTCCAGCGAAGACCCCCATACCAGACCGAGGCCCACAGGCCCATCCAGGCGCAAACCGGCGGCGCCAGCGCCAGGAGATAGCCGCTGTTGACGAACTTCAGGTAGACGAACGTGAAGAACAGCAGGCCTGGCGCCATCCAGACTCGCGTAAATATCACTTTGCGCCGGTCCGTTCCGCATGAATCGACCGTGTATCTCCCGCCCGACCCAAGCACCGGTAATATAGCGGCGCATCCGAAACAGAGAAGGTAAATGCCCGCAATGACGCAGGCACGCGCAAAAGAGTTCAGCGGCGAAGAATTGAAGACCGTTCCCCGCGACGGTACTGTCAGCCACAGCGAAACGAACGACGAGATGTAAGCTCCGCCGCCGGTTGTTCGAATCAACGGAATGAGCCACGCCGGCAGCGTCAAGGCTAACGCCGCGACCCCGCCGGCCGCCTGCCTGCGATTGACGCTGCAAAAGGAAAAAAACAAGAGTGGGCCGAGCAGCAGGAGCGATGATGGGCGGAAACCGGCCGCGAGACCAACCACCACGGCGCCCGGCACCACGAACCGGCCCTCCGCACAACAGATTCGCCAACACAGATATCCGGCGAGAACCGAAAAAAAAGCTTCGACCGCATACGTGAGCGCCACCGTGCCGTGAAACCACGCCAAAGGTGAGAAAACGAAGATCAGGCCGGCGAACACGGCGGCATTCCGCCCGAACCAGTCGTTTGCCAGGACGTAAATCGTCGCGACAGCCCCGCAGCTGAAGAGAATACTGATAGCCACAAAGGTCGCATTGGCGTCGTGAAAAAAAAGATCGACCAGGCGGCCAAGACACACGTACAGAAAATAGCCCGGCGGATGGGGCTGGTGGACGGCCGGATCGAAGCTTTTCAAAGCCAGCGCGAAGTTGACCGAGTCGATGTCATAAAGGTAGTGGCTTCTGAATGCGTAACGCGTGAGCGCGGTGGCGACGACCAGAACCGTCTCATCGCGTAGATTGCGGGAATTCATCCATCCGTCGCGTGGCATTTGAGAAGCCAATCGCCGCGAATTCACGGACGGTTCCCGGAATGCACTGGCATCGAGCATCGGAACCCCTTCCGCAGTTACGAACCAGGGCGTGCTTTGGATGATCGCGATCCTGGGCCTGAGCCTCCGGACGCTCGTCCGCCCGCATGGCAAAGACGCGCCCAAGATCCTCCTGCTGATCCTGGTCTTTGCTTTCGAGCCGTTTTCCATCGCGGTCATGAATGCCGAAAACCGCGGTTTCCCCCTGAAATTCGATTATTTTCTTTATGCGATCGACAAGAGCCTCGGGCTATCGGCGTTTTGGGTGGCCCGGTTGCTGTCGGAATGGCAACGGTCGATTCTGTTTATTGTCTATCAATCCCTGACTGCGGCCATGATCGCGTGGTATGGCGTGAACCTGAGGAGACGCGATGGCAGGCCGGCCGGGCTGCTGGTCGCGTATCTGGTGACGTTTGGGCTGGGGCCCTGCCTTTACCTGATCGTGCCCGCGTGTGGGCCGCGACATGCTTTCGGGAACGTTTTCCCTGCCGGAAATCCCGATGTTCCGCTGCTTCCGGTCCGGCTCAACTACTGGCCGAATGCAATCCCGTCACTGCATGTCGCCACGGCTTTGCTTTTTGTGTTCTTCGCCGGCAGGAACCGTGTGCTCGGCGGCGTCGCGTGGCTGTATCTGGCGGCGACGGTTGCGGCTACTCTGGCTTTTGAACACTATGTCATCGATCTGGTGGTGGCTGTGCCGTTCGCATGTTTTGCCACGTTGGTTGCGCGTGGTAAACTCCGGCCGGCACTGTTCCGTCTTGCGGTCGTGCTGCTCTGGCTGCTGGCAATTCGTATTGACACTCCCGCGTTGATCGCGCATCCGGTATGGCTGCGGATGCTGGCCTTCGCCACTGTCTTCTCCGCGGCTTTTGGGGTGAGGGCCGGCCAGTCTGTGATTCCATCGCGTGAGCGGCCCGCTGTTCCTGAAGGTTCACAATCGAGCGCGATCCCGTCGACAACTGGTTACTATTCGCGGATGCCGCCCAATACGCCTGCCATCTAATCTGATGACCTGAAACGATGTACTCCCGTTTACCCGATTGGCGGTCCGGGTGCATTAGCAATGGCAGGAGAGCTTTTACATGAAAGACATAACTTTGAGACTTTTCGTGAGAATGCAGGCCCTGAAAGATGCCTGGGTTAATAACGCTTTAATTCGGGACGAATCCGGCCAGGACCTTATCGAATACGCCCTGGTCGTTGCTTTGATTGCACTGGCGGCTACCGTAAGCATGAAAGCCGTGGCTACTTCCATCGGCTCCGCTTTTACGTCGATCAGCACCAAGCTGACCACCTATACCACCTGAGCCCGCGTCAAGGGAACGGGGCGGGCAGAGGCGACACGGAGGTCCGTCCGTCCCTACCCCAGCCTGGCGATTAGGCCGGCGTTCGACGCGTGAACACGTTTCATTACACAGGCTGACAATTCCTATGCCGGATATTCCGAATTTCGCCATGTCGCAGGATCTCTCCGTCGCCCTGATCGTGCCGGACGCGGGGCGGCGCCAGTCGCTCACCGCGGCGCTCGACGAATCGCAGGTCGGCGTCGCCTGCGAGCTCGACGCGTACCCGTCCCGTGCCGATCTGCCGGCGATGGGGCGCCTGGCATGCGACGTAGTGATTGTCGATGTGGACTGCGATATCGGTCAGGCCATTCGCGTGATCGAAGGCATTTGCAGCCGCCATCCCGCAACCACGGTTATGGCCTACTCGGGCATGAACGATTCCACCTTGATGCGCCGCGCGATGCAGGCCGGGGCGCGGGAGTTTCTCATCGAGCCCTTCCTTACCGGGACGGTGGCCGAAGCGTTCGCGCGTACTTCTTCACGCCTCCCGGGGCGGGGGACGAGCCTGGGCAAGCTGCTCGTGTTTGTCCCTTCCCGGGCAGGTGTGGGTGTTACCACGATCGCTACCAACTTTGCGCTGGCGCTGACGAAGGAATCCGCGGCCAAAGTCGTGGTGGTGGACCTGGATTTTCAACTGGGCGAGATCGCCCTCGGCCTCGGATTGACCGCCACTTTCTCGGTCGTGGACGCATTGGCGAACGCTGCCCGCCTCGATAAGGAGTTTCTGGCGACCCTGCTGCTGAGACACAACTCCGGGCTCGCCATATTGAGCTCTCCGGAGAAATATAACTTCTTTCCATCGGCGATCGACGAAGGGGCGGACAGGCTCTTCCGCATACTGCGCGAGGAGTTCGATTACGTGGTGGTGGATACCGGGAGCTGCCACGGCGCGCTGCAGGAAAAGCTTTTCCTCGAGGCGGACAAACTTTATCTGATCGCGGAAATGACTTTGCCCTCGCTGCGCAATGCGCATCGGCTGATCTCGTTTCTTTCCGCGAGGGCTGGAAGCCGCGCGCTCGAGTTGGTCCTGAACCGGTTCGATTCACGGCACGTGGAGATCGACGAGAGGAGCACGACGAAGGCGCTGGGGCGGCCGATCGACTGGAGGGTGCCGAACGCATGGGCGGCGGCCAGGGCCGCGCAGGACACCGGCATTCCGCTCGCGATGGCGGATTCCCCCGTTACGCGGTCGCTGGTGCAGATGGCGAGAGCGGCCTGCGGCAAGCCCCTGTGCGTGGAGAAGAAAGCCGGCGGGGGATTCAGCTTTTTCAGTTCGAAGCCGGTCGGCACGCCGGCGGAAACCTAGAGGTGGAAACCCAGCATGGAAGTCCTCGACTTTGAAAAACTGAAAACCGGCCTGCACGGCACCCTGCTTTCGAGGATCGATCTCGAGAAGCTTTCTTCGGTCGACGACGGAAAGGCCCGCCGCGCCGTCGCAACCGTGATTCAGGAGATCGTCGGGGCGCAGAAGATACCTCTGAACGGGGTGGAAAAAGAACGGGTGGAGACCGATCTTCTGGACGAGGTCTTCGGGTTGGGGCCGCTCGAACCGCTGTTGAGAGACCCTTCCGTCTCGGACATTCTGGTGAACAACCGCAACATCGTCTATGTGGAGCGCCGCGGCATCCTCGAGAAAACCGCCGCCAAATTCCGCGACGACCGGCATCTGATGCAGGTCATCGACCGCATCGTATCCCGCGTAGGCCGGCGAGTGGACGAAGCCTCGCCCATGGTGGATGCGAGGCTTCCCGACGGCTCGCGGGTTAATGCGATCATTCCGCCGCTGGCGCTTGACGGTCCCTGCATGTCCATCCGGCGTTTCGGCAGCGGGCCGGTAGCGGCGGAGACTCTGGTGAAGCTCAAGAGCATCTCCGCCGAGATGATGCAGATTCTGGCCGCCGCGGTCAAAGCGAGAATCAGCATCCTGATCTCGGGTGGCACCGGAGCGGGCAAGACGACCTTCATGAACATCCTCTCGAGCTTCATTCCCGAGACCGAGCGGATCGTCACCATCGAAGATGCCGCCGAGTTGCAGCTTAAACACGAAGATGTCGTGCGGCTTGAAACCAGGCCTCCCAATGTGGAGGGGCTGGGCGCGGTCCGCCAGAGGCACCTTCTGATCAACAGCCTTCGCATGCGGCCCGACCGGATTATCATCGGCGAGGTTCGCGGCGACGAGGCTTTCGACATGCTGCAGGCCATGAACACCGGTCACGAAGGCTCGATGACCACCATCCACGCCAATACCTCCCGTGACGCTCTCTCGCGCCTGGAGTCGATGGTCGCCATGGCCAATGTCAATATGCCGGAAAGATCCGTCCGGCAGCAGATCGCGTCCGCTGTCTCGATCGTTGTCCAGGTTTCGCGCATGAGCGACGGCACCCGGAAAGTGGTCACGATCTCCGAGATTACCGGGCTCGAAGAGAACATTGTCAGCATGCACGATATTTTCAGTTTTGTCAGGAGGGGCATCGGACCCGACGGCAGGGTGATCGGGTCGTTCCAGCCCAGCGGCATTCGTCCCAAGTTCCTCGATCGGCTCCGCGTGGCGGGCATCCTGTTGCCGGCGGAGATTTTTGAGCGGTCCGTCGAGGTTGATTGAAGAGGTTGATTGAATATGCGAAAGAAGAAGGGAATGGGCGCAATATGCCGCTGATGATTCTGTCGGTCTTCGGGGGCATTTTTGCCGTCGCGGTGTTGATCCTGATGATGGTGCAGACGGGTCCGTCGAAGCGGGTCAGCGTGAGGCTCGCGGCCCTCGATCAGGAGTTCACGCCCATCACTTATCAGGAACAGATTACCGACATTCGCAGAGATCAGAAAAAATTGAGCACCATCCCGTGGCTCAACTACTGCCTGACCAGAATGAACCTGGCGGCGGCGTCAAGTCTGTATCTTTATCAGGCGGGCGTAACAGTCTCGATCGGCACTCTGCTTCTGGCATCCGTCGGGGGCGCCGCGGTTCTATGGTGTCTGCTCTTCCTGCGTTTCGGGGCGACGCTGGCCGTGTTATGCATGTCGACGGTCTTTCTTCCGGTGCCTTTTCTCTATGTAAGGATGAAGCGCGCCCGGCGTCTGTCCAGGCTGGAGCAGCAACTGCCGGAGGCGTTGGGAATGATGGTCAGCGCCTTGCGCGTCGGCCACAGTCTGATCGCCAGCCTGGGAGCTGTCGCCCAGGAGTCGGCGGACCCGATTGGCGGAGAAATGCGTAAATGCTTCGATGAACAGAACTACGGTATCGATCTGCGCACCGCGCTGCAGAATCTCACTGAAAGGGCGCCTATACAGGATTTTCGTATTTTTGTGGCCGCGGTGCTCATTCAGAAGGAGAGCGGCGGCAACCTCGCCGAGGTTCTGGAAAAGGTGGCGCAGACGACGCGCGAGAGGTTCAGGTTAAAAAAGCAGGTGAGCGTTCATACCGCCCAGGGGCGCATGACCGGTTGGATACTTTCCATTCTGCCCGTCGGGCTCGGATTCGCCATGTATCTGGCGAACCCGGACGGCATCAGCGTTTTGTGGAAGCGGTCCATCGGGATCAAAATGCTCTACACGGCCGCGGGCATGGAAGTCATTGGCGCGCTCCTGATCCGGAAGATTGTGCAGATTCGCGTCTGAAAGGTAATCTATGGGGCTTGCTCTGCTCGCGTTCGTTGCGGTTTTTCTCCTGATGTCGAGTCTAGGCGTTCTGATGTTCTACCGGCAGAAGACCCTGCAGAGGCTTTCGCAGGTCGTTTCGCGTCCGGCGGACGCAAGCATTCTGCGTGCTGTAGCGCCGGCGAAGGGTTCCAGAATTGAAAAGCTCGTCAGGCCGTTTCAGAAGGTGCTTCCCAGAAACCCGAAGGACGTTTCCACGGTGCAGAAACGGCTCATCGGCGCGGGTTACCGGGAGAAATCCTACATCAACATTTTCTACAGCTGCAAGGTGCTGCTGCCGGTTTCACTCTGCATTCTGGCCACCGTGACTCAGATCTACGAGTTCGCTCCTCTGTTTGTGTTCGTGGTGGCGGCCGGGCTCGGCTTTCTCGGGCCGGATCTCTGGCTGGGCAATCGGGTCAGGGCCCGTCAGACTCAACTCCGGCTTGGCCTTCCGGAGGCTCTCGACCTCATCGTGATCTGCGTGGAGGCCGGCTTAAGCATGGACAAGGCCACTATGCGGACGGCGGAGGAACTGCGGATCAGCCAGCCCGCCATTGCCGACGAGCTCCATCTCGTCTATCTGGAACAGCGCGCCGGACGCCCGCGCGCCGAAGCCTGGAAGCATCTTGGGGACCGAACCGGCGTCGACACCATCCGCTCTCTGGCATCGATACTGATCCAGGCCGACAGGTTTGGCACGAGTATCGGGAAGACTCTGCGGACCTACTCCGAGACCCTGCGGACGCGAAGACGGCAGGACGCCGAGGAGCAGGCGGCGAAGACCACTGTAAAACTCGTTTTCCCGCTGGTTTTGTTCATTTTCCCTTCACTGTTCGTGGTGACGGTCGGCCCTTCCATGATCATCATGTTCGAAGGGTTTGCGCAGTATTTGACTTGATCGTCGTTTGAAATTCGAGAAGAGTTGATTTCGAAAAGAGTTGAATTTCGCAGAGAAAGGAGAAAAGCATGGACAGCATCACTATGGTTCGCATCGCGGCGGGCCTCCTGTTTGCCATCGGACTGGCGTTTCTGATTCAACGCCGCCGCAAGAAAGTAAGTTAGCCCGCGGCCGCGCCGCGAAATCCGCCCTCCGCGGATTTCGCACGCGGCGCTTCAGAACAAAGCAGATCTGCAGGTGAAGACTAACGCAGGTGAAGACCAACGCAGGTGAAGATCAACGCAGGTGAAGATCAATGAGACAGACGTTGTGTGTGTATAACCGGAATCGCGAAGCCTTCCTCGGGCTCAGCGTCGCTCCCGCCGATACCCTGACTTCGCGCCTGAAGGGCCTGTTGGGGAGGGTTCGGCTGAAACCCGACGACGGCATCTGGCTGAGTCCTTCGCGGGGTATTCACACCATCGGGATGCTGTTCGCCATCGACGTCATTTACCTGGATGCGGCGAACCGCGTGATCCACCTCGTCGAGCAGATGGGTCCCTTCCGGATCTCGCCCATCCGGATCAAATGCGCCAGCATTCTGGAACTGAAGTCGCGGAGTATCTATCTGTCCAACACGCAGATCGGCGACGAACTGCTGATCTGCGCCGCCGAAGAGATGAAGACATATTGCCCGGTCAGCCGCCACGAGCCCGTTTTTCGGAGTGCCACAATCGCGGCGGACTGATGCGGGTGGACTGATGCGGGTGGAACGATGCGCCAGGCGATAGGCAGGATCAAACGATGGCTGCTCCAGGAAAACCAGGAGCCTCGCCGCGCGACCAGAAGCCGAGCGCCCGAGATTGTCGTGTATTACTGGGACGGCTCCGCCCCGGAGGGCCGCCGGCTCCGCGACATCAGCCAAAGCGGTGCTTACATCTACACGACGGAGCGCTGGTATCCCGGTACTATCGTCCGAATCATTCTCCAGGGCTGTCAGATGGCGGCCCGGGAGGATGGCACCACGGGCCCTGCAGCTTCCACCTGCATACCCGCGCGCGTCGTCAGACACGGGCCGGACGGCGTTGCCGTGGAATTCGCCTTTCGCGACAAAGAAGAGCAGGAATCCCTGCGGGCGTTCCTCGCCGCGATCCCGGCGCAACCCGAACGAACATTGGCTGGGGAGACGCCGCTGCGCACCGCCGGGCAGGCGCTTGTCGAGTTCGCCCTGATCGTTCCCCTGGTGTTGATCCTGGCCATAAACGCCGTAAACTTCGGCGGCTTCCTCTTTGCGTGGATCACGGTGGCCGGGGCGGCGCGCTCCGGCGCCCAATACATGATCCTTTCCAGCGCATCCAAGGGAGCGCCCACGGCAGCCACCGAGGGGCAAATCGGCACGCTCGTCGCGAACGATATCTTCTCTCTCCTGAACAAGTCCAGCCTCGTGGTGGCCACGTGCACCAACAGCGCGGCGACGGCGGCCTGCGGAACCTCCGCCGATCCCGAGGCGCCGACTTTTACGCTGGCTACCGTCGATGTCACTTACACGTACAAGCCTCTGATCCCTTTGTTTCCGTTTCCGGGCCTGGGTGTCGGCGCTACCCTGCCGTCCGGCACGATCCACCGGAAAGCCGTCATGCGGATGCTCCAATGATCGGACCTGAGCAGGCGGGCCATCGCGGTCAGAGCATCTTCGAATTCGCCGTGGCGACGGTGATCACAGTTCTCATGCTTCTCTTTGTGATCGAAATGGGCAGGATGCTGCTGGTGTACACTACGGTCGCCAACGCCGCTCGCGCGGGCCTGCGCTACGCCATAGTACATGGCAGTTCGCGGGCCGCCGGAGCTACCGTGAACAGCGCCAGTGGCCCGGCCAGTAACCCGGCTCAGGTTCTCTCGGTAATCAGTGACTTTGCCGGCGCGGGAGCGCTGACCACCAGCCTGTTGATCGTCAGCGTGACTTATCCGGGGGCATCCAACGCTCCCGGCCAGAACGTCAGGATCACGGTCGTGTATCCCTATAATCCGTTGACGACGTATTTTACGAAGTCGCTGCTTCTGGGAACCGCCACGCAGGGGGTCATCGTATATTGAAAACCTCGCGACTTCCCACTATTTCTTTCGGCCGCGAGAACGGACAAGTCGTCATCCTCGTGGTGGTCTCCATGAGCCTTTTTCTATTCGCGGCTCTGGGATTGGCGATCGACGGCGGCCAGATGTATGCGCAGCGCCAAATGGCGCAGGCTGCCGCGGATGCCGCCGCGCAGGCCGGTATCATGAGCATCCTCAGGGGAACCAATGCCACGTCGGCGAACCCGTTCGGCACCGGTTCGCCGCCGATTGCTTCGTCCGTCTGCACCCCTGCCGACGCCCGGACGCCCTGCGTCTATGCGCGGTACAACGGATTCGGTGGGACCAATGCGGACACGGTGACGCTGAGTTTTCCCACCACCGTTGCCGGCGTCACTCTTTCCTCCGCCACCGTTCCCGCGTTTGCCGTCACCGTGCAAAGAACCCTGCAAACCGGACTGATCAGGTTTATAGGCCCATCCACCTCCAGCGTCACTGCAAAAGCTACCGCGGGACTCATCGACGGTGTCTCGCCTTATTGCATCTACGCGCTCGATCCCTCCGGGCAGAACGCTTTTCAAGCTACCGGCAGCGCAGCGGTGACGGTGACCGGCTGCGCGATCGCGGTGAACTCCGACAATGCCGATGCAGCAACGGTGTCCGGCACGTCGTCTGTTACGGCATCGGCGGTCAATATAGTCGGGGGATATTCGACCGGGTGCTCCAGCGGCTGCGGAACCATTACGCCTACTCCGGTGACGGGAGCTTCTTCTCCTCCGGCGAGGGCGGTCCCCGATCCATTTAGTTCGTTGCCGACGCCGGCCTTTAGTTCCGGCTCCTGCCTGCCGTTCCCCAGTGGGGCGGCGGTTAGTCCGGGAACCTATTGTGGCCCAGTCACGATCGGCGGCATCAGAACAGTTGCTTTTGGTGCGGGAAACTACGTGATTAATGGTGGACTCACAGTCAGCAACAGCGCGGTAGTTACATTTGGCGCCGGTGATTATGTTATGAACGGAGGAGGGGTCACGTTTCGCGGCGCGTCGACTTCCAGCGGAAGTGGAGTGATGTTCTACCTTACAGGCACCGCCGCAACCTATGGGTCTGTGAACGTCGACAACAGTGCGAACCTCACCTTGTCGGCGCCGACGTCCGGTCCGTATCTGGGGCTGGTGTTCTTCCAGGACCCGGCGATGCCCACAACCAGCCCCGGTGCATCGTTTAGCGGCGCTGTTATCCCGGCGTTGACCGGAAGTCTGTATTTCAAGACGACTCTGGTCAGCTTTGCGAATTCGGCGAGTAGCGCCAGTTACATGGGAATCGTCGCGTACCAGGTTGCGTTTACGGGCGCGCCGAATATCAAGTACGATTCCACTGGATTGAAGACCGGGCTTTTCCAGAACTACGTCGCCCTCGTCCAATAGCCGCCGATTCGTGGATACCACGAACGGCCTGTTGCACGGCAGCCGCACGGTGGAGTTAAAGTTGAGGAGAACAATCATGAAGCTTGGGAAGATGCTCCCGATTTTCTCGATGGCTGTGTCGGCCCTGTTGTCCGCGGAGGCCCCGCCCACGGCGGGAACCATTCACATCTACCGGAACCGGCTCTCCATACGCCAGACTTTGCACCCACTCGTCTCCTGCGACCTTTTCCCGGTGGTGAGCATTCAGAACGGCCGCGTATATACGATGAAAGCTTCAGCCGGCCGTCATGTTTTCCGAACGACTGACGATCAACCCGGGCTCCAGGTCGATATCGAGCCGGGGAAGGAGTACTTCGTGCGCATCGAATTTCCGCCGAACTCGCCCTACGATGTCCGCGCCAGCCCGGTGCTGGTCGCGCCGGAGCAAGGCCGCATGGAAGTAGAGAAACTGCGCCCGCTCGACGCGAGGTACATCCAGGCCGCCACCTGCGGCAACCCATGAAGACGATGCTGAGAACGCTTTTATCGTTCGCGCCGCTGACGGCGCTGGCGTTGCTGTCTTCCGGAACGGCCTCCGCGCAGATTCTGCTGGATGGCGAGTGGGCGCCCCAGTATCACGAAGACCAGCCCGAGCGCATTCCAGGGCCGGATCTGGTGGATTACCTCGGGCTCCCCATCAACGACGCCGCCCGCCAAAGAGCGGAAAGCTGGGATGCGTCGCGGCTCACTCTGCCCGAAGAGCAGTGCCGCGTCCACGTCTCGCCCTACATCTACCGTGGTCCGCTGGACTTACGCATCTGGCAGGATAAGGATCCGGAGACTCAGCGTGTCATCGCCATCAAAAACTACATCAGCACCTGGTCGCAGTTTCGAACCATCTGGATGGACGGCCGTCCTCACCCGCCCGCTTACGCTCCCCACACCTGGATGGGATTCTCCACCGGCAAATGGGATGGCGACGTTCTGACGGTTTCCACCACGCACATCAAGACCGGCTGGGTGCGTCGCAATGGAGTGGTGATGAGCGACCAGGCCACCATGACCGAACACTTCATCCGCCACGGCGACTACATGACCCATGTGATGATCCTCAAGGACCCGGCGTATCTGACCGAGCCCCTGATCAGGACCGAGGATTTTCAACTCAATCTGCATGCCGCCGACGCTTCCTGGGTCTACCATTGCCGGTCGGCGGAAGAGATTACGAGCCGCCCCAACGGCGCGGTGCCGGGCTACCTTCCGGGCGAGAACCCATTCCTGCGGGAGTTCGCGGAGCGGTATAAGCTTCCGGAGAATGCCGTATTGGGCGGCCCCGAGACCATGTACCCCGAATACCGCGGAGGCATGAAAAAATCGGACCATCCGGTTTCCAAAGACCGCGTTGTGCCGATCCCCGCGCCGCCCAGGGAAATCGAGGTACAGAAAATTCAGGGCAACGTGTATTTGCTCGCGGGCGACGGCGGAAACATCGTGGTACAAACCGGCGAGCAGGGAGTGCTGCTGGTGGACACTGGCCGGGCGGAACTATCGGCGAAAATGATCGCGGCAATCGGGAAATTATCCCCGCTGCCCATCCACTGGGTTCTCAACACCGGCCCCGATGCGGATCGCGTGGGAGGTAACAAAGCCGTAGCCGACATTCTCGGCTCCTCGCGGCATATAGAACTGGTCAACACGCCGTTTTCAACCGCCGTCGAGAACGTGGAGATCGTGGCCAGTCAGGCCGTTCTCACCCGCATGGGCGCGCCGGAAGGGAAGCGGCCGGCGTTTCCATCGGAAGCCTGGCCCACCGAGACTTTCACCGGCGCCAAAGACGAAGTTTTCTTCAACGGCGAGGCTATCGAAATGTTTCACGCGCCGGCGGCCCATACGGACGGCGACAGTTTGGTTTTCTTTCGGCGCTCGGACGTCATCGCCACCGGCGACCTCTTCGACACCGATCGCTATCCGGTGATCGACATCGCGCGCGGCGGCAGCCTGCAGGGAATTATCGACGGGCTCAACAAGGTCATCGATCTGGCCATTCCGGCCTACTCCGAAGAAGGTGGCACCATGGTGATTCCGGGGCGCGGGCGCATCTGCGACGAGATCGACGTGGTGGAATATCGGGACATGCTGACCATCGTCCGGGACCGCATCCTTGCCATGATCGGAAAGGGAATGGCGCTCGATCGGATACAGGCCGCCAGGCCGACCATGGACTACGATCCTCTCTATGGGGGAGTGGCCGCGGGCGCCGGAGGGGCGACCGACAAATTCGTCGAGGCGGCTTACAGGAGTCTGGCACGCGGCAGGAAG
>Ga0070733_10000681_pt1 | contig 26813 bp, 24 predicted proteins | sample Coa_R1_9_FD_66450 | JGI IMG/M metagenome (GOLD analysis project Ga0070733, IMG submission 66450) | Surface soil microbial communities from Centralia Pennsylvania, which are recovering from an underground coalmine fire - Coalmine... | ecosystem: Environmental > Terrestrial > Soil > Unclassified ...
CCGGCGGCATAGGCGGCCATGACCAGGCGAAGGTCGCCATGAAAAAGTTGCTGAAGTTCAGCCAGATAGGCGACCCCGCCGCGCACATTTTCATGAATGTAGAAGGGATGAACGACTCCGAAACGCTCAGCGGTTGCGGGCATCAGTTGCATCAACCCCATCGCACCTTTCGGAGACACGGCTCCCGGCTGCCACGCGGACTCGACCTGAATGACCGCTCGCACGAGGGCAGCCGAAACTCCATACTGCCGGGCGTAATAGTTTGCGCATCGTTCCTCGTAATCGCGCATGTTGGGCGGGTTTCCCGCGAATGCGGGAATCACCGTGGCAGCGATGCTCAGTAACGTCGCCGCTCTGCGCATAGTGGTTCCTGTCCGTCACCCTCCACACGGCCGAAGTCTCTGCTGTAGCGCTGCGTGTCATAGACGAGGCTCTCGAAGCCATCCCTCAACAACAGACGTTTCCGATCGTTCTGCGTCTTCGCAATCAGGGGCAGCAGTACATCTCGCAACTCGGCTCGGATTTCGTGAGCACCAAGGAGGTTTAGCGCCTCCGCCAAATCCAGCATTTCCGCGATCGACGGCGGTTTCTCCAGTGTGTAACCGCGAAGCGCCTGTGCGAATCCGGCGAGCTGGCCATGCAATTCCGGGTGTGTTCCGGCCGTTCGCTTCTCCAGGATTCGTGTCTCCCGCTCGATCGTTGGGTGCTCGAAACGCAGGTATAAACTGCGGCGCCGCAGCGGGTCGCCGATACGGCGGACTTCGTTCGAAGTCAGCACGACAAAAGGTCTGCTCTTCGCTGTGATCGTGCCGATCTTGGGGATGGAGATTTGCCAGTCGCTCAGGATTTCGAGGAGTTCCGCTTCGAACTCCTCACCAACCTTGTCTATTTCGTCGATGAGAAGAACACACGGCTTTTCGTATAGAAGCGCCCTGAGCAGCGGGCCTTCCTGGAAGAACTCGAGCGTATGGAGTTCGCGGCGCAGAGATGCCCAACCCGCATCCGAAGCGTTCCCCTGCGCGTTCAGGTAGAGGCGCTGCAAAGACTCGTCAAACTTGCCAATGGCCTTCTCCTCATTGATGCCCTCGTAGCATTGAAGGCGCTCAATCGTGGTGTCCGCCGCGAGAGCGACTACTTTGGCGAGTTCGGTCTTCCCGGAGCCAGGCGGTCCCTCCGCGAGGACCGGCTTGTGCATTTGCGCGGCCAGATAGATGACCTTCAACGTCACGGGATCGGCCACATACCTCGCGGCATCCAGTCTCTCGGACAGCTCTTCGATCGAGGCGAACACGTACCTCCGCTCCTTGAAGCCCCATGTTAGAGCGGAATCGCCGAAGAGCTTCCGATTGATTCTGTGTCCCGGCGCTCAACGTACCCAGGCGCCGCGACGCAAGCCCTTCGAACTCAGCCATCAGCGACGATCACGTCGGCTTCTTTGACTGGACCCACTTTTGCTCAAACCTTCTGTTTGAGTAAGCAGCCCAGGAGGAGCCCAAAACCGTAGTTGCGGCCCCTGCGCTTGAATTCTTCGAGTGGACCCACTTTTGCTCAATCCTCTTTTTTCAGTCGAACTGGCGGCCGAAAACAATTCTCTTTATCGAGCGGACCCAGTTTTACTCATTCCTTGCGCCGTGGTCGAGACCCTGAGTGCCGTCCAGGCGGTAGCGGTTCAATTCATCACTTTGGACCCACTTTTCCTCATTCCGTGTGGCCACGTAGGTAATGCGCTCGCCGTATGAGCGTTCTAGAGCGTTTTCGTGGATAATATAGGGAGCTCTGGAAGATCTTCCGTCGGCGAGAAGGATGGCGCGAGCCTATTCAGATGATTTGCGTCGAAAGTTTCTGGAAGCGCACGAGCATGGAGAAGGGAGCCTGGCGGAGCTTGCTGAGCGCTTTCATGTCAGCGAAGGCTGGGCCGAGAAAATCTCCGCTGCGCTTCGCCGGACAGGGAACATGGAAAGACCGGCGGGAGCTAAACGTGGCCCAAGGAGCCGGCTGACGCCCAATGTGACCGAGTACCTGCGATCGAGGGTGAAAGAGCAACCGGATCGGACGCTGGCGGAGCTGCAGGAAGATCTGCGACACCACAAAAGCGTCAGGATCGGGATTACACAACTTTGGCTGGCGCTGAAGCGGATGGGACTGCGTCTCAAAAAAAGTCACTCCACGCCGCCGAGCAGGACAGCGAGCGAGTCAAAGCGCAGCGTCAGTTCTGGCAGCAGGAAGCCCGACAAATCGATCCGGCGCAGCTCATCTTCGTTGACGAGAGTGGCGTCACCACGGAAATGACGCGGCGTTATGGACGCGGACTGAACGGCGCGCGCGTCAACGAAGGAGTTCCTGCCGGCCGGTGGCGAACGCTGACGGTGCTGGGAGCGGTCAGTGCTTCCGGATGGGTGGCTACAATGTCGATCGAAGCACCCACTGATGGCGATGTCTTTCGGGCTTATCTGGAACACGTCCTGTGTCCGCAGCTGAAGCCCGGTCAACTGGTCGTCATGGACAATCTGGGAGCCCATAAAGTGGACGGTATTCGGGAACTCATTGAACAAACCGGCGCCGCGCTCTGTTACTTACCTCCCTACTCGCCGGACTTCAATCCGATCGAAAAATGCTGGGCACAAGTCAAACAGAAGCTGCGCGCGCTCAAGACCCGTTCTGTCGCTGCTCTTCAGAATGCTCTCCCCGACGCGCTCGCGACAGTTTCTTCCCAAAATGCCGCCAACTACTTCCGCCATTGCGGCTACGCCCTATGATTATTCCGAAAATGCTCTAACGTGTCGGAGCAATAAGGTATTCGAAGTCGGGAAGTACTGAAAAGGGTCGCGCTGGAGGTTCGACTCGCTCGCCCAACATCATGATCCGGTTGGCGTTCAGATTGCCGAGGAAACGCCCTCCGTCTGACAGGTGCTGGACCCGGAGCGGATCGAGACCCATCAATCGCGCGCAGGTTGCATCCGCGGCTACTGGATCGTCGGCGACTACGATTTTCCCAAGGTCACGCGCGGTTCCCTGCAACGGGCCGTTACCTTCCATGGCCGTGATGCCGTCTGCGATCACGAAATGGATCGGAACCGTCGCACAAATATCGAGAATGCATTCGTGGATTCCGTGCCAGTGGAGCAGATTCTTCGGCCAGCCATACTTCATGCCGGGCACGATGCCGAACATATTCTTCAGGCTCAGAGTGACGCCAGCCCAGTGATGAGTCTTCACCTTGGGCATTGAGACGATGAAATCGGAATCGAGAACGGTGCGCGGCAACCACAGCTCTCCGAGACCGCTGTAGCTAGCCTTCAGCTCCACTCGCGCGAGTTCGTCGCGGTTGAGGTCGACGAAGTGAATCCGCCGGTCCGCGAGATGAGGTTTCAGGTTCGCAGCCTGTACTACGAGCTCGGTGTCGCGTTGATGGCCCGGACCTTCACCAACAACAACCTTGGCGGCGCCCAGACGAAGGAAACAACGGGCGGCAGCTCCGATGACGTCCGCGTTCGTGTTTACGGGACCCGGCAGGTCCTCCACCAGATTTGGCTTGAGGAGAACCCTCCTTCCATTTAGGTTCAAACGGAACAGCCGCAATCCGTCCATGAGAAGCGCCTCAACCTTTTCGGAGTATTCGGTCGCGTTCAGAATCGCTACAAATGAACGGGGCCGTTGATAGGACACCGAATGCTTCGGCCAAAACCAGTCTGCCGCCACGCCTGTTGTCGCAGTGATACCCGCCGCCGAGCCGACGAAGCGTCGCCGATCGATATTCATCGCAGCACCACGAACGGATGAATCATCTCCCCACACCTCAGCGCCAGAATCGCGGTGGCGAGCGTGGCATTGTTCCGAATGTCGCGGCCGTCTCCGACGAGCGTCGCCAGTCCGGCCTTGAGATGGTCGACCGGTTCTTGATACACGAACAGGCAAAGGATGCACCAGGCGAGACTCTCCACAGACTCGATGGCGGCGGATTTCTGTTTAAGCCAGGCAAGGCTCGCGCGAATCACCGACGTCCGTTCCTCGTCCTGCAGCGCCAACAGAGCAATGGCGGTGGCCTCCGCATGAGCCGGAAGCGGCACTCCGTAAACGATGCTGTTTCCCGAATTCCAGCCGCCGCCGGCACAGGCTCGATCAAGAAGCATATCGACACCCAGTCGAATTCGTTTCTCCGACAGCTCAGAACGATTGCAGACCGTGAATTGTTTGAGGGCAATGACGCTGAATGCTGTGGGGATGACCCAACTCGCAGAACCCGAAATCCAGGGCCACCCGTACTTGTCGGGATCGAAGCTAACGTTGCGATCAGCCGTTTTGAATTTCCACCGCCAGAACCAATGCGCTTCTCGACCCCGCTCTTCGACGAGCCAGTGAGAGGCTTTCTCGCGGGCGCTCGCAAAATCAGTCATGCCGTTGAGGTAACAAAGAGAAAGGGCGGTTGTCCAGGAACCTTCGGAATCACCTTCAAATGCTGGCCAGCAACCATCCGCAAATTGCGATTTCAGGAGAAACTGAGTCGACGCACCAGCGTTTGCCGGCATTTCATCTGCAAGGGCGAACGCCGCCAAACAAGTGGCCTCGATGCTGGCCTGTTGCGATGAGGCGAAACTCCAGCCTCCCGACACTAACTGACGGCTCGCGAGAACGGTGTTCGAAACGGAAAAATGGACCATCAAACAAAGGCTGCCTTTTGTATAAGACACATCAAGATCCACCGCAAACCAACGCGGATCGCGAGTGCCGACTGGAACGACGCCGAGCATTATGGAGCCTCCGTTCCCAGAGGCCGTGACCTTTGCTATACGCAGATTTGCGCTCTAGTATGCAATATTGCGTATAATAGACCGAGGAATGTTATGGCAAGCGTCGTAGTGTGTGCAGAACCCAACAGTTGGCAGCAGGCGGGTCGTTTCGCGACAAAAGTCCTCGGCGACGCGGAGTTAAGAAGTTTTGAGGATCTCGGACGACGAGCGCCAGTTCAGCCTGTACTCGTGTACCTGACCCATCCTGACTATGATCACCTCCGCTCGCTTCTGCAGATTCTGAAGCCCGGAAGTCCCGACGTGGTGATTTATTACGCGAGCCGTGTTGCGCCGGAGGATGCCGCACAACTCGGTAAACTAGTCGGCGAGACGCGTCCAAATCACACCAGCGTCGTGTTTGAGGCGAAGACCGCAGCCGCATCAATGTTGCAGCATTCGCGATCTTCCGCTAAAGAAAACGGCGCGTCGTCTTCAGTTGCTCGCGCCCGGCAGCTGCGCGAGCACTTTGGATTGACCCAAACCGAACTGGCTCACGCTCTCGGTGTCAGTCTGCGAACGGTACAAAACTGGGAGCGCAATGGTGTCGCCAGGAGTCCGCGGCAACTTCGAGACCTTGAAGAGCTGTGGACCATTCTGAAGGACTCGATTAAGGGCACGGACATTCCGGTCTGGCTGAGATCGGAAAGCGAGGCTTTTGCCGGAGCGCGCCCGATCGAACTTCTGAAAGAAGGGAAAGCCCGCGACATTATTGTCGAATTTCGGCGCCTGCAGGCTGGAGAGCCGACTTGAAGCTGGGACGCGCTGCACGAAAGCAGCTCGCGGAGCTGATCGCAGGCGCGACCTCACTCCAAGGCGATTTCTTCCGGTCCGTGGCGTTCCGGTATTTTCACCCCGACGACGTGATCAGCGGCGAAGGGACCCGATTGAACGGCGGTCGCTTTGTGCCGGCAGGCGTGAGGGCAGTCTATGCGAGTCTCGAAGAAGAAACGGCTATGCGTGAAGTCACGACCCGCAAGACCGCTTTGAGCGGTCGAAATCAAATCGATGTCGGGGAATATCCCCGTATGACATACGTCCTGTCTGTGACCACGCACAGAAATCTTGATCTTGCGTCCACGCTTCCATCGGAATTGGCAAGTATTGTCGGGCTCTGTCTTGGTGGCCGCGGGTATTCTGCGTCCCAGGAGTTGGCTGGGATCTGGATTGCGAAGGGCGTCGAGAGTGTCGTTTTTCCGTCCGCGACAGGCGTCGGTCGAAACGTCGCGGTCTATCTTGCGAATGCCGGCGCTGGCAGCGTGGTGGTTCGCAATCGTAAAGAAGTTCTGGCCGCCCTCCGCCGGCCACGCGCTCCGGGGCGCGGTCGAAATAGCTAGAACTATCACCGGATCAACACCTTCTTTGGCGGACCCACTTTTACTCATCCCCTGAAACTCTCGACCGCGAAACTGGTTCAGGCGGTGGCGACCCAATTGATCGCCGTGGACCCACTGTTGCCGAGGCCAAGGCTGACAAGGACACATCGACTGTCTCTGAATCCGTGAAGGCTCCCCGTTGAGGGGTATCCGGCAGACATCAGGGGTCGCGCCTCCAGCCGCCGGGCAACGCCTTTCCGCCGTCATTGATCCACGCGATCAGGCGGCCTTCGTCCACGCGAATCTGTCTACCCAGCCGCACGACTGGTAGAATGCCACCGCGGGCCAGTTCGTAAACCCTCTGGAGCGATAGGTCGAGTCTCTCGGCTACTTCTTTCACGTTAAGAAGGCGCAGACGAGTGCCGCCTTCGGATGAAAATGAACTGGCGCTGGGAGAGGACATACCAGATTTATAACCGCGTCGAACAATCTCATCAAACCAACTTCGCCCCGGCCCGGGGCTTGACAAGAGCGCGGACAAATCGCGGTGCTGGGTTGTGTGCGGGTAGTGTGCGAACTCCGCCGAAATCGTCGGATCTCATCAAAACTCAGCTAAGGCACGGAACGCCGCAAGTCCAATGTCTGCATAACTCTGGGCAACTCCGGCAGTCTGCCAATAACTGACTTAAAATGAATGGTTTAGACTTAAAATCCGTTTTTCCGCAAGGAGAGTGCGGGTTCAATTCCCGCCCCGGGCACCAATAATCGTGAGAGGTTCTTGAATCCGTGTGCCGCTACGCCGACGTCTTTCCTCTCGGCACGAAACTCAACGACGCCGAATTCATGCAGTAGCGCAATCCGGTCGGCTTGGGGCCGTCGTCGAACACATGTCCCAGATGCCCGTCGCACCGCGCACAACTCACCTTCGTGCGGATCTCGCCGAAGCTGCGGTCGGTTTCCTCGACTACATTCTCCTTCGCCAGAGGCTGATAGAAGCTCGGCCAACCGGTGCCCGATTCGAATTTGGTCTTCGAATCGAACAAGACCGTGTTGCAGCCGATGCAATGATACAGGCCGTCCGCGTGGTTGTACGCGTACTTGCCCGAACCCGCGCGCTCCGTGCCTTCATGACGCGTGACTTCGAATTGCTCGGCGTCGAGCTGCTTCTTCCACTCGGCCTCCGTTTTGACAACCTTGTCCACTTCCACCACTCCGGTCTTGTTTCCGTTCGCGTCGAACTCGGCAATCCGGACCTTGCCTCCGCGACCCTTTTTATCGACCACCGCGGCGAGAAGCGAACACACGCCCGCGCCGCCGGCGAGACTCATCAGAAATCCGCGGCGATATAGTCCCTGGTTCAACATGTTTATTTGATCTCCTTGGTGTAATACTCCGGATACTTCGCCATGAACGCTTTGAGCAGCGGGATATCCACATTGGCGATGTAACCCTGCGTCGGATATTTGTCGAGGAAGTGCTGGTGATCCTGCAGATCGGTCGTGTAGAAGGCCTGCAGCGGCACCACCTGCGTGACGATCGGATCTTTGAACACATGCGCGCTGTTCAGGTCCTTGATATACGCTTCAGCTATGCTCTTCTGCTCATCGTTGGCGTAAAAAATCGCCGACCGGTACTGCGTCCCGACGTCATAATGCTGACGGTTCAGCGTGGTGGGATCGTGCGCCACCGAGAAGAAAACCTTCAGCAGTTCGCCGTAAGTAACCTTCGACGGATCGTATGTGATCTTAATCGACTCCGCGTGACCGGTCGTGCCGTCTTCGACGATTTCATAGCGGGCCGTGTCCTTCTTCCCGCCGGAGAACCCTACGACGGTGTTCGTCACGCCCTTCATGTGTTCGTAGATGCCCTGCATGCCCCAATAGCAGCCGCCTGCCAGGACGGCTGTAGCCGTGCCCGCCGCCGGAGCGTTTGTTTTCGGGGGTTCCGGGAAACTCGCCGCCCCCGCCATAGTCAAGCCCGCGACCGCCAGCGCTATCGCCGCCGCGCCAAAAAACAACGTTCTGTTTCGCATTTGATCTCCAGACACCTCTTATATCCTATACCCAAATCCTTACACTTTTATGATACGCGCAACCGGCCCCGGCGTTTGGTTCCGCTGGACGCTCAAAACCACGATCGGATGGTAGATGTGCGGCATCGCGATCCGCCCGACGGCCACCAGCCCGCCATCCGGTCCGATCGCCTTCACATACGGCGATCCAGCGTCCACACGAAACGCTGAAACCGGGAAGTCGCGTCCCTGCCTGATAGACGCCGCCGTAACATCGTCCACGAAAACCCCGGGGAATTCGGGAAGTAAATCGTTCATTGGGACCAGCGCCTCGCGCAGCCGGTCTTCGCCTTTCAGCGTCTGCAACCGTTCGAGGCTGAAAGCCTGATCCAGGCGAAACGGACCCGACCGCGTACGCACCAGCGCTTCGACATGCGCTCCGCAACCGAGCATAGTCCCCAGTTGGTGCGCGATGGACCGGATGTATGTTCCGGTCGAGCAGCGAACCCGCAGCCGTACTCTCGCGCCATCGACCTCCAACAGCGTCAGTTCGTAAATAGAGACCTTCGCCGGAGCCAGATCGACGGGCAGGTTTTTCCGCGCGAGCTTGTAAGCCGGCACGCCGTTGATTTTTTTCGCGGAGACCGGCGGGGGCGTCTGCTCAATTTCCCCTCGCATCGGAACCAGGCAAGCCTCGATCTGCTCCACCGTGATATTCGGATTCGCGTCCGGGCCACAAGGTTCGCCCGCCCGATCGTAGGTCGAGGTCGCGAACCCGCATCGAACCACGGCGTCGTAGCCTTTTTCGGATGCCTCCCAGAACCGGGCGAGGCGCGTTGCCTGGCCGATCATCAGCGGCAGGACGCCGGTCGCAATCGGGTCGAGCGTCCCCAGATGCCCGACCCGGCGCGTCCCGGCGATGCCGCGCATTTTGCCGACAACATCGTGCGACGTCCATCCCTCAGGTTTGTTAACGACAAAGACGCCGTCCGGACTCACTTTTGCTGTTCCAATTCCTCGATCGATTTCATGACGACCGCGCCGATGATTTCGAAACTGTGCGGGTCCAGCTTGTCGAGCGTGTCCTGCGGCGTATGCCAGAACGTGCTCTGTGAATCGAAGTCAATCAGATCCACCGCGCGCACCCCAGCGCTCAGGAAAGGCATGTGGTCGTCGGTGATCGCCGAGCCTTGTCTCGGAAACGCGCTGGAATAGCCAAGCGAGTCGGCAACGTCCCAAACCAATTTGCGCACCGAGGCGGCCGAATTCGTGTCCCACAGAACGCGCAGATTTTTGTCGCCGATCATATCGACGTTGATCAGCGCCTTGAGCCGCCGAATCGTCCCATCTGCAGTCCACTTATCGGCGAGCTGGCGGCTGCCGTACAGACTATCGGTATCGGTCCATTCGTGAAAAGCTTCTTCGCCGTCGAAGAAAACGACGTAAACATCGTCCACTCGAGGCCGGCCCGCCAGAGCCGTGGCAAGTTCGAGCAGCACACCAGTGGACGACCCGCCATCGTTCGCGCCCACGAAGCGCGGCATTCTCTTCGTATCGTAGTGGCCGCTGACCGCGATTGCGTGACCCGATTTGCCGGGAAACTTCGCAATGATATTCTCCATTGGAACCGGACCATCCGGGGTCTGCCCGGTAAAGCGATCGGAGATCACTTCGCAGACGCACGCAGCAAGCCGCTGTTTAATCGCCGAACGCAATTTCGCGATCGCGGGAGAGCCGTCCGGACGCGGACCCAAAGCCACCGCCTCCCGTGTGAATGCAAATGCATCCGCCCCGCTGAAACTCTTGTGTTCGGCTGCCTGAGCGAGAGCTGGAAGGAAGAGGGTGAGAATGATCCAAGCCAATCGGCGGTGCATATATTCAGAGTAAGGTTTTTCGCGCCGCGGGGTGAGCCGAATCTGTAAACCTTTGACATCACAGCAAGTTGGCTTACGAAGTTGATATACCATAAAGGCGGGAGGCGGCCGTTTGGCTTCGTTCGGCATCGGTGCGAAGTTACGGAAGGAAAGGGTCGGCAAGGGCCTCCTGATCGACGACATTTCACGCCACACGAGAATTGCGCCGCGGTTTCTGGAAGCGATCGAAATCGATGACTATTCCAGTTTACCAGGACTCGTCTTCACACGGAATTTCGTGCGGCAGTATGCGCTGATTTTGAAACTCGACCCGGCGCCGATGCTGGCCGAACTGCCCAAACCGGACGAATCGACCGCGCCGCTGCCCACCCCCCCGCTAAGACCACGCTCTACTTACAACAGGGATCGGCGTCGCCGTTTCATTTTAGTTTCCGCGGCGTGGCTGCTGCTTGCCGGCAGCGCCAGCGTGACGGCGTACATGTACCTCAGGCATTCCATGCGGGCCGCTCCGCAATCAACCGCGAACGCAACAAAGCTTGCGGCGCACACTTCTTCTTCGAAAGCACCTTCAAGATCGAATTCGATTACGACAGCGCCGGTACAAGTCTCCCTGACAGCTCACCAGCCGGCTTGGGTCCAGGTGAGCGCCGACGGCAGGATTACATTCATCGGCACACTACAGCCGAACGAAACCAAAGAAGTCTCCGCGGCAGAGCAGGTGAAGGTGCTGACCGGCAACGCCGGCGCCCTGACGATCTCACTGAATGGAAAAACTCTCGAATCGCTCGGCCCACCCGGCCAGGTGCGCGTGGTCAGGCTGACGGCGGAAGGTCCGCAGTTCCCGCCGCAATCCCCTCCGCCCGCTCCCGATCCGCTTTAGCGGCCCGCCGGCGATTGCGCAGCGCTTCGCGTCTTTGCGCCAACAACAAACGCCGTTTCTGCCGTTCCGCGATCAGCAGTTCCTGACGGCGTCCCTGTTTGGTGCGAATGTCGACCCTGCGCCAGAACTTGTTGAAGTAGGAGATGGCCGACCAAATCGAAAACAGCACCACCACATAAAGCGCGAGGTTCGCCCATCTTACCGCCCAGGCGTGGTGCATGCTGATCATCAGCAGCGAAATGGCGAGAACCTGCCAGAATGTCTTTGTCTTCCCGAGATCGCTCGCTCTGATGGTGTAACCCTCCACCGCGGCGATGCTGCGCAAGCCCGACACCGCAAACTCCCTGCCAACCAGCAGCACCACCAGCCACCCCGGAACCACTCGCACCTGCACCAGCGAGATCAGCGCGGCCGAAACCAACAACTTGTCGGCGATCGGGTCGAGGAGCGTTCCAATCGTGGTTACCTGCCCCCAGCGGCGGGCCAGATAACCGTCCAACAGGTCCGTTGCAGCCGCCACCCAAAAAATAATGAGAGCAACCACATCATTTGAGATGACAGCGCCGTTCCAATGGAGTATGATTCTTTGCTGTACCAGCACCGCGACGAGTAACGGGACAAAAAAGATTCGGGCGATGGTGAGGGTATTCGGCAGGTTCATCGGTTCCCCCCAACTGTGGAAATCGCCGCGAATTTAATCTGAATCGGCTCATCCCCGCAGGGACGACTGCGATACCGCCACCGGCTCGCTAACACTTTTTTATTGAGTCGGTTAGAGCGATTGCTGCGCATTGGTTCAAAGCCCGGCAACATCTGATATACCAACGTGTTGCGCACTCCCGAAATCACTTGTACACAGAATTTTCCACAGACGGAGTGGATTTCCCAACCAGATAACGGCTCAACCGCCGTCGCAGCGACTCGGGCGCATCGACCTCCATCTCGCATAAGTTCCCATCATAATCCTCCGCGCGCACTCGTCCACGGTCATGTAACAAGGCGATCGATGCCCCGTCGCGAAGAGGTATACGAAAACGTACAGTCTCGACCGCGTCGAACGGAACCGCTGCATCGATCGCGTCCAGCAGCCGGGAGAGCCCTTCGCCCGTAAGACTGCTGACCATCACCGCGGGAGTCAGGGCGCTTTGCCCGGCCTGCTCCAGAAGGCGAGCGCCGAGAACAGCCGCACCATCGTGCGCCTCCGGCGGCAGCCGATCGGCCTTGTTCAACACGAGGATCTGCGGTGTCGACGAAGCCTCGATTTGACCGAGCACGCGAAAGACTTCCGCTATATGCTGCGCCGCTTGTTCGGAAGAGACGTCGACAACCTGGAGAATCAGAGCCGCATCGGCCACTTCTTCGAGCGTGGCCCGAAAAGCCTCGATCAAAGTCGTCGGCAGATTACGCACGAAACCGACGGTGTCGCTGAGGAGTACGCGGCGCCGCGAAGGAAGGGTGATCGACCGGATGGTGGGATCGAGCGTGGCGAACATGCGCGCATCCACCAGCACGCCCGCGGCGGTGAGCCGGTTGAACAGGGTGGATTTTCCGGCATTCGTGTATCCCACCAGCGAAACTGTCGGGACCGGAATCGCGCCGCGATTTTCGCGGTGCAGGGCCCGGCCCGTACGCACCCGTTCCAGGTCGTTCTCCAGCTTCTTGATGCGCATGGCGATGCGCCGCCGGTCCGTCTCGAGCTTGGTTTCACCGGGACCGCGCGTGCCGATCCCGCCGCCCAGCCGGGAGAGCGAGTGGCCCTGGCCGGTCAGCCGCGGCAGCATATATTTCAACTGCGCCAACTCCACCTGCAGACGCCCCTCGGCAGTGCGCGCGCGGCGGGCGAATATATCGAGGATCAATTGGGTGCGGTCGATGACTTTGATCTGAACGGCGGTCTCGAGGTTGCGCTGCTGCGTAGGGGTGAGTTCGTGATCGACAATCAGCACATCGGCCTGGTGAGCCTCGGCCATATCCTTCAGTTCCGCGACCTTGCCATACCCGAACAAAGTGGCCGCGTCGAAGACAGGGCGCACCTGGAACGCCTCGCCGGCAACCACGGCGCCGGCGCTTGCGGCCAGTTCGCCAAGCTCGCGAAACGATTCGGAGGCGGCCGCGGACGCCGATCCCCGGCGGCGTTCGAAGCCCGCGAGGATAGCCTTCTCCGCGTGCTGTTCCAGTGAAATCGTCGGCTCCGGCCCCTTCTGAATTTAACTGTCCACGTGCTGGCTCGCTACCGCCGCCTGCGACACGGATGTGGCTGTGCTCTGATGGTTTGAAGTCGCGTGTTGCTGAACGCCGCGGGCAGTCACCACTGTTGAAATGGCATGTTTGAAAATCAATTGCTCCTGATTGCTGGTTTCAAGCACCAGCGAGTATTTGTCGAAGCTCTTGATTCGGCCGGAAAGTTTGACACCGCTCAAAAGGTAGATGGTGACTAATCCCTTTTCCTTGCGCGCATTATTGAGAAAGCTGTCTTGTATGTTTTGCGCTGGCTTATCCATCCGTCTGGTTCCAGGCCCTGAAAGAGTTTGGTATTGCGGGCAGGGCCGTAAGCATTGTAACTCAGCCGCAATGTAATTTTCGACACGTTCTATACTCAGGAGACCAAAATGGCCACGTACATACGCTTCAAACGGGATGGGAGAACGGTTTACGGAATCGCCGGCACCGGCGTTGTAGCCGAATTGCAGGGCGCCCTGTTCGACCCTCCGCACTTCACCGGACGGCAATTCCCGCTTGACGAAGTGACGCTTCTGACGCCGTGCGAGCCGCCCAAAATCCTCGCGGTCGGGCAAAACTATATCAGCCATCTCGGCGAGCGGAAGACGCCGAAAAACCCGGAGATGTTCTACAAACCGATCTCGTCGCTGCAGCATCACCTCGGGCCCATAGAACTTCCCGCGGACGCCGGGGACGTGCATTTCGAGGGCGAGCTGGTGGTCGTCATGGGCAGGACCGTTCGCAACGCCACGCGCGAAGAGGCGGTGGCGGCCGTTTTCGGCGTGACCTGCGGCAACGACGTGAGCGATCGCAACTGGCAGCGCGGCCCAGCCAAAGATCTGCAGTGGTGGCGCGCCAAGGGATGCGACACCTTCGCGCCGCTGGGTCCCCAAATCGTCACCGGACTCGACTACTCCAATCTGCTGCTGACGACGCGTTTGAACGGTGCCCTGGTCCAGCAGCAGCGCACCACCGATCTGATCTTCGATGTGCCAACCGTTATTAGCTTCATCAGCCGCTACGTAACGCTCACGCCGGGCGATGCGATCTACACCGGCACGCCGGGCAATACGCGGGCCATGCAGCCCGGCGATGTGGTGGAGGTGGAAATCGAAGGCATAGGGATATTGCGAAATCCTGTGACGAGATCTACTACACCTTGATTTCTTTGCAGCCTGCGACGAATTTGTAGCACCGGCGATCTTTGTGGCGCTGACGGTCTTTGCCGTCGGCGTTTCCTGACACGATCTCCAGTGCCACACTGAAATTTGCCGAGTTTCTGCGACGTCGTTCTCCCAGTCCCACTCGATCAGGCTTTCACTTACTCGCTTCCGCTGACTCTTCAGCATCGTGTGAAACCTGGCGCGCGCGTGCTAGTGCCGTTCGGAACCCGAAAACTGACCGGCGTCGTACTGCGAGTTCACGACGACCCCGCCGAAGTTCCTCTGAAAGACGCGCTGCGACTGATCGATCCCGAACCGGTACTAGACGACGAGTTGATCGCCCTGGGCAAATGGATTTCCGGTTATTACTGCGCGCCGCTGGGAGAAGTGCTGCGCTCCATGCTGCCGCTCGCTTCGGAGATCCGTTCCGGCAAAAATTATTCGCTGACCGATGCGGGTCGTGACGCCTCGCGCCAGTTGTCCATCGAACCCCAAGCCGAAGACACGGTGAATCAGGTGATCCAGATGCTTGCGGCGAGGCCGCTCTCCGCCGCTTACATCAAAAAGAAAATCCCCCTCGCCGACCGCATTCTGAAATCGCTCGAGCGCAAAGGCTGGATCGCCGTTGAAGAAGTTTCGCACGACCGCGACCCGCTGCGCGCGCCGTCGGCAAAGCTGCGGATCGCACTAACCGGCCCTGAGCCGCAGGGCAAAATCCCCAAGGCCGAACGTGAACTGCTGGCCTACCTCGCGCTGCATCCCGGATCGCACAACGTCGGCGACGTCGAAGGGCTGGTTCACAACGCCAGCCAGGCTGCTCGATCGCTCGCGCGCAAGCAGGCCGTGACCCTCACAACTGAGCCCGTTGCCATCCGTGGCGCTCCCGTTCGCGCCCCGCATCAGTTGAACACCTCGCAGCGCAACGCATTCGATCTGATCGACGCCGCTGTCGCGACGAAGAAATTCTGCACGTTCCTGCTGCACGGGGTCACGGGATCCGGCAAGACCGAGGTGTATCTCAATGCGATCGACGCGGCGCTGGCATCCGGCAGGGGCGCGCTGATGCTGGTGCCCGAGATCGCGCTCACCCCGGCGGTTGCTGGCCAGTTTTACACGCGATTCGGCGATCGCGTGGCCATCCTGCACAGCGCCTTCAGCGATGCCGAGCGTGCCGATCAATGGCGCAGAATCCGCGCCGGCGGCGCGAGCGTCGTGGTGGGAACCCGCTCCGGAGCCTTCGCGCCCGTGCGCAATCTCGGGCTGATTGTGGTGGATGAAGAGCACGACGCCAGCTACAAGCAGGAAGAGACCCCGCGCTATCACGGCCGTGACGTGGCCATCGTGCGCGCGCGGGCCGCGAACGCCTGCGTGGTGCTGGGTTCGGCGACCCCCAGTCTTGAAAGCCGATTCAACGCGGCTTCCGGCAAATACACTTTGCTCGAAATCCCGGATCGCATTGCCGACCGGCCGCTGCCCACCGTCCAGGTGATCGACATGCGGCAGGAGTTTCTCGAAACCCGCAAGCACGCGATCTTTTCCCGCGCACTCATCGAGGCCATTCGCGAGAGGCTCGCCAACAATGAACAGGCGATGATCCTGCTCAATCGCCGCGGATTTTCCACCTTCGTTGCCTGTCGTTCCTGCGGCGAGCGTGTCCAGTGCGTCAATTGCGCGGTCACCCTGACCTATCATCGGCGCGACCGTCGGCTGCTCTGCCACTATTGCGGATACGCGGAAAAAATTCCGTCGACGTGCCCCAAATGCGGGAGCGAGCACATCCATTTCATGGGATCGGGCTCAGAGCGTGTCGAGGACGAACTGCACGGCGAATTTCCCCAGGCGAAAATCGCGCGCCTCGATCGCGATACGGTTGCCGGCAAGCGCCAGTTCGAAGACATCCTGCAGAATTTTCGCGAACGGAATTTCGATATCCTGGTGGGCACGCAGATGATCGCGAAGGGGCACGATATTCCCAACGTGACCCTCGTGGGCGTGGTCTCGGCCGATGTCGGCATCGGCATGCCGGACTTTCGCGCGGCGGAGCGGACGTTTCAGATCCTCACTCAGGTGGCGGGCCGTGCCGGACGCGGCGATCTGCCGGGGATGGTTTACATGCAGACCATCAATCCGGACCACTATGCTATCCGCTTCGCGGCACAGCAGGACTACGCGGGGTTCTTCGAAAAGGAATTACAGTTCCGCCGCTTCATGAAGTATCCGCCGTTCGCCGCCATGGCCAACGTACTCATACGGGCGGCGAAGCAGGAGGACGCGCTGCGGATGGCGACCGATTTGGGCCATCGCATCACGCCCGCGCCCGAAAACATGAGGATCATGGGACCGGCCGAAGCTCCCGTGCCGCGCCTCAAAGCGGAATACAGATATCAACTACTGATCAAGTCGGGCAGTCGGAAGGATCTGAATGGCTTGCTGCGAAAAGCCCAGGAATTTGCGCGCGCGCAGAAATGGAGCGCGACTGCGTTGGTGGTCGATGTCGATCCGTTGACGCTGCTGTAATTGTGGTGGCCGGCCAAACTGGTCCGATTTCGAGCCTGACGTTTGATCCGTGCCAACCCCGCGATTGGCGAGGTTTCGACGGCGTGTCACAATTTACCCTTTGTGAAACAGGAACGGGCGCGACCCTAGGCGCGACCCTATTTGATGGGCGGGGGCTTGGCCGTATGCGAGCAAACGGCCAAGCCGGGTCAGTTTGACACTGTTTTTTTCGCTGGCCGCGTTGATTTCGGCTAAACGGCTTCAAGTAGGCGCCGCCCAAAACTGATACGATTAAGGCATGGATGCCGTCACGTACCTGTATATATTGGTTTCGCTGGCATTCGCTCTGCAGATCGCAACCTCAATCGTTTTGGTGCGCGGGTACCTGCGCACGAGAGCTGTTGGTTTCGTCTGGCTGGCAGTTGCTGCCGTTGTTTGGCCCGTGCTTACCGAATGGCCGCAAATTATTATTGACCATGTTACGGGTCCGCATTTTGACACGCCCGTCCTTTCAAAGCTGCTTAGTGGCGGCCAAATGACCAGCGGTATGATCGTGTTACTGCTCTTCTATTTGAAGTATCTTATTGGCGTGAGCCTCTTGCTTGGAGCAGTCGTCTATCTTTGCAGAACAAAAACGCGCGCCGTCGATTTCGTTTCAAACTGAACTCACACCCGGCGTTCCGGGTCCGCTGGAATTTTACGTAACGCCCGTTATCGGAACCGGTTCTCCACAAAATAGCGGGCTCAGCGGCGCTGAACCGCCGCTGAGAAATACGGGGGGCTAAGGCAGATCCCACAGGTTGAGAACGTCAAGGCCGGTTCCCGCATAGTCTTTCACGTTACGTGTGACCAGAACGAGATCGTTAGCAAGCGCGGTTGCTGCGATCTGTGAATCGAGGGTCGGAAGGGGCCGTCCCTTATCGCAGCGATGCGGTCAGATGAGCCCAGCGTGACGCAACCCGTGCATCGAAGGCAAGAATGCGCCCCGCAAACCGCGCCGGAAGGTCTTCCTCGAACCAGCGCTGCAAGTCCCGGCGGCGTTTGCCTTCCTCCTTGCGCAAAATTCCCTTTTCGATCTCGGCCAGCGTCAAAACGCTGACATACTGTGAGGCCTCCGGCGTCGTATCCAGCGACTTCACTACGCCCGCATGAGGCAATTGTTCGCGGTTGTACTCCGAGATGACGTTGGTGTCGATGAGATACCCTCTCATTCGAGCTCAAAGCCGCGCGGGTAGTCCCGCACTCGCTCCAGATCGAGATTGGCTCCACGCAGCGGCGAGTTCATAAAAAATTCGTGCAGGCTTCCACGGAACGTCACCGTTGACACCGAGGATTTTTCGTCGAGGGCATCGAGGGCCTTTTCGATCAGCTCGTCCACGTCGTGTTAATGGCGGCTCTGCAATTGCGCGTTCACGCGCTGCACCAACTCCGGCTTATGGATTTCAAGGTTCATTTTCGGGACTCTCCTTTTTCACGGGTATCGTGTCTGACCCGCCGAAGCCCCTGTGCCGCGCCTCAAAGCCGAGTACCGTTATCAACTACTGATCAAGTCGGGAAGCCGGAAAGCTCTGAACGCCTTGTTGCGGAAGGCCCAGGAATTTGCGCACGCAGAAATGGAACGCGACCGCGCTGGTGATCGATGTCGATCCGTTAACGTTGCTGTAGCGAAAATGTGACTGGCTTCGCATAAAGCAACGCCAACCTTGGGTAGGGTGGCCAATCATGGCTGCCGCCCTTTCAGGCGGCCGGTATCGCTGAATTCCAAAAGCCGCCGCAACGGGAGTCAATCGATCACTCACCGCCTTTTCGGCGAATGTGGCAAGGCCACCCGATCCCTCCACGTTTCATGCGCCCGATTGGCCGGTCGGCCGTGCGCCGTTTGAACCCGGCCGTGATTCTTTACAGCCTGAACGACCGCGAAGCCGCGCTGCGGGAGATCGAAATGGCGCTGGAGATCTTCCGCAAAGACCTTCCGCCTGGCCATCTCGGCAGCCCAGACTGCTGAGCGCCCCCTAAGCCGCCGCCGGAGCCGGATGTTCCACATGATGGAACTTCACCGAAACCAGCTTCGAGATCCCCGCCTCCTGCATCGTCACGCCATACATCGCCTGCGCCGCTTCCATCGTCCGCTTCGAATGCGTAATCACGATGAACTGCGTATCGATCGCCATCTCCGTCAACAACCTTGTCAATCGCCCGATATTGGCGTCGTCCAGCGGCGCATCCACCTCATCCAGCACGCAGAACGGGCTCGGCTGATACTTGAAGATCGCCATCAGCAGCGACAACGCCGTCAACGCCTTCTCACCGCCCGAAAGCAGCAGCACATTCTGCAGCTTCTTCCCCGGAGGCGACGCGATGATATCGATGCCGCTGTCGTTGACGTTGGTCTCGTCGGTCAGGCGCATCTCGCCCGACCCGCCGCCGAACAAGGTCTGAAACGCCTGCTTGAAATTCTCGTTGATGGCCTGGAAAGCCTCCGTGAATTTGTTCTTCGAGTACTCGTCGATCTCCTGGATCGCCTTCTCCGTATCGCGGATCGAATCGAGCAGATCCTGCCTCTGCGCCGTCAGGAAATCGTGCCGCTGCTGCGCTTCCTGGAACTCTTCCCAAGCCGTCGGATTCACCGCCCCCAGGTTCTCGATCTTCGTCTTCGTCTCCTGGTAAGAAGCCTCCGCCGCCTGCAACACTTCCGGCGAAGTATCTTCCGGAGTCTCCAACTCAGCCACCGCAACATTCAATTCCTTGCGGCTCGTTTCATCGAGGAACTGAAGCTCCGACTGGCGCCGCGTCAACTCGACCTCAATCTCGGAACGCTGCGCATGCCCCGTCTCGATCCGCGCCCGCAGATCGCGCAGCACTTCATCCGCCGCCGCCAACGCATCCCGATGCCGCGCTTCCTGCTCCGACAGCTCCAGCACGGAACGCTCCGCGGCGGCGATCTGCTCGCCCAGAGCCGTCAGCTTCTGATCCAGTTCGATATTTTCGGTCAGAATGCGCGCGCGATTCTCACCCCACCGAGCCACTTCGCCGGCGATCTGCTCGCGCCGCTCGGACATCTCGCGGAATTGAGCTTCCAGCCGGGCCAGCGCCGCACGCTCACCCCGGTGACGCTCTTCGAGAGCGGCGAGCCTTGCCCGCAGCACCGAATGCTCTTCGCCGATCCTCTGCGATTCCACCTGTGCCGCATCCAGATGGTCCCGCATGGCGTCGAGCGCCACTTCCCGATCGCCGCGCTCAACATCCTTCTGCTCTACCAGCACCTGATTCTGCGCGCGTTTCTCATGCGCCCGCTCTTCCTCACGCTGCAGCCGCTCCAATTCCAGGCGCGCCACCGAAATTCGCGAATGCGACCGGTTGATCTCTTCCGCCGTCCGCCGAATATCGTGATCGAGTGAAACAGCCTCCTTCTCACTGGTCTGCTGCAATTGGCGTAACCGTTCCAGTTCCGCCTCGAGCGCCGTCGACTCCCTCTGCAGCGCTTCCTGCTCCCGCGTTTTCTCTTCCAACGCGCGCTCCTGCTCCAGCAGCTGCGCCGCGTACTCGCGCATTTCACGCTTCAGAACCAGCGGACCGCTGGCCTTCTTGCGTCCACCGGTCAGCATGCGGCCGCTGTAACACTGCCCGTCGGCCAACAGGAAATATCGATCCGGATACGCCTCCGCCATCGCGCGCGCCTGTTCGCGATCGCTCGCCAGATAACAACCCGAAAGCCGCGGCAGCAGATTGCGCGTCTGGCCGGAAAGGCCGTTGGTGAAGCGGATCTGATCGGACAATCGGGGCAGTTCGAGCCCCTGCGAAATCGCCGGCTCCTCAGTCAGCGGGCCGCCTTCGACGAGGAACGTCGCCCGGCCCTCCAACTCGCCGCGCAGCAGATTCATGCTCTGCTCGGCCTGCGTCCAATCCTTCACCACGACGTATTCCAACTCGTCGTGCAGGAATTCTTCCGCCGCCCGTTCCCATACCGGATCCACCTCGATGAAATCCGCGAGTACGCCCTCCGGCCGGAACTGGCCCGCCCTGCCATTCTCAATCGCCGAAAGCAATTTCTTGGTCGATTCCGTCGTGTAGCTGTGGTGCGAAAGTATGTTCTCGATCGATTCGCGTTTCGCGCGCAGCCGGGAACACTCCGCGCGCAGTTGGTCGATCTGCTGCCGGAGATCCGCTTCAGCTTTGCGCCTGCCCGCGAGGCCTTCCTCAGTCTCACGGCGGTCCGAAGTCACGCTCTGCAACTCGAGTTGCCGCTCGGCGATTCGTTCGGAAAGCTGCTGCTTGACGCCTGCAAGCCGTTCGACCTCAGCCGCCGTGACTTCTTCTTCCTTCTGCACACGCGTCCGCTCACGCTCGATCCCCGCGAGGTAAGTATCAGCCTGCGCGATCTGATTCCTGATCGTCGACGCTTCGCCCAGGAGACGAAGGATCACCGCACGCGACGCTTCGATCGTCCTCTCCGCTTCACGCACCCGCATCTGGATCGCGTCGCGCGCCTGGTTCTTTTCGAGCAGCCCGGTGCGGACTTCCTGCATCTCCTGTTCGAGTTCCGCAACGCTCTGCGCGAATGCGGACCGCTCGGTGCCGTTCTGTTGAACCCGGGCTTCCAGATCGCTCGTTTCCTGCTCGGCGCGAATCATTCGCTGCTCGATGCTCGAAGCTTCGCGAACCTGCGCTTCCAGACGTCCCCTGGTGCGCTCGGTTTCGATGTTCATCTCCGCCAGTTGCCCGCGCGCTTCGGTCAGCCGGGCCTCCAGCGCGTAGAAAACCTCCTGCGCTTTCTGACGTTCTGCGTCGTTATCGGTGGCCTGCACCGTCAGGTCTTTGAGCTCGGCGGACGCTGCTTCGAGTGCGGCGGAGGCACGTTCGGTTTCCGCTTTCAAAGCCACATACCGGCCCGAGAGAACCGTGCGCAGCTGGCCTTCCAGTTCGCCTTTGAGCTCCTGATAGCGCCTCGCTTTCGCAGCCTGGCGCTTGAGCGAATTCACCTGGCGGGTGACCTCTTCCAGAATGTCGAACACCCGCGCCAGATTCTGCTTGGAGCTCTCCAGTTTCGCTTCGGCCAGACGCCGGCGGCTCTTGTATTTCGTGATCCCCGCGGCTTCTTCGATTACCGCGCGCCGGTCCTGCGGCTTTGACGACAAAATCTGGCCAATCCGGCCCTGCTCGATGATCGCGTAACTTTCCGGACCGAGGCCGCTGCCCATGAAAATGTCCTGGATATCGCGGAGTCTCGCCTGACGTCCATCAATGAGATATTCGCTTTCGCCCGAACGGAACAAGCGGCGCGTAATACTGATTTCACCGGGCTTCGCGCCAGGATGATGGACTGTGGAATGGCCGCTCGCGGAATGAATTTCATGAACCTTGCCATCCGTTTCAGGCGGGAGCGCATTAGCCAGAGGGTCGACCAGCACCATCGTTACCGATGCCATCCCAACCGGTTTCCGCGACTTAGTGCCCGCGAAGATCACGTCTTCCATGCGTGCGCCGCGCAGACTGCGAGCCGACTGCTCCCCGAGCACCCAACTGATCGCATCGCTCAGGTTCGATTTCCCGCACCCGTTGGGACCCACGACGGCCGCGATTCCGCCCCCGTTGAACCGCAACTCGGTACGATCGCAAAACGACTTAAAACCCTGGAGTTCGACTTTCCGCAGCTTCAGCAAAACGACACCTCAATTCGTCACCATACTAACCGCGATTCAGACCAAAGTAAAGTGCCAAGCATACCCCATGATGTGTTTTCCTCAAGACTTCCACAATATCTTGTACCCTACTTGCCGGACTTGCCCATAAGCGACGGCCACGACGGATGTCGTTTTTCGAGGAACGCCCGCGATCCCTCCTTGAAATCTTCGCTGGAAAGCAGGCGGTCGCGCGTCTTTAACCCGACCCTGCCGGCATGCTCCCAATCGAGCCCGCGAATCTGGTGAACGTAGTCGAGTCCCGCCTTGAGAGCGATGGGGCTGAAGCCTGAGAGAACGCTCGCAATCTCCCTCGCACGCCGCATCGGATCGTCGGCGATTTCCGTGACCAGCCCGTAATCGAGCGCCTCCAGCGCGCTGAAATCCCGCCCGGTAAGAGCGAGTTCCACGGTGCGGCGCTCACCCATCGCCTGGCAGACCGATCGGAAGATCAGGACAGGCCAAAGACCGACGCGAATTTCGGTCAGCGCGAAAACCGTGTCCGGGTTGGCGATCACGATGTGCGCGTTCGCCACCAACCCCGTGCCGCCAGCCAGCGCCGAGCCGTGAACCGCGGCGATAATCGGCGTACGCACACGTTGAATCGTTGTGAAGAGCCGCTCGTGGATTGCCGCGAGTTGGTTTTCATTGATTTCGAGTACCTCTTTCAAATCCATGCCGCCGCAGAAGACTGGCCCATTGGCGTTCAGCACTATCGCGCCGACGGAATTGTCGGAATCGGCGTGGTCGAAGGCCTCTGTTAATTCCCGGCAGAGTCTCAGATTGAGCGCATTGCGCTTCTCCGGGCGGTTCAGCGATATCGTCAGGACGCGCCCTTCCTGCTTGACTTCAATCAATTTCCACCTCCATGCGGAGTAGAGCCGCCCCGTAGGTTTTGCCCTGCGCATCGACGCGCAGCGACACCGTTCCCCCACCACCCAGCGCTTCGTGGAGCAACAAATTGATGGCGCCGAGGTTGGGCAACTCAAACCGTTCGACCTTGCCTTTGACCAGGTCACCGAAAAATTCCTTCACCCGATCGGGCGTCACTTCGCGAAGGATTACTCGGTAGTGCTCGGGCCGCAGCGCGATCACGCCGATATTCGAGGTGTCACCCTTGTCGCCGGAACGCGTATGCGCGATGGTGCTCAGTGGCCTTCTCACGAAATCACCTCCACGCGGGTTTCGATCTCTTCCCGTGGAATCAGCGCCGACCAATAAGCCACAATCTCGCGCACGGGTGGACGGCCGTCGCCGAATCCTGTCGCGCCGGGCGGCCCATTGAGCACCAGCGGGATCAGTTCCCGCGTAAAGCGATCGACGGCTTTGCGATCCTGCCCGCGTACGCCGATGCGAAGCTGAATCTCCGGAGGATCGGGATTCGGCGGGGCTGCCGGGCCATTGCACGCGTTCAGCCCAAAAAATTCAGTGTAAATTTCATCGAAGGCCAAGCCGAGCCCGGCGAGCCGCGCACGTACGATACGATCGGCGGCGCGGGCTTTCTCGACTGCCTGGGGCCAGCTGTAAACCAGCGTTCCGATCGCTTTCCATCCGTCCGTGTAGCTGATCGAAAGCTTGAGCGTGGGAGGGCGCGGGCCACCGCGAATGCCGCTGACTTTCACGCGATCCGGACCAGTGTCGGCCAGTTGCACGGTAGTGAAGTCGGCAATGCAGTCCGGCGTCATGTAGCGTTTCGGATCGCCCAGTTCGTAGAGCAACTGCTCTTTTACGGTGTCCGTGTGGGCGCGCCCCCCGCTCCCCGTGTGCTTCGTCACCGTGAACGAGCCGTCCGGTTCCGCTTCCACGATCGGATAGCCGACGTCGGACATGTTCGGGATGCTCTCCCAATCCACCTGGCAGTTGCCGCCTGAGCATTGCGCACCGCATTCGATAATGTGTCCCGCGATGGTCCCCGCCGCGAGCTTGTTCCAGTCTTCCGCCTTCCACCCGAATCGATGCACCATAGGCGCAAGCGTCAGCGCCGTGTCGGTGGATCTGCCGGCGATCACGACATCGGCGCCCGTATCGAGAGCCTCCGCGAGAGGAAACGCACCGATGTAGGCATTGGCTGAAAGGATTTGCTTCCGAATGGCGGAGATAGGCCGGCCGGTATCCATATCCCGCATGTCATAGCCTTTGCCGAGGAATTCATCGATGCGATGAAAAACGTCGTCGCCGTGAATAACGGCAACCTTGAGTCCGGGCGCGGCTTTCAATACGGCGCGGGCACACGCAACCGGATTGACGCCACCGGCGTTGGCGACAACCTTGATATTCCGATCCTTAAGCTTGTTCGCAAGACGGCCGATCAGGGGAGGGAAGTCGCGCGCATAGCCGAGTGCCGGGTCTTCCTGCTTTTGCTTCTGCAGGATCGACATCGTTACTTCGGCGAGGTAGTCGAGCACGAGGAAATCAATTGGTCCCTGGTCGACGAGCCGCACCGGTGCTTCCAGCCAGTCGCCCCAGAACCCCTGTCCATTGGCAATCCGGATCATAGAATCCCAGCTTGTGGGGCATGGCTTCGGCCTTGCCGCCGAGCTTCCGCTCGGCGTCGCCCGCGATCTGTTAGCGCTGGCCGGAAGGCCAGCGGCAGGGCCGAAGCCCCGCCCCACAATCCCATCACAAAGTCTCCAGCGCGAGCGCCGCGGCTCGCGGACGATTCAGCGTCACTTCCAGCGCCAGCGCCAGCACCTCACGCGTCTCCTTCGGATCGATCAACGCGTCGCAGTGGCCGCGAGCGGCGGCATATTTGGCGTCCAGCCAGCGCTCGTAATCGGCGCGCGTCTGCTGAATCGCTTCCGCCAAATCGGGACCTGGAGCGCTGCCATAAAGGGCCTTTACGGCCGATTCCCCCTCCATCACTCCGATCCGCGCCGTAGGCCAGCAGAACGTAAAGTTCGGATCGAACCCCTGGCCGGCCATCGCGTAATAACCGGCGCCGCTCGCATGGTTAATGGTGAGGACAATGCGCGGAACCTCGGCGCACGACATCGCTTCCACCATCTCGGCGCCTGCGCGGATGATGCCCTCGCTCTCCGCTTCAACGCCAACCATGAAACCGGAGACGTCCTGTATGTAGATGATGGGAGTCCCGGCGCGGTTCGCCGATTCCACGAAGTACGCGACCTTGCGCGCGGTTTCCGTATAGATGATGCCGCCGATTCGAGGCTTGAGGAAACCCCTGCGGTTGGCAATCACAGCTACCGGATGCCCTTCAAGACGAGCATTGGCGCAGAGCATCTCCGGTGCGAACTCCGCTTGGAACTCGACAAATGCCTCGCGGTCGAAAATCCGTGCCAGAACGTCTTCGATCTCGTACGGCAACCGGTGATCCGGCGGCAGAACGGCGTAGATTCCGTCGGGTGATTTCGCAGGCTCGGTCGAAGATGGCGCAGGTGAACGCAGAGGAAACTGCCGGAAGCGCGCGCGTATCATGTCGAGGCAATCCTCGTCATTCTTCGCGACGTAGTGCGCTACACCGCTTGTCGCGTTGTGGAGATGCGCGCCGCCGAGCGATTCCTGATCGATCGATTGGCCCGTCGCTCCTTTGACGAGATTCGGGCCGCCGAGGCCCATGAAGCTCGTGTGTTCCACCATCAGGATGACGTCGCTTAGCGCGGGAAGATAGGCGCCGCCCGCGATGCAAGGACCCATCACGGCGGCAATCTGCGGCACACGGAGCTTGCGCCGCATAAGTGAATTATAGTAGAAAATTCGGCCCGCGCCGTACTGACCCGGGAAAATGCCGTCCTGATAAGGAAGGTTGACGCCGGCCGAATCCACCAGGTAGACGATCGGGACTCGGTTGCGCATCGCGATTTCCTGTGCGCGCAGGATCTTCGTAATTGTCTCGGGCCACCACGCGCCGGCCTTCACTGTAGCGTCGTTGGCGACGATCGCGGCGGGGCGGCCTTCGATCCTCCCGATGCCGGTCACCACGCCCGCTCCCGGCGCCTGACCGTCATATTGGTCATACGCGATAAGGAGGCCGATTTCAAGGAAGCGCGTGCCCGGATCGAGCAAACGTGCGATGCGTTCACGCGCCGTGAGCTTGCCGGCGCGATGCTGCTTCTCTATGCGCTCCGCTCCGCCGCCTTCGCGGAGCTTCTCTTCCAGATGGTGCAGCGTTTCAACCAGGTGGCGCATGTGCGCGGCGCGTGCGACCGTCTGTGCGGCCGATGGTTCTTCGGGCATCCGACGATTAGTGTATCGGGCTGGACTCACGCAAAGGCGCGAAGCCGCCAGGAGAACCCGCTTTCTCTTCTTTGCGTCTTTGGAACGCCAGTAAACTGGCGAATCTCGTGGAGTGAAAGGAATCCACCATGTGAATTACCCGTTCAACATGTAGCCGAACGAGCGTGGAGCGGAGCGATCTGCTTGGCGAAGTCTCG
>Ga0070733_10000682_pt1 | contig 26792 bp, 25 predicted proteins | sample Coa_R1_9_FD_66450 | JGI IMG/M metagenome (GOLD analysis project Ga0070733, IMG submission 66450) | Surface soil microbial communities from Centralia Pennsylvania, which are recovering from an underground coalmine fire - Coalmine... | ecosystem: Environmental > Terrestrial > Soil > Unclassified ...
CCCCTCACTACAGACCGGAGCCAAGCCCCCTGCTCGGGGCGACTCTGGTGCATACGCCTTCGGAGTTCCGCTCTCACCTCATGAAGCTGGGCGGTCAGCCGCTTGCTCATGGTGATCCGAGAAACCAGAAACTGACCTGCCCGGTTGACCCCGCAGCCGTGGGTAAAGCCCTTCTATCTCTGTTTTAGGGTTACCCTAAACCACCATCTCTTCTGATATTGAGAGGGAAGATCCCCATCGACCGTCAGGTCTTTCGGGGGCGCAACAGGGAAAAGGGCAAGCGGAACCACGGGCAGGGACCTGTAATGAATGAGAGTGGCCTAGGCACTCGGCCGATGGAGACGATTCCAGATCCAAGAGATTAAATGATAAAGGGCAACCGCCCCCAGGAACAGGCCGCTCAGCACCCAAAAGTTGCTGAGATATTCAAAATAATTCTCGGCAAGCCAGATCACCAGCGTCACGACGGACATCGTGATAAAGACAAAAAGCCAGATACTCACCAGCGGGTTCATGGCACTTCCACGGTTTATCGACATGACACGGTTCCTCACTCCAGCGCTGCTGTGCGGGCGCCCCTGCGGCCCTTTCCCAGCTTGGTCGGACCGATGAGGCCACCATCGGCAAAACTGAAATAGCTTCCCTCACCAATGATGACATGGTCCAATACGCGAATTCCCAACAGCTCTCCGACATCGACCAACCGCTTCGTACTTTCGATATCCCCTGGGCTCGGCTGAGGTTCCCCGCTGGGATGATTGTGGAGAAAGAGAACCGATGCGGCGGAATCGCGAACCGCGGGATTGAAGACTTCCCGGGGATGTACGATACTGAAATTGAGGTTCCCCTCTGAAACCGTGACGTGGCGAATCACTTTTCCCTTCGTATCGATCAGAACAACCTTAAAAACCTCTTTTTTAAGCCCGCGAAGGAGCGGGTGGAAATGCCGGTAGACATCTTGGCTCGATCGGATCCTCTGCTTTAGGGTCAGGGGCTGGGATTGACATCGGGAGCCAATCTCGAGCGCCGCCAAGACCTGTGCGGCCTTGGCGGGCCCAATTCCATGCACCTCGCAAAGCTCTGAAGCCGAGCTTTGGGCCAGACGCGCCAGGTTTCCAAATTTTTCAAGCAAGCCCATCCCGAGCTCGATCGCGTTTTCCCGACCACTTCCGCTTCTCAGCAGGATGCCGAGCAGATGCGCATCGCTGAGCCCCATCGGTCCGTCCCGAATCAGGCGCTCTCTCGGCCGCTCGTCCTCCGGCCATGTCCTAATGGAATGGTGTTCTCGCATCAGCAGACGTTTGTTCCCGCCCCGGCCTCTCTGGATATGTAGCGGAATTCACAGTTGGGTGACAATTTTTGTCACCACAGCTTAAACTATTTTGAGATAGCCGACAGGTTCATCGATGATTACGTAATAAAATCAATACACTCATATTGTTATCCTCGACGGCATACGGTTTGCTATTAAAGCATTCGTTCTACTTGGCTCGTACTTTTAACCGAGGAGGCCCACGATGAGATGCCCAAAATGCGATGGCCTGATGTACCAGGAACGGCTTTCCGACTTCTTCATCATCTTCCATGCCTGGAAGTGCGTCAACTGTGGTGCCCTGATGGATCGCACGATCCTCAGCAACCAGAAGCGAAACGGGTTTTTTGCAGTCCCTGCGCGCTCCTTTCGGTCAAAAACACGGGGCCGTTCTTAATCCGAGCCCTCATTCCACGGTTCCGCAGATGAGCCCTCCGGCAGGCGATTTGAGGCTTGGGAGGGCTCCTCGTTTTTAGAGAACCCTTCCCAGTTAAGGCAAGATCCTTGAAAAACGCCGTGAGAATTCCTGCAGTTCTGCTGCGCGGCCATCGACGGCTCTGGGCGTCGGTCGGATTATAGAGAATTCCCCTATTTAAGTCAAAGGCAACCCGCTTTCTCTGCCTCGGGCCGAAAGCGCGATACCTCTCCTCGTCAACCGTTTCGACCCGTTACTCAGGTGCCCTCTTCCCCGTCATGATCCGGGTCGATCGAGGAGGACGCCCTCTGCCCTTCCCCGCTCGAACCCCCGGGGCCACCCGAGCGGCCTCCGTCTCCCGTGCGGCCTTAGGGAGAAGGATTCCCCCAAGACCGATCGATGCCATGACCCGGAACTGAAGGGTCAGGACGACCTGGGCCTGTGACAAGGTGTTACGGCAAAGACCTCCGGCGGGCGATCCGCCCCAAGGTCTTCGATTTCGATTCCTGAGCGGCCCGGCCGTCACCTTCGGTCCGCATTTTCTTGACCTTCTACCCCGGTCTCTGTAATAATATCCGAAGGATTTTTTGGCAGAGGCGGACCGTGGCAAGACTAGGTGTAAACATAGATCACGTGGCTACGCTGCGCCAGTCGCGGGGCGGACGAGCCCCTGATCCGATCGCGGCCGCGATCGCGGCGGAATTAGCCGGGGCGGACGGCATTGTGGCCCATCTTCGCGAGGATCGGCGCCACATTCAAGAGCGGGATGTGCGCCTCCTTCGGGAGGTGATATCGACCCGATTCGACTTGGAAATGGCCGCCACGGAACAGATGGTGAAAATCGCGCTGGCGCTCCGCCCCGAGATGGTTACGCTCGTGCCGGAGCGGCGGGAGGAGTTGACGACCGAGGGGGGACTGGATGTCCTGACCCATCGTGATGAACTGCTTCGCGCAAGCCGCCTCTTGCAGGATGGAGGGATTCTGATCTCGCTTTTTATCGAACCAGACCCCCATCAGATCAAGGTCGCGCATAAAATCTCCGCCGACTTCGTTGAACTTCACACGGGGCGTTACGCCGATGCGCGCTCCGAAAAGGATCGAATCGCGGCCCTGGAGGCGCTCAAAGAAGGGGCGCGATTGGCTTCGAAGCTGGGGCTGAGGGTGAATGCGGGCCATGGTCTTAACTATGAGAATATCGGGGCGGCCTCCAAGATCGCTGAAGTCGAAGAATTCAATATCGGCCACGCCATCATTTCGCGCGCGGTCCTGGTTGGATTGGATCAGGCCGTTCGGGAGATGAAGGCATTGATCCGCTAACCTCGGGACCCGGTCTATCATCCCCATGGGACGAGCATCCCGACCGTCCCGGGAACCCTGACGTCCGCGGGTATTATTTGGGATGTGTCAACGCCCGTTTTTCGTCCCGTCCTCATCGTTGCCCACCCCGGCGCCAATGCGGCTTGATCCAAGCCCAAGGTCTGTCATGGCCTGCGGTGGATGGAGAGGAAAGTTGCTGATCAATCCCAAGGGACCATGAATTGGAGCTGTCCGCCACTCCTGACTGCGCCGGCGGACCTGAACTTCAAACCTATCCGGGATCCGATTGAGCATTTAAAGATGAAGATGGCGACCGCCCAAGAAATGAAGGCCCTGGATGAGCGGGCCATCACCGAGTCCGGCATACCGTCGATCCTGTTGATGGAAGGTGCCGCTGTGGGGATCGTGGATCGGCTGCTCCGTTTCTACCCTTGCCTCTCCAAGCTCCACATCGCGTTCCTCTGCGGGAAGGGGAATAACGGCGGAGACGGCCTGGCGGTGGCCCGGCATCTGCTGCGCCGCGGAGCCGACGTTGAAGTCGTTCTCCTGTCCCAGATCGAAAACCTCAGAGGGGACTCCAAGATCAATTGGGGGATTCTCTCGAAATTGAGCTCGAAGGTCCACGTCGTCGCCTCTGCATCGGGGGCGTCATCCCTCATCCCCCCGATGTTAGAAAGGGCGGACCTTCTGATCGACGCCATCTTTGGAACGGGTCTCTCCCACCCGGTCGACGCCGACGTTGCCCAGGCCATCGAATGGATCAACCGGTCGGGGAAGCCCGTGGTCTCGATCGATATCCCCTCCGGCATCTGCGCCGACACCGGGAAGGTATTCGGGGCCGCCGTGCGAGCGGACCGGACACTGACCCTGGCCCTTCCCAAAAGAGGGCACTTTCTCCCTCCCGGGTTAGAGTATCGAGGGGAACTGTCGGTGGTCGATATCGGAATTCCCCCTGACTTGGTCTCTCAGGCCTCTATTCAGACGGAGTTGATCACGCCTGAGCGGATCGGCTCCCATTTGCCTTCCCGGCCGCGGAATGCCCATAAAGGGACCTATGGCCATCTTCTGATTATTGCAGGATCAAGGGGCAAGGCGGGGGCGGCGACCCTGGCCTCTCTCGGGGCGCTTCGTAGTGGGGTGGGCCTCGTGACACTCGCCCATCCCCGCGGGGTACCCCCTCCCCAAGAGCCCGCTGAGGCGATGACAATGCCTCTCCCGGAAACCTCCGAGGGATCCCTCGCTGAAGCCGGGGAGAAGATGCTTCTCGAGGTCTTCCAGGGCAAGGAGGCCGTGGCTCTTGGACCGGGGCTTTCCCAGAATCCCGAAACGCGAGAGCTCCTTCGGCGCCTCATTGTCAGCTCCCCCGTTCCGACGGTGATCGATGCGGACGGGATCAACGCACTGGCCGGAAAACCAGATCTTTTGAAGCGCGGGCGCGCTCCACGCATCCTGACGCCTCACCCTGGAGAGATGGCCCGGTTAATGGGGACCAGCATTCAGGCGGTGGTGGAGGACCGATTGGGCGTTGCAAGCTCATTCGCCGTGGAATACGGCGTGGTTATCGTCCTCAAGGGTGCAGGCACGGTCGTGGCGGGCCCGGACGGAACGCTACTGGTCAATCCGACCGGAAACCCCGGAATGGCGAAAGGCGGGAGCGGCGACGTCCTGACCGGAATGGTCGGGGCACATCTGGCTCAGGGAGTTCCACCGCTCGAGGCGGCTGCCTTGGCGGTTTATGTTCATGGCCTCTCGGGCGATCTCGCCGCGGAGGCGATCGGAGAGATCGGGATGTCTCCATCCGATCTCGTCGACCGGATTCCCAGCGCCTATCAACTCCTCCGGAAACGGGAACCGCCCGCATGACACTGACCCAGATCACCTTTGTTTTCCTCGGGCTGATGGCGGTCATTGTGGCGGCGATGGTCATCCATGGCCTGATCGACAAACGGAGGATACGGAAACGGTTCGAAAAGATCGCCCACACCCTATCGGGAACCCTGGAGCAGGGGAACCCGTTCGTCTATCCACGCCTTTCGGGAGAACTTCAGGGACGGCGTTGCCAGGTCTTCTTTCAAGTGGTCAAGGCCGGCCGGCGGCACATCCTCTATATGATCTATAGTATGCCGATCCGATTGGGATTTAGCGTACTGTTGTTGAAGGAAAAGTTTTTTAGGCCTTCCGAGGATGAGGCGCTCCTCACGGAGGTCAGCGGACCCGTTCTTCCAAAGATGGACAGCCGCTACTTGATCCGATCCAAAGAAGAAGCGGCCTCGGTGACCCTTTTCGACCGCGCCGGGCTTCCCGCTTGCCTGACCCCCCTTGAGGATTTTACCAGTGTCTTAATCGGGCCGGACTCTATCGTGATCGGAAAACCGTATGAAGGCCTGCCGGATGCGGATCCCGATCGGATGGGAAAAAATCTATCCTCGCTCAGGCAGATGGCGGCGGCCGTGGAGCGGGCTTCCCTCTCCCCGAAGGCCGAATTCAATGGGGGATCCGCGTGCCGACAATGACCTTGCCGAGGGAGACTCTGACGAGCCTGACCCAAGGACCCGAAGAGACCCGCGCCTTGGGAGAGGCGATCGGAAGGAGGCTCCGGGGGGGCGACCTTCTGGCCCTGATGGGCGAGCTCGGCGCAGGCAAGACGACGCTCGTACAGGGCATCGCCAAAGGGGTGGGGGTCACGTCATCCCCCATTACCAGCCCCACATTTGTCTTAATCAACACCCACCGAGGCCGGCTCCTGTTCCATCACATCGATCTGTATCGATTGGAAAACCTCGGCGAGATCGAGGAGCTCGGCCTTTGCGAGTATATTGGCGGGGAGGCGATCAGTGTCATCGAATGGGCCGATCGCGCAGCCTCCCTCCTGCCTCAGGAGCAGTTATCCCTTTCAATGGCCGTTCTCTCTGAAAACGAGCGCGAATTCACCCTCGTGGGGATCGGTGGTCGTTATCGTGATCTGATTCGGGCTCTTAAAGAGGAGGGGCCATGGCCTTGGAATCCAAAGTCGTGAGGGTCTTTTCGAACCTGAAGGTCCGCTTGGCGGTCGCCCGGGCATTCGGGCTGGAGGGGCTGCGCCGGCCTCCGAAGCCGGATCCGTTCCCGCCCCCCTTGTCTCTTTTTTCGAGCCCAGAACCGCAGCAGCAGTGCCCCCCATCACTTGAGACGATCCGAGCGGAGATCGGCGACTGCAGGCGCTGCAAACTCCACTCCACCCGGAAGAACATCGTTTTTGGAACCGGCAATCCGCAAGCGGAACTGGTCTTCGTGGGAGAGGCCCCCGGGGAAGAGGAAGATCTGCAGGGGAAGCCTTTTGTGGGTCGGGCCGGACAGCTTCTCACCAAGATCATCAATGCGATGGGATTTTCCCGCGACGACGTCTATATCGCCAATATCATTAAATGCCGGCCTCCGAAAAACAGGAACCCCGAGCCGGACGAAATTTCGACCTGCGAGCCGTTTTTGAACCGACAACTCTCCTCTATTCGGCCTAAGGTGATCTGTGCCCTGGGAACCTTTGCAGCCCAAACCCTGCTCGGCACTTCCCAAAAAATCACCCAACTGCGCGGGGAATTTCACACCTATCGCGGGGTCAAGGTCATGCCGACCTTTCATCCCGCTTACCTTCTGCGTAACCCACGCGAAAAAAGGCAGGTCTGGGAAGACATGCAGAAAATCATGGACGAATTGAAGTCCAGCGGCAAAATTCGCTAGGAATCGCTTTGGCCCGGGTACACGGTTGCGGGTCGGACAATTTGTTGGCTTTTTTCAAGATGAATATACTTTGGGCCCCCTGGCGGATGACGTACATTCGAGGCGAAAAACAAAAGGACTGTCTCTTTTGTAACGCGCCCCACGCGGGAAACGACTCGGCCAAATTCATCCTCCTGCGCTCGGACCATGTCTTTGTCATGCTCAACGCCTTTCCTTACAACAACGGCCACCTCCTGGTGTCCCCGTACCGGCACGTGCCCAGCCTGGAAGACCTTGCGGATCCCTTACAGCTCGACTTGATGCGGACCCTTCAGCGCGGCCTGGCCGCTTTGCGGGCGGCCTTCCGGCCGGAGGGATTTAACATCGGGGCAAACCTCGGAAGGGTGGCGGGCGCCGGGATCGAGGCCCACTTGCATTTTCACATCGTTCCCCGGTGGGGGGGGGATACCAACTTCATGACCGTGATCCCGGAGGTTCGTGTACTGCCTCAAACCCTCGAGGAGACCTATAAGGAGCTCCTCCCACACTTTCACCCATGATACGATTCCTTCTCTTCACGCTCATGCTTGCGCTGCTTTTTACCTTCAGCTATACCAATGCCGACGAGCATGTGGTCATCCATTACTTCTGGAATTGGGAGTCTCATCCAACCCGGCTCGATCTGATCATCCTGGCCAGTTTTTTGGCAGGATGCGTTTTGGCCACGATCTTCATCATCCCGGGCTGGATCCGCTCCAAGCTCGAGAGCCGGAGGTTACGCCGGGCGCTCGGCTTGCTCGAATCCGAACGGGATCGGCTGCGGGCGGAGCGTCTGGGGAAGCAACCCCCGACCCATAACGCGCTCTCCCTGGAAGAAGACCAGGAGGAGATCTAAGGCATGATGTCCCCGGAGCAGCAGGAGACCGCATTTCAGTCCTCCCCCCTGATTCGCCAGTATCTGGAGATCAAAGGCCGGTACCCCGAGGCGATTCTGTTTTTCCGCGTCGGAGATTTCTATGAGATGTTTTTTGACGACGCCCTGATCGCTTCGAGGATTCTGCAGATCACCCTGACTTCTCGCGATAAGGAGGCGAAGGACCCCGTGCCGCTGTGCGGCGTCCCTTATCATGCCGCGCGCGCATACATCGCCAAACTGATCGCCGCCGGACGTTCGGTCGCGCTCTGCGAACAGATGGAAATCGCGGCGGCCCGTACCTCTCCCAAGATTATTCGGCGGGAGGTGGTCCGGATCATCACTCCGGGAACCCTGATCGAACCGGAGCTCCTCGCTCCCAAGGAACCGAATTATCTCGCCGCCTTGGTTTTCAGCGGACCCCAAAAGCCCTCGGTCGTCGGCCTGGCCTATCTTGATCTCTCTACCGGCGATTTTCGAACCCTGGAGCAGGAGAGTGGGGACGCCGGTTTGGATGCCAAGATCGCGGCCCTCTCTGCGCGCGAGATACTCCTGTCGGAACACCTCTTATCCAATCTGTCGTCTTTGCCCCTTTCCCTTGCGCGCGAGCGACTGAAAGGGTTTCGCGCGAATGCGTTCGATCCCCATCGGGCTCGAGCGACCCTCTGCGAACACTTCCAGGTCGGCGCCCTCGCGGGCCTGGGATGCGCGGAGACCCCCTGGGCCGCTTCTGCGGCAGGGGCCCTTCTGGCCTATGTCCAGGAGACCCAAAAGGTCGCCCTCGCCAACATCACGAGGCTACGAACCGTTCTCGCCGATGGCCACCTCCTGATGAATTCCTCCACGCAGCGGCACTTGGATCTGGTCGGGCGGCCGGATAAATCGCCGGGTCTGGGACTCTTCGGGGTCATCGACGAGACAAAAACCGCGATGGGGGGAAGGCTGCTGCGAGAGTGGCTCCTGCACCCCCTGCTCGAACGGGAGAAGATTCTGATGCGCCAGGAGGCGATCGAGGCATTTCTCTCCGAGCTCCCCAGGCGTCGCGCCCTCACAAGCCGCCTGGAAGCGATGGGCGACCTTGAGCGGCTCATCGGCCGGATCGGACTCCTCCAGGCCCAGCCCCGTGATCTGGCGGCGCTGAAGGAATCTCTGCAGCTCCTTCCGGAGCTCAGAGCAGAGCTCTCTGATTTTTCGGCTGAGCTGATCCACCACACACGATCGGACTGGGACGACCTCGGCGACGTGGCCCAACGGATACGTCGGACCCTCGTCGATGATCCCCCCGCCTTACTCAAGGAGGGAGGCGTCATCCGAGAGGGCCATTGTCTCCCTCTGGACGAGTTAAGGGCGATTCGCCGGGATGGGAGGAGCTGGCTCGCGCGCCTGGAGTCGGAAGAACGGAGCCGGACCCGAATCGATTCGCTGAAGATCCGATACAATCAGGTCTTTGGATACTATATCGAGATCTCCCGGCCCAACCTCTCCAAGACTCCCCCGACCTACCAGCGTAAACAGACCCTGGCCAACGCGGAGAGATTTACGACCCCTGAGCTCATTGAGCTTGAAGGAAAGATCCTGGGGGCGGAGGAGAAAATCTCTCTGTTGGAGGCGGAGTGTTTCGAAATCCTCCGCCAGGAAATCGTACGTGAGACGCGCCGAATTCAACAGATGGCTCAGAAGATCGCCGAGCTCGACGTCCTTCTCTCCCTGGCGAGCGTCGCGGAGCGTGGGGGCTACTGCAGGCCGGAGATCGGCGACGGGGACCTGATTTGGATCAAGGACGGCCGCCACCCCATCTTAGAACGGGTGATTCCCCCGGGCTCCTTCGTTCCGAATGACACGCAGCTGGGCGGCGATAGACCCATGGTGATCCTGACCGGCCCCAATATGGCTGGAAAATCAACCTATATGCGCCAGATTGCCCTGATCGTGCTACTGGCACAGATGGGCTCGTATGTCCCTGCGCGAGAGGCCCATATCGGGATCGTCGATCGGATTTTCACGCGAGTGGGGGCCCAAGACGATATCGTTTCGGGACAGAGCACCTTTATGGTGGAGATGAACGAGATGGCCGGAATTCTTCATCATACCACATCGAAGAGCCTTCTGTTGCTCGATGAGATTGGACGGGGGACCAGCACCTATGACGGGGTCAGCATCGCGTGGGCCATCGCTGAATATATTCAGGCCCATCTGGCCGCACGGACCCTCTTCGCGACCCATTACCATGAACTGACGGCCCTGCCGGAGGCACATCCGGGAATCCGAAACGCCAATGTCGCCGTGCGGGAATGGAACGATGAGGTGATCTTTTTGCGAAAAATCGCCGAGGGAGGGTGCGACAAGAGCTATGGGATCCAGGTGGCACGACTGGCGGGGCTCCCCTCGGAGGTGATCGATCGGGCCAAAGAGATTTTGGCCGGGCTGGAATCCGGGGACCCTCCCCTCTCTGCAAATCGCCCGGCCCCTCCGCTGGATCAGGCCTCTCTCTTTTCAGAACCGCCGAAAACCCTCCCGACGACTTCCCCCGTTCTCGATGCGATCCGGGCGCTTGATCCTGACCGGATGACCCCCCTGGAGGCCTTGATCCGTCTGACGGAGCTCAAGCGGATGGCGGCCGATTGACCCACCCTGCCCCGCAAGAAACCGTGACCGGATCCAGGAGACCCTGCGGCTCGACCCGCGCCCGGGGAGCCCCCGTGGGCCGATACCCTCAGATTGAAACAGCCAGCCTGAGGCCGTGTGGTGAGAGGTGGCGGGCGCGCGGAGCGGATTACCCCTGTTCAGGGAGGGGCGGCTCGAAGAGGGCGGCCAGTGCGGGGGGAAGGTCCTTGCGGGTGACCTGTCCCAAAGCGCTCAGGGAATAGGAGGAGGGCCGCAAAAGCTCATACGCAAGATCCTGGACCTGACCCGTCACCTTGTCGATCTCGCCGAGAATCTCCTCCAACGAAAAATACCGGCCGAAATAGAGCTCCTCCTTGGCCAGCTTGCTCATCCGAGCGCTGGTGCTCTCCATCGAGAGCATGAGGCTCCCCTTGATGTGGTTTTTGGCCTTGGCCAATTCGGCATTGTCCACACCTCTGTCACGCAGTTTCTTAAATTCCTTGTGGATCAAGCCGACCACCTTCGGAAAATTCTCCCGGCTGGTGGCCGCATAGACGGTAAAGAGTCCGGCATCCTCGTATGAGGAAGGGTAGGAATAGATCGAATAGGCCAGACCTCGGCGCTCCCGGATCTCCTGAAAAAGCCTGGAGCTCACGCTTCCCCCCAAAACGGTATTCAGGACATAAAGACCATAGCGGTCCGGATGGCCCTGGGAAAGTCCCCGGGCTCCCAAGCAGAGGTGAACCTGTTCCAGTTTCCGGCGGCGGATCGTGAACGTGCTGCGGAGTTTAGGGGACTCGCGGGGCCGGACCTCCGCCTCTTTACCTGAAAAATCGCCAAACGCGCGATCGAGAAGCGTGAAGAGGTGGTGCGGGTCGAAATTTCCAGCCGCCGAGATGATAATTTCGCGCGGATGGTAGCGGCGCTTTAAGAAACGGAGGATTTTACTTCGGGAGATCGCCTGGACGCTCTTCGGTGTACCGACAATGGTCCGACCCAGCGGATTGTCCTTCCAGACTTCTTCGGTGTAAAGATCATGAATGAGATCCTCGGGGTCGTCCTCGATCATCTTGATCTCCTCCATCACCACCTGCCGCTCCCGCTCGATCTCCTTGGAGGCGAAGGTGGAGTGATGAAAGTTGTCCGAAAGGATCTCGACGGCCTTGGGAAGATGATCATCCAACACCTTGGCATAAAAGGTGGTGTTTTCCCGAGAGGTAAAGGCATTCAACTCGCCCCCGATCGCGTCGATTTCATGGGCGATCTCCTGTGCGGAGCGGTTCTGAGTCCCCTTGAAGAACATATGCTCCAGAAAATGCGAGATTCCATGCTCCTCGATGTCTTCATCGCGCGAGCCGACGTTAACCCAAAGACCGATCGATGCTGACTTCACCGAAGTCATCCGCTCGGCGACGACGCGGATCCCGTTCGCCAGAACAACTTTTTCGAAGTGACCGTCCAATTCGGTTCGTACCTCTTCGATGTTTATTTCTTCCCCGAAGGCTCGGAGGGGACCATCGCCTCTTTTCGGCTCAAACGGATCTTCCCGGATTTGTCGATCTCCAGGACCTTCACCGCGATCTCATCCCCTTCGGAGACCTCTTCGTTCACCGCTTTCACCCGGTGATGGGCGAGCTGGGAGATGTGAACCAGTCCGTCGACGTTGTGGCGGATCTCCACGATCGCGCCGAAATCCATGATCCGCTTCACCTTTCCGAGGTAGATCCTTCCAACCTCCACTTCTTCGGTAATCTGATTGATCATCGCAATCGCCTTCCTCGCCGCTTCTTCATCGATCGACGCAATTGCGATGGTGCCGTCATCTTCGATGTCGATCTTCACACCGGTCTTCTCGATAATGCCGCGGATGACCTTGCCGCCCGGCCCGATCACCTCGCGCACTTTTTCCGGTTTGACCTTCATCGTGACGATCCGCGGCGCGTAGGCCGAGAGCTGTGTCCGCGGGGTGGAGATGGCCTGGAGCATTTTGCCCAGGATGTGGAGCCTTCCTGCCTTCGCCTGTTCCAAAGCCTTCTTCATGATCTCCGGTGTAATCCCGGCGATCTTTATATCCATCTGCAGGGCGGTGACCCCCTTTTCGGTACCCGTCACCTTGAAATCCATATCTCCAAGATGGTCCTCCAGGCCAAGAATATCGGAGAGGATCTGCATCCGGTCCGCCTCCTTGATGAGCCCCATCGCAATGCCGGCCACAGGGGCCTTGATCGGAACCCCCGCATCCATCAGCGCGAGGGTCCCCCCGCAAACCGTGGCCATGGACGAAGAGCCGTTAGACTCCAAAATGTCGGAAACGACTCGAAGCGTGTAGGGAAAATCCGCCTTGGAGGGGATCACCGGCTTGAGGGCTCTTTCGGCGAGCGCCCCATGACCAATTTCCCTACGGCCGGGACCGCGAAGGGGTTTTGCCTCCCCGACGGAAAACGGCGGAAAATTGTAATGGAGCATGAAGGGCTTCGTAAACTCTCCGTCAAGCGATTCGATCCGCTGTTCGTCTTCGGCGGTCCCCAAGGTCACCACCGCCAGGCTCTGGGTCTCTCCCCGGGTGAAGAGCGCTGATCCATGCGTGCGCGGCAGCACCCCGATCTCGCAAGTGATGGGGCGAATGTCGGCCGGTCCGCGGCCGTCCGCCCGCACCCCCCTGTCCATGATCATGTTTCGAACCACGGATCGTTCCAGTTCGTGGAAAATCAGGTTGACCGCCTGTATCAGGCCCTTCTCCTCGGCAGCCGTGTCGACCAGCAACCGCTCCCGGATGGCATCAAGCTTTTCCTGCCGCTCGGTCTTGTTCGGAATAAGCACCGCCGTCTGAACCGCGTCGAGCGCCCGATCGCGAACCTCCTTCAACAGCTCCGCCGAGTGGGGTAGCTGGGTGAGCGGCCGCTTCGGTTTGCTGAGCTCTCCAAATTGGAGCTGAAGGTCGATGAGGGGCTGAATCGCCCCATGTCCATAGGCGATGGCCTCCAGCATGGTCTCCTCGGGCACCTCCTTCGCCTCGCTTTCCACCATCATCACGGCCTCGCGCGTCCCGACCACGGTGATGTTGAGTTCGCTCTGTTCGAGTTCAGCCGACCCGGGGTTGACCACCAATTTTCCCCCGATCCGGCCGATCCGGACCGCCCCAACCGGGCCGTTAAATGGAATCTCGGAGAGCGTCAGAGCGGCGGACGCGCCGATGATCCCGAGCAGATCGGCCGAGGCCCCCGTGTCCGACGAGAGCACGGAAGCAATCACCTGGGTTTCATAAAACCACCCTTCCGGAAACAGGGGTCGAAGGGGCCGATCGATCAGACGGCTGATCAGAATCTCCTTCTCGCCCGGCCTTCCCTCCCGGCGAAAATATCCTCCCGGTATTCGTCCGGCGGCATACAGCCGCTCCTGATAATCAACGGTAAGGGGCAAGAAATCCACATTGGCCTTCGCCTCCTTCGCCGCCACCGCGGTCACCAGTACGACGCTGTCCCCGTACTGCACCAGAACCGCTCCGTCCGCCTGCCGGGCAACCCGTCCGGTCTCCAGAATAAGGGCCTTCCCGCCCACCTGAACCTCAAATCGGCGCATGATCGCACTCCTCGAAAAGGCCGCGCAGCTCTCCACAGAAACTCAGCGAAAATCTAACGAAATTCGTCGGCAACGGGCCCCCGCCCCCCCTGAGACACCGCACCCGGCGTACCGATCGATATCCTTTTAGATTTTTACTGAACTTCTGTGTCACTGGCGGCCGGTTGAACAATCGGTCTACTTTCGCAAACCCAGCCTAACGATGACGTTTTGATATCGCGGCGCGTCAATCTTCCTGAGATAATCCAGAAGCTTACGCCGCCGTCCGACCAGTCCAATCAACCCCCGACGGGAGTGATGATCCTTCTTATGGACTTGAAAATGATCGGTCAAGGAATTGATTCGATGGGTCAAAAGCGCAATCTGCACCTCCGGCGATCCGGTGTCGGAATCATGGACCCGAAAGTCATGGATCACGCCGTCCTTTTGTTCTTTCGCGAGTGGCATCTGATGCTTTCCTCCTTCTGAAATAAACGCGATCGACGGGTCCCCTCGTGCGGACCTCGTTTCACCCTTTTTCCTCAAGAGACCGGTTGGACCCCTTGATCTTGTGGATCGACCAGAACCTTCTCGATCCTGAGACAAGGACCCAGAGAGAGGTCCTCGGAAACTTTTGCAATGGCGAGAAGGCCTCCACGCAGCCCGCAGACTCTGACCAGGGAGGGGGCCCCGGAGGCCTCTGGCAACGTACCCAGAGCGGCGCACTGTGAAAGGGGAATCGGAACACCATGGCACACCCGCTCCTCCCAGGGCCCGGCGACGGAGACCTCGGAAAAATGACTGAGCACCCGGGCCAACGAATAAACTCTCTCCGGCCAGCTCCCATCCAGGACCCCCCGCTTAAGATCCGACAGTTCGATCGAGTCCTCCAGTCGGAAGATCCCAACCCGGGTCCGGCAGAGTGAAAATAGGTGGGCTCCCACCGATAGCGCTTTCCCGACATCCGCGCAAAGCGTGCGGATGTATGTCCCTTTCCCACAGGCAACGGTAAACCAAACGTCCGAACCCGTTCTTTTCTCGAATTCGATCCGACGGATGGTCACGCTTCGCCTCTCGCGCTGCACCTCGAGTCCGGCCCGGGCTGCCTTGTAAAGGGGAACCCCCCCTACCTTAACGGCCGAGTAGAGGGGGGGAAGCTGATCATAGGTCCCCACGAACGAGCCCAAGGCCTCCTGGATCGCGGCGTCAGAAAGATTCACCCGATCACATCTCCGAATCGATCTTCCCGTCGCATCCTCGGTGTCGGTTTCCTCTCCCAAGCGCATCACCGCTCGGTACTCCTTTTCCGTGGCCATGAGATACTCGGCCACCTTGGTCCCCTTGCCGAAACAGACCGGGAGCACACCCGTGGCTTGGGGATCGAGCGTTCCGGCATGGCCGGCCTTCTTCACTTTCAGAAGCCCGCGAACGCGAGCGACCACATCGTGAGAGGTCCAGCCCGAAGGTTTGTTGATGTTCAGGACGCCACCGCCGGTCATTTCGCTATTCTCCGGAGCTCTTCGCGAACGACCCTGAGAACCCTCCTCTGCACCGGCAGCCGGGTTCCCTGAATCGTACATCCCGCAGCGTACGCGTGCCCGCCGCCTCCTAAACGGACCGCAATTCGCGATACGTCGACCCGATGCGAGCGAAAGCTCACCTTGAAGGAACCCCGATCGATTTGCCGGAAGAGAATCGCCACCAAGATCCCTTGGAGATAGCCCAAATAGTTGACCAAATTCTCCGAATCTTCCGGCACAGTACCGGTCTGGTCCAACATCGACAGCGTGACGGTGACCCAGGCGATCTTCCGGCTCCGATCCGAGGCCAGTTCGGAGAAAACCAGGCCCATCAGGCGCAAGCGCCCTTCGGTCTGCTGTTCATAGAGCCGACGCGCGATTTCGAACGGATCGGCGCCGTACCCGATCAGCTCCGCACAAATCTGTAAAACCCTCGCCGACGTGTTTAGATAATGAAAGGACCCCGTTTCGGTGATCAGGGTGGTATACAGCGCGGTCGCCATGGCAGGGCCGATCGCAACCCCCAACTCGCGCAGGAGAAGATAGATCATCTCCCCGGTTGCAGAGGCGGCGGGATCCACCCAGTTGACATCCCCGAATTTATTGTTGGTCCGATGATGATCAACATTAATAATCCGACCGGTCAGAGGCCGCTTCTTCTTAAAAAAACCGGTCCGCCCTAGATCACCGCAATCGACCACCAGCAGGGCATCCACGGTGCTGGGAAGCCGTTTTCGGACCGACACCATACCTTGATGAGGCAGAAACCGCAGCTGACGAGGAATGGGATCGCGGAAGACCACCTGCGCCTTCTTGCCCATCGAACAAAGGGCCACACCCAGAGCCAGGGCCGAACCGACGGCGTCACCTTCCGGGGAGATATGGGTAGTGACGCAAAAAGATTCTCGGCGCTGGATCTCCGAGACCACGGCCTGCAGACTCATCCCTTAAGATCCTTTCCCCTCTCGAGCTCGTCCAAGAGACCCAGAACCCGCTGCGTCTTTAGGTAGGATTCATCGGTGAGAAAGATCAGCTCGGGGATGTATCGGAGTTTCAGGCGCTTACCCAGTTCGGAGCGGACAAATCCGGTGGCGCGAGCAAGCCCCTTAAGCGTCGTTTTTTGATCCTGTCCCTGCGCAATGCTGACGTAAACCTTTGCATGTTGAAGATCGTCGGAAACATCCGCCCCGGTGACGGTGACGAACCCGATTCGGGGATCTTTGGTTCTCGTGAGCAGAATATCCGCCACTTCCATTCTGACCAAGTCGTTCACACGCTCGGACCGTTTGAATGGCATGCCCTATACCATTTGCAGCTGAAAATGGACCACCTCCACCTGAGGATTGCTCCGAATGAAATCCATCACATGATCCAACACCTCGTTGACAAATCCCTGCTCATTCGCCACCGATGCGATCCCTAAGACGGCCTTCTGCCAAAGATCCAGTTCTCCGACCTCGGCGATGGAGACATTAAAGCGGTTCTTCACCCTGTCTTTAAGACTCTTGACCACTTGTCTTTTTCCCTTCAAAGAGCCGCTTTGAGGCAGGTAAAGCTCCACAACCAGAATTCCGACAATCATTTTTGCAATTCGACCGGGGCCACCGTGGAGCGCTTTTCTTTCGGATCCATTCCCGCAGCCGTCCCCTCCCTGCAGAGGGGAAAGGACCCGACAGATGCGGCAGAAACACTAGGTCAATTTCGCCGCGATCTTGTCGAAGGTAAATACCTCAATAATGTCACCTGTTTTAATATCGTTGAACTTTTCGATCCCGATGCCGCACTCGTATCCAGCCTGAACCTCGCGCACATCGTCCTTAAAGCGTCTCAAAGAAGAAACCTTGCCCTCATAAACCACCACACTGTCCCTCAGGACGCGCGCCCCGGCGCTGCTGCGGCTCACGGTCCCCTCGGTGACATACCCGCCGGCGATGGCCCCGATTTTCGGAATATTGAACACCTGCCGGACCTCGACCCGTCCCAGGACCCGCTCTTTGAGCGTTGGAGCCAGAAGCCCTTCCATGGCCGCCGTGATATCCGCGACCGCGTTATAGATGATGTTATAGTATCGGATGTCGACCTTCTCGCGCTCGGCCAAGGCCTCTGCATTGGGCTCTGGACGAACGTTGAAACCGATCACGATCGCATCGGAGGCCGATGCCAACAAGACATCGGTCTCCGTGATGCCTCCGACACCCCCGTGAATCACCCTCAGCTTGACGGCGGTGCTTGGAATCTTCTCGAGCGCCTCTTTAATCGCCTCGACCGATCCCTGCACATCCGCTTTTATAATGATGCTCAGCTCCTTAATGATCCCCTCCGAAATCTGGGTGTAGAGCTGATCCAGGGTGACCCGATTGACCTTGGCCAGATCGATCGTGCGCTGGCGCTGCTGCCGGGCCGAAGCGACCTCTTTGGCCACCCTCTCGTCGCTGACGGCCTGGAAATCATCTCCCGCCTGTGGGACTCCGTCTAATCCGATGACTTCGACCGGGACGGAGGGACCCGCCTCCTGAACCTTCTGGCCTGCATCGTTGATCAGAGCTCGAACTTTTCCGAAATGCTGTCCCGTGACAAAGGCGTCTCCGACGCGAAGCGTTCCCTCCTGTACGAGGACCGTTGCCACCGGTCCGCGTCCTCGATCGATCTTCGCCTCGACTATCGTCCCGCGAGGGGGTTTCGTCGGATCGGATTTCAACTCCAGGACCTCCGCCTGGAGCAGAATCATTTCAAGGAGATGATCGAGACCGATCCTTTTCTTCGCAGAGACCTCGGCGAAAATCGTCTTTCCCCCCCATTCCTCCGGGATCAGCTCATATTCGGAGAGTGCATGCTTTACCCGTTCGGCATTCGCCTCGGGTTTGTCGATTTTGTTCATCACGACGATGATCGGCACCCCTGCAGCCTTGGCATGATTGATCGCCTCCACCGTTTGGGGCATCACCCCGTCATCCGCAGCCACCACCAGAAGCACGACATCCGTCACCTTTGCGCCGCGCGCCCGCATGGCGGTAAAGGCCTCATGTCCCGGGGTATCCAGGAAGGTGACCTGTTTTTCGCCCACCTTAACCGCATAAGCCCCGATATGTTGGGTGATCCCTCCCGCCTCCCCTTCCGTCACTCGGGTTTGGCGGATGGCATCGAGCAAGGAGGTCTTTCCGTGGTCCACATGGCCCATAATCGTAATCACCGGAGGACGCGGGACCCGATTCGCGGGACGCTCTTCCACCCCTTGAGTTAGGATCTCCTCCTCTGTACGGTCGGCCACCACCTCGCATTTGAGGCCGAAGGCCTCTGCAATCAAAGTCGCCGCGTTGAGATCAACCGCCTGATTGACCGTCGCCATCGTTCCCATCTCCATCAATCGTCCGATGACGACCGAGGGCTTTTGACCGATGAGCTCTGCGAATTCCTTGACCGTCAGGCCCTCGTGGAGTTTAATGACCTTGCGGCGCGGCTTCGTAATATCCGACAGCGCGGTCGGATGGGCCCGGCGGGCCGCGTTACGGGAGCGATCCTCCTTGCGATGGATGGGCTTGAAATCCTGCCACTTCCTCCCCTCCACCACCTCGGGAGCCACCGCCGGGATCTCGGAGAGGGGCTCCAAGCCGGGCTCCGCAGCCGCTTCGGCCACGATCTCAGCCGTCGGAAGTTCTTCGGGGACCACCCAGCGATCGGGTTTTCTTGTCTTTTCCTTCTCCTTCTTAAACCCTTTCGCCTTGGGTGAAAGGTCTTTTCGGGCGTTTTCCGTCTTCCCTTTTTTCTTTTCCCGTTCCTTCTTCTCGGCCTCCGACTTGGCGGTGGTCCCTGCCCCGGCCGGCCCTTCGGCGACCGTCGCCGCAGGGGGAACCAACGAGGGGTTCGGTATCGAAAGGAATTCGGTGGGCATGACAGCCGCTACCCCTTCCTGAGGGAGGATCTTCTCCTCGATCTTCTCCGCCATTTCAACGGGAGAGATCGGCTCGACATGCGACTCCGCCTCTTCAACCGAGCCCGAGGCACCCACGAGCGCCGCGGGCTCGGGGGCTCGCGGCTTCTTGATCAATACTCGGGATTTCCGCTCGGGAACCGCCAGCGCTACGGCCGCCGCTGCGCCCTTTTTGTCGGCCCCCTTTTTCACGTAACGCTCGGAGAGGACGCGCACATCCGCGTCGTCGAGAGTGCTCATGTGATTTTTCGCCTCGACCCCCATCTTGGCCAGGATCGCCATCAGCTCCTTACTGGTCATCCCGATCTTCTTGGCAAGCTCAAAAACTCTCATCTTTTTAGACGACAATCCCCATTAATTAAACCACATTCCCCACGACGAAAACAGATCACAACCCGACCCCCGGCCGGGGCCAAACACCTCAATTTCTAGGCCGGCCTTTTTTCCTTCAAGGCGTTTTGTGCCGCCTCGATCAACTTTGCAGCGGTCTTGCTCCCGATCAATGGGACCACAGACAAGGTCTCCTCGCTCGCCTGCGCGATCTTTTCCACCGTGTCAAAACCATGTTCTTTCAACAGCTCCGCCATCTTTTCTCCAATACCGGCCAGCTCTGCGATTTCAATTTTCCTCTCCGAGAGCATCGCCCGCGCCGCGTCCGCGGCTTCGGCGGCCTGCTGTGCCTTTTGCTCGTGGGAAATGGCAGCCGCGATTTCCGCCTCCCGCTCCTTCGCCCGTTCTTTTTCGTACTCTCCCTGGTTGATGATATCAATCTTCCAGCCGGTCAACTTGGCCGCGAGACGAACGTTTTGCCCCTTTTTGCCTATCGCCAGAGAGAGCTGCTGATCAGAAACGACGACCAGAGCGGACTTCTCCGCCTCGTTGATCCCCACTTTTTCGACCACGGCAGGGGAGAGGGCCTCTCCGATATAGGTACGCGGGTCTTCCGTCCAGGTGATAATGTCAATTTTCTCACCGCGGAGTTCCCGAACAACGGCCTGTACCCGCGAGCCGCGAACACCCACGCAGGCCCCCACCGGATCCACCGCGGGATCCTTCGACGAGACCGCAATTTTCGTCCGATCACCTGGTTCTCTCACCACCCCCTTGATCTGAACGATCCCCTCGGCGATTTCAGGAACCTCCATTTCAAAGAGTTTTCCGACAAAATTCGGGTGGCTGCGCGACAGAACGATCTGAGGACCTTTCGCAGAGGGTTTGACCTCCAGGAGAAAGGCTCGAATGCGATCCCCTCGGCGATAAGTTTCTCGGGGGACCTGTTCGCTAAAGGGGAGAATAGCCTCCGTCTTGCCGAGCTCCACAATGTAGTTCCTCCGCTCCTGTCCCAGGATCATCCCGCTGATGATCTCCCCTTGACGACCGGAATATTCCCGATGAACGACCTCCCATTCAGCCTCCCTGACCCTCTGAAAGATCACCTGTTTGGCCGTCTGGGCCGCGATCCGTCCGAAATCTTCCATTTCAATCAGCGTGCCGATCTCATCATCGAGTTCGGCCGCCTCATCAACCTTTTTGGCCTCCTCCAAGGAGATCTCTGCCTTCGGATTGGCCACTTCGTTGACCACCTTTCGCAGAGAGATCACCTCGATTTCGCCGCTCTCCGAATCGACCTTGACTTGGATATTCTCTCCCGCGCCATAACGCTTCTTAGCCGCAGTCAAGACAGCGGATTCGACCGCCTTGATAATCTTCTGGCTTTCGATGCCCTTCTCTCGCCCGATCTGATCGATGACGGAGAGGAGCTCCCGGTTCATGGTCTCAAATCCTCCGCATTAAAGATTGTCATCCTCTGCCGTCCGCAACACCCGCCGCCTCAGAAGCGGCCGATCTCTGCGGTTCCTTTGACTCCCCGGCCCCCCGGGACCGGAGCCGGCCTTCATCCTCCGGACCGCTCACCGATGAGAAGCTTCGCCTGAGCCACCTCGGAGAGCGGAACTTGCACGACCTGATCCTTCGATACCCTTAATAGGACCTTCTCTCTGTCTGCTCCTTCGATCTCGCCGCGCCACTCGCGCTTCCCTGCAACGGGAGAGGAAACCTGGATACGCACGCGTTCGCCCCGATGTCGAAGAAAGTCCCTTTCGACCCGTAACGGACGGTCGAGACCCGGAGAGGACACTTCCAGGGTGTAGGCATGGGCAATCGGATCCGCGGCATCCAGCGCATATCCGAGATGCTGGTGCGCCCGTTCGCAATCTTCCAGCGTAACCCCTCCCGGCCTGTCGATGAAGACACGAACGACGCCGCTACGGCTATGACCTGAATAGACGACCTCCACCAACTCCATCTCCAATGAAGCGAGGATCGGCTGGACGATGTTCTGGAGCGCCTCGAGGAGCTCGACCTTTCTTGGATTCCCCGGCATTTCGATGTCGACCTCAATCATCCATCACAATGACATTGGGTCTTCGTCAAATAAAAAAGTGGGCAAACTATCTGCCCACTTTCGTCGAAGTAGACGCCGCTTTTACCTATATACCATAATCCGAGGGCGCGCGCAAGAGAAAACTGCGGCGGGGATCCCGGCACGGCCGGGTCCCGGTCTTCTGCTCCCCAAGAACACATCGCCCACCTCCTTTCCCGCCGGTTACTTTCCAATCATGACCAGAAAGCGGGCATAAAGCAGCCGGGCAATCTCGCCCGGCCTACCGGTCCCCACCCGTTTTTGGTTCACCTGTATGACCGGCAGAATTTCGACGGTGGTTCCGGTCAAAAAGACCTCTTCCGCAGCGTAGAGGTCCTCCTCGCGGATCGGCCGCTCTTTAACCTCGACGCCGACTTCCTGAGCCAACCCCAACACCACCTCCCGAGTAATCCCCGACAGGATATAGGGCCCCGCCGGAGGGGTCTGGAGGGTTTTTCCAACCCGGATAAAGACATTGCTTCCGGCGCCCTCCATCACGAGGCCCTCCCGGATAAAAAGAGACTCAAAAGCCCCCCTGCGTTTTGCCTCTTCACGGGCCAGGACATTCGGCAACAGATTAAGCGATTTGACGTTGCACTTCCCCCAGCGGATATCCGGAACCGTCAAGACGGACACCCCGGTTCGCCGAAGGTCGCCCGGTAGGGGGGTGAATTTTCGGATCGTCATCACGGCCGTTGGGCGACTCTTGTCTGGGAACCAATGGCTGCGTGGAGCGGCCCCCCGGGTGACCTGGAGGTAGACCTTGGCATCGCCGAACCCGCTTTTTTTCAAGGCCCGAAGAATGTGGCGCGCCCAGGTGGCTTCGGAGTAGGGGTTCGCCAGCTGGAGGGCCTCGGCGCTTTCTCCCAATCGCCGCACGTGCTCTTTGAGATGAAAGGGGTCTCCCCGGTAGACGCGGATCAGCTCGTAAATCCCGTCCCCGAACTGGAAACCGCGATCCTCCACCGAGACCTTCGCGCGAGAAAGAGGCATCAAGCGACCATTCAGGAAAGCCACATCAGGCATGCCCTACCTTCCTTTCCATCAAGACGTGAAAGAAGGCATGGAGGCTCTGCCGCTCTTCTACGATAGAGTGGATGTCAAAATGCCGTCCGAAGAGCGCCCGGAAATCCCCCTTGCGGAAGAATCGATCATAATGGCCCCGGTGGATCAGCCAGTCTCGGGTCCGTTTTTCTCCCGGGTGGTGGCGAAATCGGGTTGAAAAACAGGAAAGGAGAAAGTAACAGCGGGATCTCATGACCGGAAGGATGGCCTGAAGATAAAGATCAAAGTCGGATTTTTTGACATGGTGAAGGCACCCGTAGTCGAGCACCACGTCAAAGACACCCTCTCGAAACGGGAGCTGGAACAGGTCGCCCCCGACAAAGTAAAGCCCCGATTTGATGCCTCTACCCCGGGCGATCTTCCGGGCCCGCTCGATCGCCAGGAGTTGATAATCCATTCCGACCGACGAAAAGCCGTTTTCGGCAAAGAGGAGGGCATGCCGTCCTTCGCCGCATCCGAGATCCAGGACCCGCGCGTCCGGTCGCTCTTTTGAAAATTCCCGAATAAAGCGAACGACCGGATCGGAAGCCCCTTCCACGGGCCAGCCATGTTGCCCCTGCTGATAGGCCTGCAGAAAGTAGCTGTATTGAGAAGTATAAACGCTCATCGACCCACCCGGACCGCCAAAAATTACCATATCTCACCTCGCTATTGCAAGGAGACCCCTGTCGGCTCGATGCGAGAGTCGACCTGCGTACGGGTCACCCCGAGTTGTGCCGCGGAGGCGAGGTCCGAATCAAACCGGGAAGGACGATTGGAACAGACTCGGGTTTGGGTGACGGTTCCGAAGGGGATTCGCTGGGAAAGGCCGATCCAGCTCAGAGGAGACCGATTTTTTCAGGGGAATTCTCATTCGAAGTTCCGATCATCCAAGGGATAAAACGGTGCCGTCCCGAGATCTGCGCTGGAAACCCGCCCGCGGCAATTCAGGCCGCCCCTCAATTCGGCTACGGACCCCGCGGTTGACAGAAAGGGATCTTTCTCGATACGATTGCGGCATGCGGCGATTCCTTATTGCGGTGATCCTCCTTCAGCTCGCCACGGCGCCCTCCTACGGCGCCGATGATCGACCGGCGAAAACGCTCACGATTCGCTTTCCGAGCGGTGAGCAGATCGAAGCGGAAGTGGCCGACAGCGAGGGTAAAAGGTCTCTCGGACTCATGTTTCGCCAGACCCTTCCTGCAAATCGTGGGATGCTCTTCATCTTTCCGGTCGCCGGAATCTATCCTTTTTGGATGAAGAACTGTCGGTTCCCGATCGACATCCTCTGGCTTTCAGCCGATAAGACCATTGTTCATGTCGCGCAGCGCGTTCCCCCCTGTCTTGACGACCCTTGTCCGTCCTATGACCCCCACGTCGCGGCGCTCTATGTGATAGAAGTCGTTTCAGGCTTTGCGGCCCAGCAAGGTCTGCACGCCGGGACGAAGGTCCAATTTTAACGGTATCGGCCGATCCAGCTCCACCATCGGATTCTCCAGAGGTCGTACGCCATTTCAATGGCGTCTCGCACGAAATGGACCGTGGTCGGCTCGTTGTGATAACGGAATGTAACGGGCACCTCTTTGACCCGAAGCCCAAGTATTTTTGCGAGATAGAGGACCTCCACATCAAAGCTAAATCGGTCGAGCCGTTGGACGCCAAAGATCTTCTGGGCCCCTACCCGGGCAAATCCCTTTAATCCAGCCTGGGTGTCGTGTGCCGCCAGTCCGAGCCAGAGGCGGACCGCTCGATTTAACAGGCGGCTTAGCAGGTGACGCGTATAAAGGTATTGGAAGAAGGAAGGACTAATATGGTAGACCGAGTCGGGAAGCGTCCGACAGGCAATCGACAGGTCGTATCCCGCTATGAGATACGAGAGAACACGATCAATGTCCTCCAAAGAATACGCGAGATCGATGTCCATAAAGATGATGTAGCGGCCCCGGGCCCGCTCGACCCCTTTTCGAACGGAATATCCCTTTCCTCGGTTCCTGGGGTTGGTGAAGACCACCACCTCGATCCGTTCGATGGAACGCCTCTCAAAATCCTGCAGGATCTCAAGGGAGCGGTCTTGTCCGCAGTCTTCGATCAGAATGAGCTCCGATCTAAAGGGCTTCTTTGACAGGAACTCAATGATTTCGGAGAGAGATTTTACCAGGCGCCCTTCTTGGTTGAAAACCGGAAACACCAAGGACAAATAGGGCGAGTTCGCCGCTGCCTCTTCCAAATATTCACCCCTGGTTTGAAATTAAGACCAGTCCTGCGCTGCTTTGTAACCTGTGAACGGGAGTCTCGGGGTGGGACCGCTGAAAGGCGAGCAGATGCTCCTCCTTGATGAAACAATAAACCTTCCGATCGGCGCCGAGGAATCGTGCAAGCGCGGGCTCATCGTCTATTTTTTGGATCACTCGGCGGCTGTAGAAGGTCATACTGGGACGGTAGTAGCGGAAACTGGCCACCTCGCCCCGCGCATCGGATTGATCGGCCGTCTGCTGCGCGAGCTCTTTGGTGGAGCCGTAGCGTTCCACCTTCGGCATGACCGCCAGCAGGAGCGCCGGAACAAATAAGGTCATCAGCAAAATCTGAAATCCGAAAGCTTCCGCCCATCGACGGCGGATCAGCAGGATCAGCACGACGATCCCGATCGTGCTCAATCCCCCGCCCAACAGTGCCGCCGAACGGACGGCCGCCGGGAAACGCTCCAGCAGTTCTGTCGGGAAAAAAGGTAGGGCGAACAGCGCCGCACCCAAGAAGGGAGTACCGCAGGCGGCAATTTGCAGGGAGAGATCCCGACTTGTTGCGCCACTCGCTTCAGACCAGAAATAACCGAGGAGAAGGGCCGCCGCCGGAAAAACGGGAAGAATATAGGAGGGAAGTTTACTCTCCGCCGCGGTAAAAAAAATGAAGATGAACGAAAACCAAATCAAGGGGAAGAGGAGGCGGTTGTCGCGCCAGCGCTTGATCGACCGCACCAACATCACCAGAAAGAAGAGCCCCCAGGGAAACAGGCCCAGAATCAGGACCGGCACATAGTAGAAATAGCTGCGGTGGCTGTGCTCCGGCTTCAGGAAGCGCCCCAGATTGTATTGGACCAGAAAGGTGTTACCGAACTCAACGCCGTGAAGCCAGTACATAGCGACGTACCAGGGAGCCGCGACGGCCAGCAGGAGTATCCCCCCTAAGATCGGCCGCATTCGCCGAATCTCGCTCAAACGTCCGGTTAGAATCAGAAAGGAGCCGATAATCCCGAAAGGAAGGGCAACACCCATCGGGCCCTTCGTTAATGCGCCGAGGGCGCAAAAAACGTAGGTCCACCAATATGCCCGCCGGTAGCCCGGCCGAGTCATGCCCCAGTAGAAAGAAAAAAGCGCCGCGCTCATGAAAAAGGTCAACGTCATATCGGTGACCGAGGCACGGGCCATGACCACATAGCCAAAGCTGGCTTCGAGCACCAGGGCGGCGAGGAGGGCTTGCCGGCGCGACCGGTAGAGCAACAGGCTAAAGCGATAGGTCAAAAGGGTACCGGCCAGGGCGAAGAGAGCGGACCAGAATCGGGCCGCGAATTCACTGATCCCGAAGAGCTTGAAGGAAAGGATGGTCAGCCAATAAAAAAAAATCGGCTTATCAAACCAGGGCTTGAAATTCATGTAGGGAGACATCCAGTCGCGCAGGACCATCATCTCGCGCGCGGTCTCCCCATATACCGGTTCATCAGGGTCGAGAAGGCCGTATCCCCCCAGGCGGAAAAAAAAGAGAACGAGGGCGACAGCGATCAGGAGGCCGATTCCCCACCAGCACCAAATCGGCTCTCCCGAATTCAAGTCCTCCCTCGAGCGCCTCTCGGCGTGCAAGAACGGACTCTCTTCGACATCGCCTCGGCTGGATAGACCGGAAACAGGCATAAGGGTAGAGAATAACATCGAACGGTTTCTTCCGTCAATCGCCCGCGCGAGATCTGCAGGGCCACGCCAATGTTTTAGATAAGTCGTGGTGATTGAAGTCTTTTCATTTTTCTTTGGACTTTGTTCCTGCGAATGGGTGAACCTTCGGGTGTGGAATTTCA
>Ga0070733_10000684_pt1 | contig 26688 bp, 14 predicted proteins | sample Coa_R1_9_FD_66450 | JGI IMG/M metagenome (GOLD analysis project Ga0070733, IMG submission 66450) | Surface soil microbial communities from Centralia Pennsylvania, which are recovering from an underground coalmine fire - Coalmine... | ecosystem: Environmental > Terrestrial > Soil > Unclassified ...
GTAGGGATAGGCCTGCACAGTAAAATTTCCGCAGCGCCGCAGCACCGAACTCAGCCGTTCCCCCGGTTCAATGCCGTAGGCGGCGGGATGCTCGACTTCGCCCCGCACCGTCACCGCTGCGCCGAGATCCTCCCATTGCGGGAGCTGGCGGACGGTGAGCACGTCGCCGTTGTGGAGTTGTAGGTCCGCGCTGGCGTCTCCGTTCAACGCCGCAGCCAGCTTGACGTCAAGCTGCGGAGGCGTGTCCGAGGGAGCGTGGGTCGCAGCAAAGCGTGTCAAATCGGCAGTCTCGGAGTCCGCGCTCCGCTTCAGGCCGCCGGCCACACGAACCAGGTCGCCGGCGCGCATGTTCGTGGTCAGCGGATAACGGCCCGGCTTTGCCACCTCACCCTTTACGTACACCGTGGGCGGGTCCACGCTGGCCGCGCTGCGATGCACCAGGATGCGATCCCGCGGCTGCAGAAGAAGGTTGTCCGCCGGGTTACCGGCCAGCGCCCGCTCCAGATCGACGCTAAGAATCGTCATCGTCCCGTCGGGTTGCATGCGAAACAGTTGGGCCGCATCGAGCGCCGCGTCGGGAGCGATTCCGCCCGAGAGGTAAATAGCGTCCCGCAGGTGTGCCTGCCCCGCAGTGCGGTACTTGCCCGGCGCACGCACTTCTCCGCCAACCCAGACTTCGGGGGGCGGCTCGAAATCGAAACGGCTGAATACTCGCACCGTGTCGAGCGCCTGCAAAGCGGGGGCGGAGGCCGGGCTGGCCAGCGCCGCCGATAAATCAAAACTCTCCACGCTGGGATGAAAATCGGGCGCGTTGAGACGGACGATTTCCGCGTAGTGGGGCGCCGGCTCCGGTAACAGATCGCCGTAGGATGTGATCAAGTCGGTGAGCTTCATTCCTGGTTTGTAGGAGTAGCGCCCGGGCCGCAGGACATGGCCCTCGAGGAAGATGGCATCCTCGTTATAGGTGGCGATAGGGAAGATGTGCACCTGGTCGCCGGGGCGCACCTTGAATGCTTCCATCTGACGATTGATTTCCTTGTCGTCTTTATTCTTATTTTTATCGCTATCGCTAACCGTCGAATCGACGCCGGTCGAGTCGACTTTGGTCGAGGCCAGATCGAGCGTGAGCATGGTGCGTTTTTCGTGCGCATCCACCCGCTGTACTTCAATGTGGCGCAACGCCGCCGTGGGCAAAATTCCTCCCGCGAGCTCGAGCACTTCCGCCAGGGAAGTTTCGTGCAGCATCTCGTAGATCGCGGGACGTCGAACCATCCCTTCTACCGTCACCTGCGGGCCCATGGGGGGCACCAGCAGAGTGTCGCCGCTTTCCAGGTGTTGCAGGCCGGATCGGACGCCGTGCAGAAGCAGATCGTAGGCATCGACTTCCTGAACCAGTTGCTGGCCACGATAGTGCTGGAGTGCGCGCAACGAACCCCGGGCGGTCACGCCGCCGGCCGCGATGAGAGCATTGAGCGGAGTGGAGAGCGAGCTGATGTCATAGGCGCCGGGGTCGGCAACCTCGCCCACCAGGTACACCCGTACCGTGCGCAGTCGCGCCAGCGACACATCGACGGAGACGTCGCGGAATTGCGTACGCAGTACGCGCTGAATCGCAAACTGCACTTCATCCAGACTCTTGCCGTTCACCAGCAGCGGTGCGGCCTCGGGCAAGGCAACCCGCCCCTCCCGGTCGACGATGCGGACGAATCTCTGGGAAACTCCGCCCCACAGATCGATCGATAGGCTGTCTCCCGGACCTACCACATAGTCTGGCCCCACCGGCAGGTCCATGGGAATTGCCTCGGACTGGTTGGGCGTCTTGCGGAGGATGTCGAGGCCAAAACGCTCCAACGGCCGCTGAAAGACGGAGGCTTGTACGTACATGTCGTAAAGCGAAGGCACGTCGGCGTAGGGATTGGCCTGGTGGACCATTCGCACCGGGGTCGCCTCTGCTGCCAGACGATTCGCCGCCGGTCGCGGTGCGCCGCCACCCTGATCGCTGTGTCCATCGCTGAGAGGAAGAACAGCGGGGATCGACGCATCCACCACCCAGGCATCGAAGGGTGGACTGCCACGCCCTGGAGCGGCGAACGACTTGAGTGCGCTGGGCATGAGCTCGAACTCCGGGGTCCGGGCACGACCTCCACCTTGGGTCGACGGCGCATCGGGTCCAATGTCGGCGCGAAGCGTAGCGGACCCGGGCACAGAAGGGGACGGTTCCTGCGGCGTCACCGGATTTACGTCGGGAAGCGGGCCCTCATTCTGCACTGGCCGTTCAGACGGCGGAGTGGCAGCCCGTGGTCCGCAGGCCTCATCCTGATCCTGCTGCGGATCACAGACGCGAACGGTGGATCGCTGCAGGTGGCCCCGGGAGATGTCATCGTCCTGGGTCTCAAGAGCCACCATGCGTCGGGCGCGCTCCTTGAGGAAAAACTCCTGCTCTTTTCCAAGTTTCGAATTCGGATCCGGCGTTGGCATCAGATAGCCGTACTGCCGCAGCAGTCGAGTGGCCACCGAGCGGAACGCCAGATCGCGATCGACCCGGTCGAAGATGGCATCCTCCGACAAGTCCGCGTCTTCGACCACTTGTCCATTGTCGGTGGCGTCCTGGGCAACCCAGAGCTTGAGTTCCACGAGCAGGCCGGCATCCTGGGTCAACACGGTTTTGATTTGCGCCGGGGATGCAGCCACGCGGCTGTAGTTTTCTTTCGCCAGTTCGAACGGCTCCGGCGCTCGATTCGCAGAGGATCTCGGGCTCACTTGCGCGTGCATGGAGAACGTCAGGCAGAGAGCGAGCCAAAAGGCACGGCCGATGAACATCCGCGAGATTTTCAGACTGGTTCGCATTCGGTGGAGAAGCTGCGCGCGAAATTCAGTGAACATCGGTATCGTCGACTTCATCGTCACGGAAAACCTCGATAAGAAGAATGAGCGAGAGAACGCAATCGTCCAAAACCTGCGATTGTCCAAAAACAGGATTCCTACTCTCACGCAGGATTTGTGGTCACAGAGTCAGTGGCCGATTGATTGTGGCTATGCAGGCGGCGGGCGCGATTCACGAGATCGCTTCAACGTCGGCTTCCTCGATCTCGATCGCTACCGAACGCTGGATCAGTGATACCGACAAGACCACACGCGTCTGGCCTCTTCGTTGGACAAAGATGCCCTCGACTCCGTCCAATGCTCCGCGCTGAATCCTTACTTTACGACCAGCTTGAAGATAGGGATGAGGGTGCACAACGCTGGCGGCGGTCAAGCCTTGCAGCAGCGCTTCGATCTCGCGGCTTACGACCGGAACAGGTTTTCCCTGAAAGCGAACCAGGTCCACGACCCCCGGCAGGCGCAGCAGGTCGAGCCTGCATTGCAATGCGAGTTGCACAAACACGTATCCGGGAAATAGCGGCAATTCAAGCCGCTTCCTTCGATCTTTCCAGCGCCGCACCGAGGCGTACAGCGGAACGAACGACCGGACTCCGTGTTCATGAAGCTGATAGGCAACAAGTTTTTCGTGACGCGGGCGGGTGTAAGCCACGTACCACGGAACCGCTACGGGCTCCTCGGGAACGCCGTGAGGGCCCGACGACCTGGGGATTAGTTCGTTATCAGCCAAGGTGGACAGCATCGATGATCCGCAACTTTCCGCAGCTCCGCCAACTTACTTACAGACGAAATACCCTGTAACTAACTGACTGAACTCACTGTTAGATCGATTTTCACTCGCACCCACAAACCGTCTAAGTCGATCTACTTCCCGTGCTGCAAGTTCTCGTGCTACAACACAGCTCTTCAGGTTTCAGTTACCTACAACCCGGAACAATGATTACTGACGAGTGACGTGAAACGAGTATGCCAATAGAATCGCTTTCTGACACAGGATTATTGATTATTTACTTTGCACGCTGTCCCGATTCCGAACAGGTCCCGGAGTGCCTTCTCCTGACTGTCGACAGCGCGTGGACGGCGTGGCACGAAATGATTTTGTTTGGAAGCCTGGTAAATTCTGCCAGCAGCAGATGCTCATGAACCTGACCGCAGGCTCAGTTGAATCGTTACGCCGACACACCGCGGCCAGCTTGCTTGACACCGGGATTGCCCAGGTGAAACCATCCCCGCCATCCGCGATATCGACTCGGTCCGTACGTTCAGCCAGTCTTCCGAATCTTTGAGCGAACTATACGGTTGGTAGATCCGGCCCGTTGGCGAATGCCATCCCAGGGGGACCAGGTGAAGGGCTCTAGATTACCGCATTTCATCGTCACGATTTTGGTTCTCGCCTCGTCCGCGGTGGCCACGCCAGTTCGCCTGCGCTGCCAATATCTGGAGAATCCGTTAGGCATTGACGCGGCCGCGCCGCGCTTCTCTTGGCAGAGTGACGGTAGCGAGCGCAATTGGAGACAGTCTGCCTACGAGATTCTCGTAGCCAGCGGCAGCGATAATCTCCGCGCCGGCAGGTTCGATATCTGGAACAGCGGCAAGGTTGATTCCGGGGAGTCGATTGGGATCGTTTATCACGGCCTGGCGCTGGAATCGGGCAAGCGATACTACTGGAAAGTTCGCGTGTGGGACGCGGCGGGACAAGTCTCGGAATCGGCGGAAGCCTGGTGGGAGATGGGCCTGCTCCATGCGAAGGACTGGAAAGCCAAATGGATTCGCTGGAAGAACCCGGACGCTGACCCCGACCGTCAGGGAATTCGCTGGATTTGGCTGCCGGACCAGGATGCCCTCGCAGTTGTGCCGAAGACGGCGGCCACGTTCCGCGTCACAGTCAATCTTTCTGAGAAGGATTCCAAGGAAGTAAGGGAGGCGGTCCTGTTGCTCGCGACGCGAGGAGACGTCGTAGCCAAAGTAAACGGTCACGAAGTCGATGCCAAGAGCAGATGGACCACTTTCGATCGAAGAGATATTTGCGATCAGCTGGTCGTGGGAAAGAACGTCATCGAAGTGACGGTGACCGCTCCCGAGTCGGCGGACTGGGGGCCGAACGCAGGGGCCAAGACCACAATGGCGGCGCTGGTGAAGATTACGCGCTCGAACGGCACTACGGTGCGCTTTCCCTCGAACGAGAAGTGGGAGGCGAGGCGCGAAAATGCTGCAAGCTGGCAACCCGCCCATGTCGTAGCCGATTTAGCCGACAAGAAGCTCGGAGATCCAGGTCTGCTCCCACAACCGGCTGCGTGCCTGCGGAAAACGATTGCCCTGCCGAAGGACCTGCGAAGCGCCAGACTCTACGTGACCGCTCTCGGCAGCTATCGCGTATTTTTGAACGGCAGCCGGATTGGATCCGATGTCCTGACCCCGGACTTCACCGACTATCGCAAGCGCGTGCTGTACCAGGCCTACGATGTGACCAGTTTACTGGTCAAAGGCAACAACGCGATCAGCGCGTTACTGGGGGATGGCTGGTACGGCAGCGGCCTGACATGGGACGGCGTTCACTTCTTTTCTCCGCCGGATCGTTTCGTGGCGCAGCTCGAAATCGATTATACCGACGGCAGTCACGACACGGTTGTGACCGACGAGTCGTGGAAGGCGGCGGCCTCGCCCATCCTCCGGTCCGATATTTACGGGGGAGAAGCCTACGACGCTCGCCTGGAAGAGACGGGATGGCAGAATCCTGGATTCGACGATTCAGAATGGAAGCCGGCGGTGGTTGCCGATGCACCGGCGCTTGCCGTGTCGAGCCAGATCACCGTACCGGCGCGAGTAATCGCTTCGCTGGAACCGAAGAGCATGACTCCGGTCGCGAGCGGAGCCTACATCTTCGATATGGGCCAGAACATGGTGGGATGGGCAACGCTGAAAGTGAAAGGTGCCGCGGGGACCAGAGTCCGTCTGAGATTTGCCGAGATTCTCAATCCTGATGGCACGATTTATACGGCAAATCTGCGAAACGCGGATGCCACCGATCTCTACATCCTGCGGGGAGGCGACCAAGAAACCTTTGCTCCCCATTTTACGTTTCATGGTTTTCGCTACGTCGAGGTCACGGGCTATCCTGGAACGCCGCCGCTCGATGCGATCCGCGGCAATGTCGTCAGCAGTGTCAGCGGCGAGCCTGTGGCCAAACTTTCCACCTCCAGCGATCTCGTCAATCGGATGTGGTCGATCGGCATCTGGGGCCAGCGGGGAAATTTCCTCAGCATCCCGACCGATTGTCCGCAACGCGACGAACGCCTGGGCTGGATGGGAGATGCGGAAGTATTCTGGCGAACAGGAAGCTATAACTTCGACATTGCCGCGTTCTCCCAGAAATTCATCCAGGACATCGTGGATGCGCAAAATCAGCAAGGCGCGTTTACCAATGTTTCTCCCAATACGCTTCCCTCCAGCGCCATGGAATCCGGCGATCCCGCCCCAGATAGTGATCGGATCGGCGCGCCTGGTTGGGGCGACGCAGGAGTGATCGTTCCATGGACGACCTGGCTCCAGTACGGCGACAAGGCCGTCATCGAAGAAAACTGGGACGCGATGCAACGCTGGATGGAATTCATTCAAAGCCGAAATCCTGATTTCCTGCGCAAGAACTTTGTTGGCCCCAACTTCGCCGATTGGCTGGCGCCCGACGAGCGCACGAACAAGGATTTGCTCGCGACCGCGTACTGGGCCCTCATTGCCAACATGATGTCGCAGATGGCGCACGCCATCGGCAAGGAGGCCGACGCCAAGCGTTATAACGACCTCGTGCAGAACATTCGCGCGGCATTTCAAAAAGCCTATATCAAAGACGACGGACAAGTGGGAACGGGCACGCAAACTTCCTACGTGGTGGCGCTCTATACGAAAATGGCTCCCGCAGTGCTGGAACCCGCGCTCGTCGACAAACTGGTCAAAGACATCGAGTCGCGCAACTGGCATCTTTCCACTGGATTCCTCGGCACTCCCTTCCTGCTCTTCACGCTGGCCGATCATGGCCGCAGCGACGTTGCCTATCGCCTGCTGCTCAACGAAACCTACCCCTCCTGGGGATATATGCTTTCGAAAGGCGCGACGACTTGGTGGGAGCGCTGGAACGGAGATACTGGCGATCCCGCCATGAACTCCTACAACCACTACGCTTTCGGCTCGGTCGTTGCCTGGGTCTATCGCTATGCTGCTGGCATCGATACCACGCCCGATGCGCCGGGCTTCAAGGAGATCGTCATTCGTCCGCATCTCGATGCGCGCATGACTTCGGCGCGCGCGGAGTACGACTCGATCTACGGCAAGATTGTCAGTGATTGGAAAGGAACTCCCGCGGGTCCGTTTTCTTTGAAAGTCACCATCCCGGCGAACACTTCGGCGAGAATCTACCTGCCCGCGATTGCGGGGGCACAGGTTACAGAAGATGGGAATCCGTTGCACGCCGAGACGCTCGACGGATCGTACGTCGTGAAGGTGGGGTCGGGTTCGTACAGCTTTGAGGTGAAGTAATTTTCACCGTCGACCAAGGTCCGTGTTTCGAGGAGCGGGTCAGCTCCTGAATCAGTTGGGCGGGTCTGGAGAATATAGGGCGGGTGGCGACGCCGACATCTTCCGTGCCAGATCTTCAGTTCGCTGATCCGCCTTGGCCTTCAATTCGCGAACTTTGGCGAACTCTTTCTGCGATTCCTCCGGCTTGCCCATCTCCTTGTAAATCCGTCCCAGGCGATAGTGCACGTCGGGCTCCGCCGGATCGATCACCGCGGCGCGCTGCAGGGCGGCTACGGCCTCGGGGTAATGTTTTTGCTCGGCAAGAATCACGCCCAGGTCGACTGCGGCGATGCGAATGTCATTCTTGAGATCGAGTGCCTTCCGCAGGTAAGTCAGCGCGGTCTCTGGATCGTTGGTCTGCATGGCGATGTCGCCCAGATACGCGAGCGCCTGAGCGTGCGCGGGATCGAGGGCCAGTTCAGCGTTGAACTCGCGGCTGGCGTCATCAAATTGGTGCGATTTCCAAAAAAGATATCCCAGGCCGAAGTGGAGGTTGGGTTCGCGCGGAGCAACTTTGGCGGCGGCCTGGAACTCGGCGATCGCCTCGGGCGTCCGGTTCAGCCCGTCCATGGCCTCGCCCAGCAGCATATGCGCCGGCGCCGAGTCAGGATCTTTCTCCAGAATCTGTTGGAACTCGTCACGCGCGCAGGAGTACTGCCGCGCCCACAGACAACTCTGCGCCAGCACGCGATGCAGTTCCACATTATCGGGATCGCTCTTGGCGGCAGGCGCGAGGGCCTTAATCGCCTCTTCGAATTGCTGCGCGCCGTAGTAGCTGAGACCCAGCAGCACGCGCGCCTGATTGTTGGAGGGATCGGCAGCCAGGGCGATACGCAGAGCGGCAGCTGCAGCAGGGAAGTGGCCTTGCTTAAACTCCGCCAGACCTAGATTAAGATTCACACCCCGCAGCTTGGGGTTCAGGGCGAGCGCTTTTCTGTAGGCTGCCGCGGCGTCGGGATATTGTTGCTCCTTGGATAGAACTACGCCAAGAGCGGCGAATGCCGCAGCATCTTTCGGATGGTTCGCCGTCACCGCTCGCCAGGCCTGAGCAGCCTCAGGCAACTTTCCCTGTTGCTCGAGCGCAATTGCGTCCGCAGGGCTGGGTGCCTGTGCGATCGCCCGGATCGGCAGTACGACCGACAACAGGGCTGGCAAGATCAGGGTCGAACAGATCTGGACAAGGCCGAGTTCTGGGTGGCACTTCTTCATGCAGGAAGTTTATCCATAAGACTGAGAAAACGCAGCGATGGCAAGGGACCAAAAACTTTACGCCCCGCTGGCCTCGTACACAGGCGAGCGGGGCGTGAGGAAGATTGCTCGAAGCGGACTTAGTACATCAGCTTCAAGCCGAGTTGGAACTGCCGGCCGTCAAACGCTTTGGTTACCTGGCCAAAGCCACCGCCGTTGAAGCTGGTCCCGATGCCGCCGTTGTTGGCGTCACCCGAGAACTGAGTGTGATTCCAGGCGTTGAATGCGTCCGCCCGGAACTCCAGTTTGAACCTCTCGGTGAAAGCAAAGTTCTTCTTGAGCGAGAGGTCGAAGTTGTTGCGACCCGGACCGCGGACAGCGTCGAATCCGAGGTTTCCATAGCAGTCCGGACCTGTCGTGCACAACGTGGGAACGGCAACTTGTTGGTTCGTGACCGGGTTAAGAACCATATGGCCGAAGTTCCCCGTAAACCAGGTGGCAGCGGTCTTAGGATAGGAAATGGACCCCTGCAAATCTGGTCGAATCCCTGTATTGCTGAGTATGCTCGACGGATTGTTAAAGCTTCCGCTCGAGCCGATGTTGAGAGGCGCCCCCGATTCTTCCGTAATAATCGCAGACAGTTGCCAGCCGCCCAGACCACTCTTGACCAGACGGCTCCCGCTATCCCGGAAGAGTGGGATGTCGTAGACGAAGTTAGTGAAAAAGATGTTTCTGCGGTCGAACTGCGAAGGTCCGAAGTCATACTGCGACCCCAGATAGGGATTCGTCGCGTTGTTCAGGTCGCCGCCACTGCCGTTGCTGGTGGTCGAATCCTCGGCCTTGGCGAGCGTATAAGAAACCTGCAGGTGCAGGTCGCGATGAACGGTCCCATTCAGAGATGTCTGAAGGGAGTTGTATCTCGCATTGCCTTCGTCATAGGCCAGTCGCATATTGCCGTAACCGGGATACGCGAGCTGGCTGAAATTGAGAGCGCCGGTTCCTCCAGGATTGATGATTGCTGGCAGGTCGGTGATTGGCGGGAGGTTGATGGCCTGATAGTAGTTCTCGTGCCGTCCTTGACTCCCCACGTAAGAAACATTCAATACCGCATGGGCTCCAATGGCTTGCTGGACGCCCGCGCTGTACTGGAAACTTACCGGAGGTTTGTAGTTGTTGTCGGCGATTCCGGTGACTCCAAGAGGAAGAACCGGCAGGTTCGACGCCTTAATGATATTGCCGGAAGTGAGATTGAGCCCCGGGTTGTCTAACGACACGCCATTCAGCGTCGGGTTGGGATCGCCCGGCGGGTTCACGGCACCGTTGTACATGTCGTTGCCCTGAATGCGTTCGTACATGATTCCGAAGCCGCCGCGGATCACGGTCTTGGCCTGACCGGTAAGGTCATAAGCAAAGCCGATGCGTGGGCCCCAGTTGTTCCACGAGTTATTGACCAGGCCCTTGGGAATCCCGTTCACACCACCGATCCCAATGCCGTTGAGATAGAACTGATAACCACCCAGTTGGGGATTCGTACTGGTGAACAGACCCGGACTCGGCGTGTTTGTCCCGCCAACTGTCGTCACGCCGCAGTTGCCCACCGTTGAGGGGGAGTTGCCGCTGCAGATATTTCCGTTGGAATCAAACGTGGCAGCATTCGCCCTGTTGTACAGGTTGGGATAGAAGTTGGACGAGAGGTGGTTGGCTTCGTAAGTGTGCGGAATTCCGTCCCACCGCAGTCCCAGGTTCAACGTGAGGCGGCTATTTACGCGCCAGTTGTCCTGAGCGTACGCCGCCGGGGAGATGTTGTTCCACTGGCCGGTGATCTTGACGCCGTCCTCCGAGTACGCCTGCGCGGCTCCCAACAGGAAGTCGGCGTAGTCATACCCTGTGTAGAGGCCGTTGAAGGTGAAGTTGCCTTCCGTATTGGCGAAAGCGTCCTGCTGCTTCTTATAGAGCGCCCAGCTGAACCCGAACTTGAGCTGGTGAGCGCCCTTGGTCCAGGAGAGATCATCGCGGACCTGGTAATCGTCTGCCTTGTTGTTCCACGGAGTCCAATTCGCGGTGTAGTCGGATCCAGTAACGCCCGACAAATTGATTGATGGGATGCGAGTGTCAGCGTTCGGGCCGGTGAACAGCCGGTTGAAGGTAAAGCCGGCCGGAGCGGTCACCAAGTTATTGGGAATGATGTGGATGCGGTTGCCGTTGTAGTTGAAAGCGATCTCGTTGAGCAGCGTCGGGCTGATCACGTGGGTCGCGTGGATCACGGCGCTATAGGACGGGTTTCCGAATACGTCGGCGACTGAGGGAACGTTGTCGCCGCTCCACTGCGTCGTCCCGTAAGTTTGCGAGATCTGCTCGGAAATCCAGTGTCCGAATATGGAGAACTTGCTGGAGAACTGGTGGTCGACGCGGGCGATCTCCTCGCGCAAATCCGTGGGGCTATTGTTACCGCCCTGGAAGAAAGCGCCGTTGTTGGCTTTCGGGAAGATGCCGCCGTAGGCGCCGCCCGCATTCAGCAAGGCGAGCGCGTTGGGGCTGATCAGACAATCGGGAATCGTATTGCTAGGGAAAGGCTGACCGGCATGAAGCGTGGCCAGAACTGCCGGGGTGCAATTCGCCCCGAAGTTCGCGATGCCGGTTGGCACCGTGGCGACGCTGGCTTTTCCGTTGAAAGTCGTGGGAAGAACCGCGCCGGTACCGGCTCCGCTCGCGTCAGGATACTCGCTACCTAGCGGAACAAGTTGGTTCAACAACCCGCCGTCAATTTCTTTGCGCCATTCCTGGTTGTAGAAGAAGAAGGTTGGGTGGTTGTTCGCCCCCGGAACCTTCCCGCCGAGGTTGAAGCCGTAAATGTTGTAGCGCAGCTCGGCAACTTTCTGGGGAGAGGGGTTGAAATAGTTGCGGGCGTCGAGATCGTCGTTGCGGAAGAGTTCCCAGGCGCTGGCGTGGAATTGCTTGGTTCCCGACTTGATCACGGAAGTGATCGTCGCGGCCGAAGCAAGACCATACTCGGCGCTATAGTTCGAAGTCATGTTGCGGAACTCAGCGATGGAATCGAGCGAGGGCATAACGCTGCCGCTGCTGCCGCCACGGTCCAGGTTCTCGCCGCCGTCGATGAGTTGAAGGTTGTGACCTGCGCGCTGGCCGTTGATGCTCACGTTGCTGTCAGCACTCACGGGAGTGAAGCCCACGCGGCTGGTCTGGATACTGGAGGCTCCCGGCGCCAGGGCGAACAGCTCGTAAAGGCTTCGGCCGTTGGTGGCCAGCTGCGTCACCTGTTGTCCGTTAATGACGTTGCTGACTTCGCCAGTGTCGGTCTGCACGGCGATGGCGTTAGCCTCAACCGTGACCTGCTCCTGGGTGCTGCCGACCTGCAGCTTGAAATCGACACGCGTCCGGTCTCCTACGTTGAGCACCAGATTCTTCTGTTCGGCGGCCTTGAACCCAGCTGCCGCCACGTGCACCGTGTAGCGGCCGATCGGAAGGTCAGGGGCCACGTACTGGCCGTCACCGGTGGCTGGGAGGGTGCGCGCCACGCCGGTTTCAACATTTGTAATGGTAACGGACGCGCTGGCAACCGCTGCGCCGGTCGGGTCGGTGATGGTGCCGACGATGGTGGCTTCCTGGGCGAGCGCTTGTGTAGCAAGAATGAGGAAGAAGGCCGCTAGGAGAACGGTGAGGCGAGAGCCACTCCGTCGTAGGGTTTGGACAAAACTCCCGGCGAACAGGGACGAGGGGATGTTCATGTGAGACCTCCGAAATTGATGCTGCGACCACTGAGCCGCAGGTGCTTAGAGCTGGGTTTTTTACCGGAAATCGTAAGCGTTTACGTTCTTTCATTCCTCGATAACCGTTGTCAAGAAGAAAATCGATTTTTACAGGCAAGTTTCATCGTTGGTTATGCACTCAAGTGGACCCTCACGCAAACGTGCCCCGGGGGTTATACTTGGGCCGTGCGACGACGCCCTCCCAGGAGCCTCAACAGATGAAGATGAAGATCAGGTAGCTTTCTCCGGGGGCACACTGGTCCGAACGTCAACAGAAGGGGGTGCACTCAAAATGTCCATCCGGACAACGGCAATCTGTCAGCTGGTGCTCAGTGTCTTTTTCTCCGCCACCTTGTTCAGCCAGCAAAGTTCAGCGCCGCCCCACACCTCGGGCGTACAGGAGTTTCCCGTAGTCATGGAGCAAAGCGTCTCCGCCGGCAAGACGCCGGTTGGAACCAAAATTCAAGCCAAGCTGGGCGTCGCTACTTTAGCCAATGGCACAGTCATCCCCAGGAACGCCGTTTTTTCCGGGGAGGTGACCGAGTCTGTGGCAAAAACCAAGGCGGACCCGTCTCGCCTGGGGATTCGAATGGACTCCGTTCAGTGGAAAGATGGAACCGCATCCGTCAAGCTGTTCCTGACGGCATGGTATTACCCTCCGAAGGACATGACAGGTCAGGACCTGCAATATGGACCACAGGAACCGGCAAACCGGACCTGGAACGGGCAGGGCCAGTACCCGGATCCGAATTCGAAGGTTTACCGGCCTTTTCCGGGGAGTGACTCTGATAAAGGTTCGTCTGTGCCGGACACGCCGAACTCCGCCACTTCAGACCACCGTATCCTCATGAAAGATGTCGAGTCCGTACAGAGTACCCGCGGCGATCTCGAACTCGTTTCGAAACACGCCAACATCAAACTCGACAAGCTGACGACTTACGTTCTCGCCGCGGGCGACTTAGTGCCGGCCAAAAAAATAAATTAGAGTCGCATTCGGACTGGTCACAGAACTTATTTCGAGGCCTCTGCGCCTTGACCGCGCGATTTGCCCTGTGCTACAAGCGACCCGTCACCGTAATCGTTAACGTAACGACACTTGCCCTATTCGCGCCACCGCCCAGCCGATTGACCGGGCGGTCTGCGCAGGAGATTACTCATGCTCGCAAAGCGCTCTCGCACCATACTGCAGATCGTTGTGACTTTGGCTCTCATTCTTGTACGTTCAGCGGCCCAGACCGCCGACAAGCCTATCTATCTGGACCCTTCCAAGCCGGTCGACGTCCGCGTGGACGATTTGATCGGAAGGATGACTCTGGAGGAGAAGGCTTCGCAGCTGGTGAACCAGGCGCGAGCCATACCGAGGCTCGAAGTGCCGGCCTACGACTGGTGGAGTGAGGCCTTGCACGGAGTGGCCAACGCTGGAACGGCAACTGTCTTTCCCGAGCCCATCGGCCTGGCGGCGACGTTTGACGATCCCTTGATTCACGACATGGCGGTGGTGATCAGTATTGAGGCGCGGGCAAAGCATAATCAGGCAATCCGCGCCGGCCGCCGCGACATTATGGAGGGCCTGGACTTCTGGTCGCCGAACATCAATATTTTCCGCGATCCACGCTGGGGCCGCGGGCAGGAGACCTACGGCGAAGATCCGTTTCTAACTGGAAGAATGGGCGTTGCGTTTGTGACCGGAATGCAGGGCGACGATCCGAAATATTTCCGCGTGATCTCCACTCCGAAGCACTTTGCCGTGCACAGCGGTCCGGAGCCATCGCGGCACAGCATTGACGTGCAAGTGTCGAAGCATGATATGGAGGACACCTACCTGCCCGCGTTTCGGGCCGCGGTGACCGAAGGCAAAGCGGAGTCCGTGATGTGCGCCTACAACCGGGTCAATGGCCAGCCCGCATGCGCGAATACGTTCTTGCTGGTCGATCAGCTCCGGAAAGCCTGGGGCTTCAACGGCTATGTGGTTTCAGATTGCGATGCGATCGTCGACATTTACCAAGGACATAAGTTCGTTAAGAGCCAAGCGGAAGCGGCCGCAGTCGCCATTAAGACTGGAATGGACAATGAGTGCGCGGACTTTTTCACCATCACAAAAGACGACCACGACTACAAACCGTTCGTTGACGCGGTAAAGCAGGGCCTGCTCACCGAAAAGGATCTTGATGTTCCCCTGCGGCGGCTGTTCACTGCGCGCATACGGCTGGGAATGTTCGATCCGCCGGAGTCGGTGCCGTATGCGCAAACGCCCGAATCGGAGATCGATAGCCCGGCGCATCGCGAACTGGCTCTGAAAGCGGCGCGCGAATCGATTGTCTTATTGAAGAATGACGGGGTGCTTCCGTTTAACGCTGGGGCGAAGAGGGTTTTGGTCGTGGGCCCGCTGGCGGATCAAACCGGCGTACTGCACGGCAACTATAGCGGCACCGCTTCGCACGCGGTCAGCGCCCTGGAGGGCATTCGCAAGCAGTTTGCCGGAGCTCAAATTTCGTACGAGCCTGGGATTGACTTTCTGCGCGAGCATCCGGTGATTCCGACTTCCGTGTTGTTGACCGACGATGGCAAGCCCGGACTCAAAGGCGAATACTTTTCCGGAGGCTTATCCGGCACGCCCCAAGTGGTGCGGGTTGATCCCTACGTCGATCTGCAACTCTCTCACCCCGATGCCCACGCGTTACCAGTGCCCCGCGGCATGAAGGATTTCTCGGTCCGTTGGACGGGAATTCTCAAGCCCGCAGAAGCTGGCACGTACCAGATCGGCCTGATGGGTTCCATGCAGCGCTTGTGGATCGACGGCAAACTGGTCATCGATGACGGCATTGGTCACGATCCCAATCCGCAACTGGCGACGATGCAACTCACAAAAGGGCATTCTTACGCAGTGAAGATCGAGTACATGGCGGGCGGCCGCGTTACCAAGCTGATATGGCTGCCGGTCACCGGCGATCCGCTGGTGGAGGCGGTGTCGGCGGCGCGGCAAGCCGATGTCGTGGTCGCCGTGGTGGGTATTACGTCGAAGCTTGAGGGCGAAGAAATGAAAGTCGAAGTGCCGGGCTTCAAAGGCGGAGACCGCACCAGCCTTGACCTGCCGAAGGATGAAGAAAATCTGTTGGAGAAATTGAGCGCGACCGGCAAGCCACTGGTCGTTGTACTGATGAACGGCAGCGCGCTCTCGGTAAATTGGGCGAGCCAGCATGCGAACGCGATCCTCGACGCGTGGTATTCCGGAGAAGAAGGCGGCACGGCCATTGCTCAGACTCTGACCGGAACAAATAATCCTGCGGGACGATTGCCCGTGACGTTTTATACGGGTGTCGATCAGCTTCCGGCGTTTGAAGACTACGCGATGAAAGGCCGTACCTACCGGTACTTTGACGGAAAGCCTCTTTATCCCTTCGGATACGGACTTAGTTACTCGACCTTCAAATACGACGGCCTCAAGCTTTCGGCGAATGAACTCAGCGCCGGCGATCCCCTCAGTGTGGAAGTCGACGTCAAGAATACAAGCCAGCGCGAAGGTGACGAAGTCGCGGAACTCTATCTGACTTTCCCGGGTGTGCCGGGAGCGCCACTATGGGCGTTGCGCGGATTCACGCGCGTGCACCTCGGGGCAGGAGAATCGCGGCATGTCACGCTCGCCCTGCGGCCGCGCGACTTGAGTCTGGTGAACGAATTTGGCGATCGCGTCATCGCGGCCGGTTCTTACAAAGTAAGCGTGGGCGGAGGACAGCCGGGAACCGGAGCGGCCGGAGCCGAAGCTGCTTTCACCGTCCGGGGCGAACAAAGGTTGCCGGAATAGTAGACGTCACTAGAGCGTTCACACGTCATGATCCAGTTCACGGGCGGCGATTGCGATAGAGGGATGGATCGACCGCAACCGCCATCGCCTCAACATTCAAGTCGAGCTCTAGAAACTCGCGGATTGTTTTCGCCGATCCCATCGGGTCGCTGAGCACCTTTCTGTAGCCCATGCGACAGACCGGGATGTCGTCTCTGCGCTCCAGCCACGCGATGACCTCTTTCATGTGATCGCGGAACGCCGCCGTCAACAGCGCCGGGTCGACGGACTGCGCCGTTCCGCGCCGTTTCAGCATTTCATCCTGCGAGGCAAGAACCTCGGGTAGCGGGCGCTCCATGAAAATGAGCTTGTAATTTCTTCCCGTAGGAACCGAAAGAAGAAGCTGCGTAATAATTTTCACCGCCTTGCCTTCCGCTTGGTCGATGCGATGTGGCTCTTTGGGTAGAAGTTTGATCGGCTCCCATTCGCAGTAACCGCGCGGGTTGTCGATATCGGGCTGGCGTTCCCGATCGGTCAGCAAGTTCATGCCGCCCGCAGCCAGCATCTGCATCATCAGCGACGTTCCGGAGCGAGGAAGGCCTGAGACGATCGTGATCACGGTTCGACTATAGTACCTTGCGCGGAGTGCGGATTCGGCGAGCTAGGGCAATGCCGGCGCCGTTACTGGCGCTGTTACAGACGTCGTCACCGTCCACGGTTTTCCATCGAGGTGACTGGGAAGGGCTAGGCCAAAGAGTTTTAAGACCGTTGGCGCGACATCTACAATGGCGGGCTTTTCCTCTGCGATCTTGCGATTACAGAAGAGCACTCCCGGCACCAGCCGCGGATCGATGCAGTGGTCGCCGCTCCACGCTTTCAGATTGTCTTCGAATATCTGGCTGGTAACTTTGCCCATCACCGAATCCCACGACGCACGGAATCCGTCGCCGTAGCCGACAATCAAGTCGGGTGCGTTGTCGACATAAGGGCCGGCATAGACCGCATCGCAATCGAAGACTCCGGTGATGCCGATGCGGCCCGACGCGGAGTCGACAAGTCCATCGAGCTTGCCCCGCAATTCGTTTTTCAGCGCGTCCGCGGCGGCTCCCGGTTCGATTACGCCTTCGCGCTCGCGTCCCTTCAAATTCAGATAAAGTCCGTTCAGCCCCATGGTGTAAGCGCGGGTGCGCGACCAATCGACATCTTCAAACCAGTCGCCGCTTTCAGTTTTGCCCGACTTCAGCGCCAGGTATCCGTTCTGATGCAGCCACGCATTCAGGTTCACGCAGCGGGCAAACGATTTGAACCCGTGATCGGAAACGACCATCAGTAGAGTCTTGTCGTCGACCTGCTTCATGACGCGGCCAATCAGTTCGTCCATGCGCGTGTAGAGATCCTGGATGACCGGTGGATGCTGATCATGAGGCACGTCGCGCGCCGCGGGATGATCCTCGTCGAGATATCGCCAGAACATGTGCTGCACCCGATCCGTGGTGTCGAACACGCACGCGCACAGTCCCTGTTGGGTTTTCTCCAGCGCGTCGAACAACATGTGCTCGCGATCGTCGTGGTTGGCGTAGCACTGCGCGAGAAAGGCATCGTCGTCTAGCACGTGCTCATTCAGGGCCCACGTGTCTTCAGCCAGGCCCAACGTCGCGTAGGGGCCAAACAATTTTGCGAGATAAATGGAGTATGTCACCGGGTGCGAGATGGGAAGATCGGGCCGGCCGGGATCGATATTCACCGGAGTGACATATATCTCGACCTCCTGCGCGAGTTCCTTGAGATAAAAGCGGCAGATACCGTGCGCGCTGAAACCCGCTCCGGCCTTGAACTTCACCGGAATCCACTCCGAGTATGCGCCAACCTTGAGCGTGAAATTCTGCGAATCAACTGTGAAACGAGCTTGAGCTCCCGCTCCGTCAGGATGAATTTCAAAATTCACCCGCAGTTCGTCGCCCGAACCCGGCATGAGCGGATCTTCTGGTCCTGGAACATACGAACGAAACGCTGAACCGTTGCGCTCCACGGCAACCCGCACGCCGCCCTCGCGAAATTTATCGGTCGCCGCGCGCGTCGTGCACAAACAGAACGTTCCCTGGCTTCCCTTCAAATCCGGCACGCACATGCCGGAGAGCAGCACGCCGGGAAACTTTTCCGGTGGGAACGTCACCGGCACGCGGATCACAGAACAGAAAATCCCAGCCTCGCCTAGCCAGTGCCAAAAAGGAATGCCGCGGCGCATGCCTTTGATTCGCGGCCCTCCCAGCGGCACGGTGTACTTGCCGATCTTGAAGCTGTGTTTCGGTCCCTTGATCTCCGCCGACGAAAGATACGGCAGATAGTTGCTGAGATCGCGCGCCAGAAAATCGTAGATATTGTGCTTGCCCGGGTTCACCCCCGTCATAAACGTCGACCACGCCACCGGAGAAATCGCAGGATACGTCGTGCGCAGTTTGCGGAATGTTCCCTGCTCGCTCAGTCTAGCGAGATTCGGCAGCCGGCCTTCGGCAATGAATCGCTCGGTCAATTCCGGATCCATGCCATCGAAGCCAAGAATCACGGCGCGTTTGATCTGCGCGTTGCCGTACGCCTTCCGTCGCCGCAACATGCGAAACAACTGGCGGAACGGCCACGCGAAGAAAGCGTAAATCGAATACAGGAACGCGACGAAGAGAGTCCAGAAGGAAGACAGGACCGCGAAACCCGCGCCCGGTCCGGCGTACCCGTGAGCTGGCCGGGGACAGAACACGATCACGCAAAGCACGCCAAGCCAGAGCACGAGCCTTGCGCGTTCAGTCGAGTTTCGACACCCCTTCATATCTCAATCCCGAGAATACTCTTGAAAACGAACCCCGCCGCCAGTGACAAGACAAAGAATAGCCAGATCCAGTTCCATTCGAACCCGGCGAAAGCGATTTCACGTGCAGGATATTGCACCGCAATTGCCTCGATGCGATGATTGTCGGGCAGCGCGGGTTCCGCGGAGTACAAAAACCGTTCCCAGAATTTTCCCCGCAGGCGAACCGCCGACAATCGCGGCAGGCCGGAGCCAACCACCACGCGCTTCGAAAAAGTCTGATCGGCGGATTGCACGTTCACTTCATAATTCCCGTCTTGCGCGGATACGACTCTCCACACAATCTCGTTTTCCGCGGGAATGTGGACTGCGCTGGCCGTGGTCACGAGTCCAGCCGGCAACTGGAGCGACGCCTCGTTCAGCGCCGCAGCATCGGCCGCGCGCGCACTCACTAGAAATTGCTGTCCCGCTTCGAGCGGAGTCGATCCCAGGTATCGGTCGAGCTGCACCATGAGGAATGTCAGAGGCACAATCACAAACAGCAGAGGCATAAACGCCAGGTGAAGATAGCGGCCGGTTGCCAGCATGATTCGCCCGTAGGAGCGCAGCACCACAGGAATCTGATCCTGGAAAAGGCGCAGCGCCAGCAAGTGCGCCTTCAGATGATCCTTGGCAACATGGATCGCTTTCTGGTCGGAGGTGTAACGAAACACCACGACCATCACGAATCCGATGACGAGGGAGATCCCCAACACAATCAAGGCTGGAACGTTGACTCCAAGAGAGCCCATAGGCGCAGACGCTACTCGATGTACCCCAGCCCTTGCAGCCGCTTCCGAATGATTTCCTTCGAAGTTGCGCCGCCCTCGCTGGGAGGCAGCACCTTGTTCACTTCCTTTTCGAGCGCATGCACGACGAACTCATCGACCGACGAGTATCCGCAGGCCTCGGCACACTGCTTCACTTTGTCGAGAAGTTCGCCTTCAATCTTCACTTTGTGCGAGCCGAACATCGTTCTCCTTGCAGGATTTCGCTGAACGGCAAAAATCAGCGCGCTCCACTGTGCGGCTGAAACACCGGCTGTCCAATCATACCCTTCATCTTTGCGATTCCAAACTCCGCCAGAATCGTCGGAGCGATGTCCGTCAGCGCCGGCGCATCGGCAGCAATCTTGCGGTTGCTGAGCAGAACACCCGGCACGAGCGTGTAATCCATGCAGTGGTCGCCGCTCCAGGGATTGGTGTTGTCCTCAAGTTCATCAGGCGGGAAAGCTCCCAGAATCGTTTTCCATCCAGCACGATAGCCGCGGTTGTAACCGACGAGCATGTCTGGCCCGGAGCGCGCGTACGGCCCCTGGTAAGCCTCGCTGGCGAGATCGATGCGCGTGATTACCGACAGATGAGTCTTCGCATCCTTCACCGCGAGCAGCTTGCCGCGAATTTCCGCCATCAGCGGATCAGAAGCTCCCGGTTCAACAATGCCGTTCCTCTCCCGGCCCCGCAGATTTATGTAGAGCCCGTTCAAGCCGAGACCGTAGGCACGTGTCTGGCTCCAATCGACATTGGCGAAGGGTTCGTTCGAATCTGAATTCGCATCGCCTTTGAGCCTGATGTAGCCATTGTTCAGCAGCCACGTATTCAGATTGAACGACCGGTAGTAGGGCGCAAATCCGTGGTCAGATAGCACCAGCAGAGTTGTATGGCTATCTACTCTTGGCAAGACTTCGCCCAGAACCTGATCCATCTGCTGATAGAAACTCTCAATCGCCGAGCCGTTCTGCGCCGCGAGTGCCGCATCGTATTCCGGATGCTTCGGGTCCATCAGCCGCCAGAACATGTGAGAGTTTAGGTCGAGACTCGAAAAATAAAAGAAAAAAACGCCCTGCCGAAACTTGGGAAATTCCGCGTCGAAAATCCGGCGATGCTCCGCCAGCACGGTCCGCGCCTGCTGCAGATACTCCTTGTCGTCGAGCATGCCATCGGAAAGCGCCTTTGTGTCCTCGGCAATACCCTGAGTGTGAAACTCTCCCACCTCATCCTCCAGCACGTGAGAGTAGCTGGACGGCGTCGAAATCGGCAGCGCCGGACTAGCCGGATCCATGTTGATGGGAGAAACGTAAAGTTGAAATCGCGGATGCGCCTGCTTGAGATAGAAACGGCACATCCCGCGCACGTTCCCGAAGAACGGAATCAGCTGGAACTCAACTCTCACCCAGTCGCTCCATTCGCCCTCTTGCAATACGAACTCATGACCTTGCACTGCTATCCGGGCGACTGCCTCCAGAGGATCGACCGAAACCGTGAATGCCTCAATCGCCGCCGGCGATCCCTTCTTGAAAGTATTGTCCGGTCCGATCAAGTTCGCGGTCACCCGTGAGTTCTCCACCTGTACTGGAATGACCTGCCCGCCTTCCACCGCGCCAGCCGCGGCTGTGGGCTCATCGGTATAAAAAGAAAACGTCCCGTAAGTTCCGCGCAGGTCGGGAGTGCCCATGCCCGAAAGAGTCTCGCCCTTAGCCGCGACCGGCGGGAAGTTCGAGGGAATCCGAAAAATCGTGTTCGGAATTCCATGCTCATCCAGAATCTGCCAAAACGCTTCGCCCTTTCGCAGTTGCTCAGCGCTGCCGCCGCCGAGCGGAATCATCCAACTACCCAGGTGGATTGCATGTTTCGGTCCCTCTACTCGCGATGCCGAAAAGTAAAGTCCGAGAGTTTTCGGATCGCGGTGAATGAAATCAAAAATGCCGTGACCACCCGCGTTCATGCCGGTAATCAGGTTCGACCATGCCACCGGACTCTGCGGCGGAATGCTGGTGGTGAGCTCGCGAAAATCTCCCTGCGCCGCAAGCTTGGCGAAGTTGGGCATCTTGCCTTCGCGCATGAACTGGCGCAGCAGTTTCGGGTCCATGCCATCGATTCCGAGAATGATGAGCCGCTGGTCGCCCCGCCACTCGGCGCGTGCGGAATGGCACGAAGGCAGCGTTGCAGCCACGGCCAGAAGCAGGCAACCGCAAAGCACCCAGACAGTTTTTTTCAGAGACTTAATCCTCGGACCGTCCTCGTCCCGCCTGTGACACCGTTTCGGAAGGTTGTTAGACTTCTATCCATGTGGCGTTCGGGCCGGTTGTTCGTTCTTGGCATTCTAATCCTGGTTGCTTTTCCGGTCGACTCTCGCGCCGCAGGCCCGGCCACGCATAAGCCAAACATCATCTTAATCACGCTGGATTCCATCCGGGCCGACAGAATGGGTTTTCTGGGCGCGCACACTGGGCTCACGCCAAGCTTGGATGCAATCGCGCGTCAGGGAATTGTTTTCACCCAAGCCTACGCGGAGGCCCCGCTTACCGTGGCTTCGCATGCGACAATTCTAACGGGCACGTATCCGCAAATTCACGGTGCGAGCGAATTCGGCGCCCCACTAACGATCACTCTGCCGTACCTGCCCGATCTTCTTCATGCCAGCGGTTACCGCACGGCCGCGTTCGTCGCATCGATTTTGCTCGACCCCGCAAACGGCCCGTTCCAGAAATATAACCGCGGGTTTGACGTGTACGACGCCGCTTTCCATCAGCCCCAGCGTGGCGAAAGCCGCTACCAGTCGGTGGCGCGCCACGGAGACCAGGTCGTCGCGCGCGCTACGAAATGGCTGGAAACCAACCAGCAGCGTCCTTTTTTTCTGTGGGTGGAACTGCACGGTCCTGGCGCTTCGGATGACGCCTATGATCGCGCCGTCGCAACGACCGACGCCGCTGCCGGAAAGCTGGTGAGTTTCCTGCGCGCGCAGTTGCTTTATGACGACGCAGTTATTGTGGTCGCTTCATCCCATGGTGAAAGCCTGGGTGCTCACGGAGAAGATACCTACGGCATTTTTCTTTACGACGAAACCATTCACGTCCCCCTGCTGCTGAAGTTGCCGAAGAATCAGATGGCCGGCAAGCAAGTCAAAAACCGCGCCCGCCTTCTTGATGTCGCTCCCACAATTCTCGAAGCCGCAGGCATTCCCACACCATCGCAGATGCAAGGCCAATCACTGCTGCGAATCTCCCAGGCGAGCTCCCAGGCGGACCAGCCGGCCTACGCGCGCAGCGACTTTCCTCGGCAGGCATTTCAATGCGCTCCGATCGAATCGTGGCGCGCCGGAAAGTATCTATACATCCGCGCCCCAAGGCCCGAACTCTACGACTTGTCGGCAGACCCGAATGCGAGCCACAATCTGGCGCAGACTTCAAAGGCCACACTCGAGACCCTGGCGTCGCAGCTTCAAGCTTTCGACTATCGCCTGGGAAGCGACCCCCGCAAAGAAACCGCGACCGGATTGACTTCCAGCGAGATGCAGAAGCTTGCCTCTCTGGGATATGTCGGCCTGCAGAAAACGGGTACGGGCGTGACGGCGGCGTCGGAGGGAACCGACCCGAAAGACATTGTAAGCGCTGCGAATCGAACTCTTGCTGCACTTCGAGACTTGGATGATGGCAAGCCGGAGAAAGCGATCCCTGCGCTTCATGACGTTCTCGCCGCACAGCCGAATCTCTATCTCGCACAATTCGGCATGGGCGCCGCGCTGTTTCAACAACAGCACTATGCGGAGGCGATCGGATTTTTGCACCAGGCGATCGAGCTGCAACCAGATTCCCCCTGGGCTCATTACACCATGGGCCTCAGCCTGATCAAGACTGGCGATTTCAAGACGTCGGCCGTGCACTTGGAAATCGCGTCCCAACGCTTGCCCGGGTCGGCCGCGTTGCACGCCGCGCTGGCCGAGGCTTACGACCATCTGGGACGTACTCAAGATGCAGCCCGCGAACGCGCCGGGGCCTCAAAGGGGCAGAAACCCAAAGGGACGGAAGAATGACTGATGCATGCCGCAGAGTTTGCGTGGTCGATTCCCACACGGGAGGCGAACCGACACGCGTAGTCATCAGCGGAGGTCCCGATTTCGGCTCCGGACCGCTATCCGTCAGACTCGAACATTTCCGTCGCGAACACGACAGTTTCCGCTCCGCGGTAGTGAGCGAACCACGCGGTTCAGACGTCATCGTCGGCGCATTACTCTGCGAACCCGTCGACCCGACCTGCGCCGCCGGCGTCATCTTCTTCAATAATGTCGGCTACCTCGGCATGTGCGGCCACGGAACGATCGGTCTCATGGCGACCCTGTCATTTCTGAGGCGCATCAATCCCGGCGAGCACCGCATCGAGACTCCGGTGGGAACCGTGAGCGCGGTATTGCACGCCGACGGCGAAGTCACGGTCAACAACGTGGCCAGCTATCGCCTGGCGGCAAACGTTGCAGTCGACGTTCCGGGTTACGGCAAAGTGTACGGCGATATTGCCTGGGGCGGAAACTGGTTCTTTCTTCTGCGCGAGCATAATATCCGCGATCATAGCCCGAAGCTATTGCTAGAAAACATCGAAGAGTTGACGAACTTTACCTGGGCAATCCGCCAGGCGCTGCATCAGCATGGAATCACCGGCGCCGGAAATCAGGAAATCGACCACATCGAGTTATTTGGTCCATCTGACGTTCCCGGCGTCGACAGCAAGAATTTCGTTCTCTGTCCCGGCAAGGCATATGATCGTTCGCCGTGCGGCACCGGCACCAGCGCCAAACTCGCCTGCCTTTACGCCGACGGAAAAATCCGCGAAGGCCAGGTCTGGAAACAGGAAAGCATTGTCGGCAGTATTTTTGAAGGCAGCGTTGCCGTGCGCGACGGCAAAGTTTATCCCAGCATCAAAGGCTCTGCGTTCGTGAACGCCGAAGCCGACCTGGTGCTCGATTCACGAGATCCCTTTTGTATGGGCATTCGATCATGAACTCTTTGACCTGCGACATCGTCATTGTGGGCGCAGGAATCATCGGTGTCGCTTGCGCCGACGAGTTCGCACGTCGCCGCATGACCGTGGCGGTCGTCGACCATGATGCGGTAGGAAGCGGGGCGACTGGCGCTGCTATGGGGCACATCGTCGTGTTGGACGACTCCGAAGCGCAGTTCGCTCTGACACAGTATTCGCAGCAACTCTGGCAGGCGTTACGTCCCGAGCTACCGGACGACGTGGAGTTCCAACAGCCCGGCACGATCTGGGTTGCCGTCGATGAAGAGGAAATGGCCGAGGTGCGGCGCAAACGCGTCTACTACGGCGAGCGCGGAGTCGCGGTCGAAGAACTTGATGCGAATGCATTGAAGCGGCTCGAACCCAACCTGCGCGACGGATTGTCGGGCGGCCTGCGCGTTCCGGGAGATTGCGTACTGGATCCGCCCTGTGCCGCGCGATTCTTGATGGCTCGCGCGGAGGCACGAGGGGCCAAACTCTTTACTGGACACGGAGTCGCACAAATTGGAGAAGGCCGCATCCGGTTGAATAACGGCTCGGAGATTTCTGCGCAATTCATTGTGAACGCGGCGGGCGCGTCTTCTGCCGATCTCACTCCCGGGATCGAAATCAGGAAGAGGAAGGGACACTTGGTTATTACTGGGAGCTATCCAGGATTTCTGCGCCATCAGCTCGTGGAACTCGGATACTTAAAGAGCGCGCATTCGTTGACCGGAGACTCGGTTGCGTTCAATGTTCAGCCGCGCCGCGCCGGACAGATTCTGATCGGCTCGTCGCGACAGTATGGAGCGGAACACAAGGAAGTCGATAATCACATTCTGGCCCGCATGTTGCAGCGCGCGGCAGAGTACATGCCGGGTCTGGAAAAAATGTCGACGGTCCGGGCATGGACCGGATTTCGCGCCGCCACTCCCGACAAGCTTCCATTGATTGGTCCATGGCCCGGTGACAAGTCGTTATTTCTCGCGACCGGGCATGAAGGACTGGGAATCACAACATCACTCGCAACCGCGCGCATTCTGGCCGATCAGATCACGGGTACGCGATCTGAGATTCCCATCGAGCCTTATTCGCCGTTGCGGGTGACCAAGAAACACGCTCATGCATAGCCGGATTACAGGCATGACCACGGGCGTGATTTTTAAGAAACGCTTCGGAAGTCTTCCGGGGATATTTCGCGCGCCGGGCCGCGTCAATCTGATCGGCGAACACACCGACTACAACGACGGCTACGTCATGCCCGCGGCCGTCGGCTTTTCGACCTACGTGGGGATTGCCCCCCGGTCGGATCGCAAACTCCTGATCCACTCCGAAGAATTTCCCGGCAATTTCGAATTTGATCTCGACGCTCTGCCCGAGAAACGCGTCGGCGCGTGGTGCGACTACGTGTTGGGCGTTGCATCCGTCCTTCAACAGCAGGGGCATAAGCTTGCCGGTGCGAACCTGCTTGCGCACGGAGAAGTCCCGATCGGCGCAGGGCTCAGTTCATCCGCGGCCCTCGAAGTGTCTTCGGCGCTCGCCCTGTTGAGCCTGACTGACAAGCATATGCCACTTCCCGAAGTCGCCAAACTGTGCCGTCGGGCGGAGAACGAATTCGTCGGCGCGAAAGTCGGCATCATGGATCAGTTTGTTTCCTGCATGGGAAAACCCGGTCACGCTTTCTTCCTCGATTGCCGCTCCCTTGAATTTAAGTTCGTCCCGATCCCCGCGGGACTCCGGCTGGTAGTCTGCAATACGATGGTCCGCCACGATTTGGCCACCGGCGCCTACAATACGCGCCGCGAAGAGTGCGAAGAGGGTGTGCGAATTTTCGCGAAGTGGGATCCGTCAATTCGCGCGCTGCGGGATGTGTCAGTAGACTTACTGGACCAA
>Ga0070733_10000686_pt1 | contig 26654 bp, 25 predicted proteins | sample Coa_R1_9_FD_66450 | JGI IMG/M metagenome (GOLD analysis project Ga0070733, IMG submission 66450) | Surface soil microbial communities from Centralia Pennsylvania, which are recovering from an underground coalmine fire - Coalmine... | ecosystem: Environmental > Terrestrial > Soil > Unclassified ...
TCGAAAAGTTTTTATTATGGCTCTTTTAAAACATGCTCCTAAAGTTATTGCATTGGTTATTGCATTGTGGTTTGGTTGGCAGATGTACGCATATTTTTTAGACAATACCGTTGCAACTGTTGTGATAAATGGTATCAATGAGAACTGTTATTATTCAGGTGATGTGCGTTGTGCAGTGCAGTCAGATAAGACGGGCGATATTGTGTTATGGCTTGATACACAAAATTTGGCGAATAATGTACGGATTAAAGCGAATAATGATGGTCAGCTGTTTACCATACCAACAAAAACACTGAGTAACGGTAAACATTCGTTGAAGGTTGAATTTGCTGATAGCAGCTTTCATCACAATAAGGCTGCATTAAGTTGTGAATTTCATGTTGATAATTTACCATTGCAAGCGGTGTTTGTAAAAACTGGTTCTCCTTATAAAGTGTTTCAAGGGAGAACGCTACATATTCAGTTCCAGGCGAACAAAGAGATAAAGCATGCATTTATAAATACTCTTTCACGTAGCTTTGAATGTTTCCCAGAAACCAAAAATTCAAAAATATATGAATGTTTTATTCCGATTGAGTGTGAAGAGCAGCCAAATGAATATCTATTCTCTGTTGATATAGAAGATAAGGTTGGCAATGCGCTCCATCTTGATAATAAGTTTCAGATTGTTGTGTATCCATTCAAAAAAGAGATTATTACGGTGACTGCTAACAAAGTGCAAGAAGAAAAAGCTTTGGGACGTGATGGTAAAAATTTAGATGATGAGGTTGCACAATTATCATTACAATCACCGCGTGAAAAATTATGGCGAGGTACATTTTGCGCACCGATAGAAATTCAGCGCGTGACCTGTGAGTATGGGACCATTCGTACAACACAACATAAAGGTCGCTATGCACATAAAGCAGTTGATGTGATTAATCTGCCTCGCAGTGTTGTATGGGCGCCGCAGGATGGTATTGTGGTGCTGAAAGATAGATTTGCTCCAAGTGGTAATACGGTAATCATTGATCATGGTCTTGGTATTTTGTCACTCTTTTATCACTTAGAAGATTTTGCTGATATTGAAGTTGGACAAAAAATTGCGCAAGGTAATCCGATTGGCACTATTGGCAAAACAGGATTTGCCACGGGATATCATTTGCATTGGGAAATGCGTATAAATAATACGCCGGTTGATCCGTTGCAATGGACTAAGGTGACGTTATAACTGTTATACTATCGTTTCACGGGATTGTTTCAATCCCGTTCGTCCTGAGCTTGTCGAAGGAAACGAACACAAAAAGGAGATTTTATGTATTTTATTGCGCGTAATAATGCGATCTATAATTATATTGCACATACAAATTTGCGGCGTTGCTATAGTAGCACGTTGCTGGCGGTAGGTGCATTTTTTGTTATTGGTATGTATGGAGTTTATTATCCGTTGATTGCACATATTACATTGCTGCAATCTGAACGCATGATGTTACAAAAAAAAATTGATGAAAGTGAGCAGTTGGATAAAAGTGGTAAAGAGTTGTTAGCAGCTGTTGAATCGGGTAAAAAAAATATAGCCGATTATGCAATAGCATCTGATAAGCATGAAGAACATTGTCATAAGCGTATGTTATTTGTACTTGATACTATTGCCCAGTCAGGACTTACGCTCAGTGCATATGGAGCATGTAAAGAAAAAGATAAAGTCTGGTACACAAAAGATTCGGCGCATTTTGATATTGTTGGACCGATGCAAAAATTAATGACTTTTTTGGAAACGATGAAAAATTCTCGTACTATGATTGCCATTTCTCAGGTGACAATTACGCGTAATGTTGACGATACATTTCAGATGAGTTTTGATATTGGGTTGATTACCGTTAAGAAGTAAAAATTTATAAAGCGATAGTGGTATAAAAAAAATCCCTTCAACTTTGAATAAGCTGAAGGGTTAGGGGGGTGAACAATGTTTTTTTATACATTGTTCAGTTAGGGACGTTTTTTATATTTCATTTTTAATATTCGCCTAATGCTAACAATCGTCCAATGCTTTGTCAAGCATAGCCTCAATCAATTTTTATTCATGCCCAGCGATGAATTTTTTAATACGCGGGAATGCATCAGGATTATTGCATAACTCACGTGAATCAGCTGTTTCAACAATCGCACCTTCACTCATAAGATAAATAGTGCAATTAAGTTTTCTCAATAAATCAGTGTCATGGCTTGCAACAAGAACAATATAACCGTCGGTAGCAAGTTGTTGAATGTTACTCGCAACATATGATGTAAGAACGGGGTCGAGTGCGGAAGTTGGTTCATCTAAACATATGATTTTAGGTTCCATTGCTAATGCGCGTGCAATTGCAAGACGTTGTTTTTGTCCGCCGGATAATTGTGAGGCATATTTATTTTTTTGATCGAGTAGTCCATATCGGTCTAATAATTTTTGTGTAATTTTTTGAGCTTCGGAAGCACTTTTTTTAAGTACGCACTCAATGGGTAATGTGATGTTTTGTTCAACAGTCAGATGATCAAAAAGATTAAACTGTTGGAACACCATGCCGACGGTGTGCGTTGTGTTAATGGTTGTAAGATCAAGAGGTGCGTCATTTAAAAATATGGTTCCACTATCGACTGTTTCTAGGTTGTTTAAAATGCGTAGTAATGTTGATTTGCCAACGCCAGATGATCCCAAAAATAGCGCAATTTCACTTTTTTGTACGGTTAAAGATATATTGTTAAGGATTTTTTTTGTTTTAAATGATTTGTTGAGATGATTAATCTTGAGCATGAATATTCATCCTTTTTTCTAAGCGTGCAATAAAGAAAGAGATTGTTGAAGTGACAATGAGATAAAGAACGGCAGCAGCAAAATAAACGGTGATTGCATCAAATGTTTTACTTTTAACATAGTTTGCTTGTTTGGTCAGCTCTGCAACACCAATGAGTGATGCAAGCGCGGAATCTTTGATGAGTGTCACAAATTCGTTACCAAGAGCAGGAAGTGTTGTCCGCAATGCTTGGGGCAGCATTATATAGCGAATAGTGTCTGTAGTAGAAAAACCAAGTACTTTTGCAGCTTCCATCTGTCCAGCGCCGATTGATAATATTCCTGATTTGATGATTTGACTGATATATGCAGCGCTGTTCAAACCTATAGCAATGATTGCTGTCCACAATGCTGCAATGTGTATGCCAATGTGCGGGAGCAAAGAATACGCACAAACAATTTGAATAAGCATTGGTGTACCACGAATAATGACGACGTAACAATTTACAAAAGCTCGTAATAATGTATTGTTGCTCGTTTGCATGAGTGCAAGCATGGTACCTAATATAAGACCAATGCAGCAACCAATACCAGCTATTTGGAGTGTAACAACAAGACCCTGTAGCAGTGTGGGTAAATATTCAATGATAAGATTAAAATCAATAATCATAAAAGATTCCATTTTGTTTTTAAGGCATTCAGCGTGCCATCTTCTTGCATGCGATCAAGAGTTACTTGAATGTAGTCACGTAGTTCTGGATAATATTTTGATACGGCAAAAGCACTACTTTCTTCTGTTCCAGGAATTGGTGTTACCGTAAAAGTATCGGTGCCATATTTATCAAAGTACGGTTTCATTGGGTACAATGCAGTGACAAATGCATCTGCTCTGCCGCTTTCTAGTGTTAATATGCCATCGCTTACGGCAGGTGAAGAAAGGCGTATGAGATTTATTCCTGGTTGTTCGGACATGTAAGCATCAGATGAATATCCTTCGTTCACTATTACTGTTTTACCAATAAGATCATCAAGATTACTTATTTCCCGTTCGCCCTGAGCTTGTTGGGTAATGATAATAAGTGGATTACCAGCTGCGAGATGAGGGCGAGTAAATAGTGCACGCTGCGCACGCTCTGGGGTTGGTGTTATTCCCGCTGCAATAACGTGAATGTTGCCGAGTTGAATTTCTGGGATTAATGCGTCGAATGGCATATCTTTGAGGACCATTTTTTTATCAAGCCGCTTAAGAACTTCAGCAATAACATCAATATCAAAACCGGTGATGACATCATCTTGCTTAAATGAAAATGGTTGAAATTCAGCATTGGTTCCTACAATAACGGTATCAAGAGGAGTTGCAGTAATAATTGTTTTTTCTGCTCTGTACCAGATAATTGCAGAAGTGGCTAGGATGACTGCCACGATAACAAATAATGATGTTCTTTTCATAAAAAGCTTTCTTTGCGTTCGGATAATTAAGCGCCATTTTCAATGGTAATTGTTTTTTTGGATCAGGTCAAAAAAGCTATAAAAATTAGTTTTGGTATACTGTAACAATAAAGTTGAATTTGCTTGTGATGAAAGGTAATCATGTTTAAAGATCGCACAGACGATATTGATAAAATAAAAAGTGAAATTGATCAGTATAGGCCTTTGCCAGAGTATTTAATGCCTACGCTTAAAGAGTATTTCCGTATTGGTTTAACCTATTCTTCAAATGCCTTAGAAGGCAACACACTGACTGAAACAGAAACTAAAGTTATTTTGGAAGATGGACTTACTATTGGTGGTAAGACTATAAAAGAACATTTTGAAGTTGTGGGTCATAGTCAAGCGTATGATTTTATGTGGAGCAAAGCTCAGAGTCAACAATTTTCTGAAGATGATATTTGTAAGCTTCATTATCTGTTTTATTATCGTATTGATGAAGAAAATGCAGGGAACTATCGTAAAGTTCCTATTTTTGTTAGTGGGACTGATTTTGAATTTCCAAAACCATCAGAACTGTCTTCATTAATGCATACGTTTGTGCAGGAAATTTTACCGCTTAAACAACAATATCATCCAGTTCACTTTGCAGCTCTTGTGCATGCGCGACTTGTTACTATTCATCCTTTTGTTGATGGCAATGGTCGCACTGCACGATTGTTGATGAATTTAGCCCTGCTGCAAAGTGGATACACTATCACAATCATTCCACCAATTATGAGGTCAGAATATATTTTTGCAATACAAAATGCTAATAAAGGTAATGAAAAACCATTTCTGAATTTCATTTCAGAAATGGTTTATGAAAGTTCCAAGGAATATGTGCGATTAATAAAATCTGCTGTTTAGTTATATCGTTTGTTAATGAGTATATTTCTGAGTGAATTTTTACGTGCTGCGCCAAAATATTGAGCGATTGCTTCACCATTCAAATGAGGCATTTGACCTAAACGAGCAATCATATTGGATTCATTTGATTCAGATATTATTCTACAATCTTGGTTTGTGACATTATAACCTTCACGTACACGTAAGAGCTCTTGCAGATCAGAGAAAGTTTTTGTTTTGACGTGATTGACTACAATACTGCGAATTTTGTTATTAACGATTTCTGTATCACGTATGTTGGCAGTAGAATGTAATTCTTTTCTTATGGCTGCTTCCATTTCTTCAACTTCACTCCACGGAATGATGGGGTTTCTGTTTTGATTCTCTGGTCCATTTAAGTCGCAGCGGAATTGGTTAATATAATCTTGTACCGTTACACCAGCGGGAGCTTGCTCAGGATTGTCCTGGGATTGAGATTGTGGCTGTGAATCGCAGGAAAAGAAGTTTACAACAATTTGCCAATAAGAAAGGGAGTTGTTGCCACTTGAGCATTGTACCATTTGGGCGTGTGTTGCAAATAGACAGAGTGCAAGAATAGTGGTCTTAAACGGTTTATTCATGAAAAATCCTCTTGTTTTAGTGTATTTGAATCAAATCATTTGCCTGATTATAGCAGGTAGTAGGCATTTTTCAATCTATTTGCAGGCATAGGTGAATGGGAGATCAACTATGAGTAATGCTGGAATGATGCGAATTGTGCAATAAAATTGACTGATTTATAATTATTTGATATATCTAAGAATAGTTAAAAAAATATTAAATTTAGGATAGACATGAAGATTAACTCTTTTTGCTTGTTGCCAATAGCATTGTTTGGTGCTTTACAAGCAGGTATTAATGGCGATGAACTTATTGTTTCTTTTGCGCAAAATGGCGCATATCTTCATTCAAAAAATGAGTGCTACCAGGAATCGTTGCCAAGCGAGAAAAATTTGAGAAAAAGATTGTATTGGTTGGACCAACACAATCCCCATTATTTTTTGCTTGATGATTTTCAAGATGATTTTAATTATTATATAGCTGTTTTGACTGATCATATCAAAGTTCTAGAAAACAAAATTTCACAACAAAAAAATGGACTGAGCAGTATGGCAATGCTGCGTGGACTTGGTTTTGACGCTTTTTCAACCTTATGTGGTTTTGGTGCTTATTATGGTTATAAAATAAAAAAGGATAATGCTGCTGGACTCTATTGTGGGATAATGTCAGCTATTTTTGGAGTAGCAGCGGTGAAGAACTACTATAAAGTGTGGCGGTATGCTGAGCGCTTGATTGCGCGATTGGAACGTGATAAGCGTATTCTTGTTGACCTAAAAAGAGAAAAAGCTGCAAAAGAAGTTAGAGAAATGATGAAGCAGTAGCTGTCTGGATTATTGATTTGACAGTTTGTAAAAAAAGTGGTAGTTTGAACGTATGACATGAGAGATTCTTTTATGTGTCGAGATTTTTTTATCAGTTTATACATTTTTTATATGTGAGACGTATGAGTATACAAGCATTGGGTGTTGATGAACGTTTAGTGAAAGCGGTTTCTGAATTAGGTTTTACCCAACCAACAGCAATTCAGGAAAAAGCGATTCCTCTTCTTTTGCAAGGAGACAGGGATCTTATAGGTTTGGCACAAACAGGTACCGGTAAAACGGCTGCGTTTGGATTGCCATTGATTTCGGCTGTTATGGATGGTAAAACTCAGGGACTCGTGATCTGCCCAACGCGTGAGCTTTGTTTGCAAATTACAAAAGAGTTAACATCTTACGCAAAATATGTCAGTGGTGTTAACGTTGTTGCTGTTTATGGTGGTGCGGATATTAGAACTCAGGTAACAGCAATTAGGCGCGGTGCGCATATTATTGTTGGAACTCCGGGTAGGTTGATTGATCATATCAAACGCAAAACGATTACTTTGGAAAAAATTGGTCGCGTTGTACTTGATGAAGCCGATCAAATGTTAGATATGGGATTCCAAGAAGACATTGATGAAATTCTAAAATCTACACCAAGAGACAAAAAAATATGGTTGTTTTCTGCAACTATGCAGCCTAAAATTGAAAAAATTGCACATACATACATGAGTAACCCGATACAGATTACGGTAGGTTCACGTAATAGTGGTGCAACTAATATTGAACATCAGTATTGTGTTGTTAGAGGCGTTGATATTTATAGCGCGGTAAGACGTTTTATAGATCTTTACCCTGATATGTTTGGTATTGTCTTTTGTCGTACCAAGCGTGATACACAAGAAATGAGCTCACAGTTGATTAGCGCAGGATACAGCTCTGATGCATTGCATGGAGATCTATCTCAGCCACAACGTGATGCGGTCATGAAGAAATTTAGAGACAAGAAAATACAGGTGTTGATTGCAACTGATGTTGCTGCACGTGGCATTGACGTTGATGGTGTCACTCATGTGCTCCATTGCAATTTGCCAGATGATATTGAAAATTACACCCATAGAAGCGGTCGTACAGCACGTGCGGGTAAATCTGGTGTATCCATTATTATTGGTACGTCATTGCGCAAGATTAAAATGATAGAACAACAACTGGGAATTACGGTTAAACCTATTCAAGTGCCAACTGGTGATCAGTTGTGTCAAAAACAGTTAGATCATTTTGCACAAAAATTGATTGAAACTTCAGTTAGTGATGTTATTAAACCTCATTTAACAGCAGTTCACGAATCATTGGCTTTATTGACCAAAGAAGAAATTATTGAACGTATATTTGCATTAGAGTGTACTGAAACATTGCTTCACTATAAAAAATCACCAAACTTAAGCTCTGCTGCAACGAGTTATGATTCTTACAGAGATAGAGACTCAGGACGAGCGGGATGGGATAGAGGTGATAGTAGCAGAGGTAGAAGAACTAATTTTGATAATGCATCGGGAAGCCGTTTTAGTGGTTCCAACAGAGATGAAGCACGACTTTTTATTAACGTAGGCAAAATTGATTACATGAATAAAGAGAGCTTGATCAAATTTATTACGACAACTTCTGCAGTTGATGGCTCATGTGTATCTCGCGTTTCTATGCAGAACACACGTTCTTTTTTCACCGTAGAAGATAATAAAAAAGCGCAAGCAATCGTCAAAACATTAAAAGATACAACGCTTAAAGGTAGAAGAATTCAGATTGAGTTTGAGCCAAGCAGATAGTATACTGTAACAAGCAGTTACATGAGTATTTAAAATAAAAAGAGGTATGAATAAAAAATCATACCTCTTTTTTATTGGGTGGTTATAAACATGGATACAACAGCAGCGTTTAGGGAATTTATTTGGAATTTTTATGCACATAACAAAAGAGAGTTTGCATGGAGGCATGTGAAAAATCCTTATTATGTTCTTGTATCAGAAGTGATGTTGCAACAGACGCAGACGCATCGTGTTGTACTAAAATATGAGCAGTTTATTGCAGCGTTTCCCAATTTTGAACTGTTGGCAGCAAGCTCATTGCGTGATGTTTTAAGTGTGTGGCAAGGACTTGGTTATTATCGGCGTGCGCGATACTTACATCAGCTCGCGCAGATTGTGGTGAATGAGTATGATGGCGTATTGCCACAAGATGAAAAAATATTACAGACATTGCCGGGAATTGGCCCAGGAACAGCAGGATCAATTGGTGCATTTGCGTTTAATAAGCCAACAATTTTTATTGAAACTAATATTAGAGCTGTGTTCATACACAGCTTTTTTCATGATAAAATTGGCGTGACTGATAAGGAGTTACTCCCGTTAATAGCTGCAACTGTTGATCATGATAATCCACGCGAATGGTATTATGCACTGATGGATTATGGTGTATGGTGTAAAGCACAGCAACATAATCCAAGTCGTAAAAGTGCACATTACACAAAGCAGTCCAAATTTGAAGGTTCTGATCGTCAAATACGAGCTCAGATATTAAAGTTGATTACGGAAAAAGAGATGGTAACTCACGATGACATTTTGACCATTGTTGATAAAGATGTTGTCAGGGTTGAAAAAATTATTCATAAACTTATTGCGGAACATTTTATTGAAAAAACGATAAATGGTATATACTCACTTTGATTACAGTAAAAAAATAAAAGGATACCATGTATGAATAAGAATATAAAAATCAATATATCCCTTGTGTTATTAATTTCAGTATCACCACTTTCTCTCCAAGCAATTCAAAGTTCGACAGCAAATATCTGCACATTATTGTTAGCGTCTCTTTGTGCTGGTGGCAGTTATAAAATAGTGCAAGATGCGCCAGTGAAGATATATCCTGGTGTGTTGATAGGAGCAAGTTGTGTGATGACAGCAGTAGCATATTATGTTTTACATCAAGCAACGCCTGCTGGTCGTATTAAGCGAGCTAATCTTTTACTTAATGATATTTATCGTCATACATTAGCGCGGACGCATTTTGATAATGACCAATCATTTTTTGATGCTGTTCAAGATGTGTATTTGACCGATGATTTACCATTGATTAGTGCATATAATCATTTGATTGATCTTCTTCCAAGGGTACGCTATGCACTTGGTTTAATTAATAAGGCATCAGCAGAAGTGAATAGAGATGTTCTATTGCAGGAAGAGTGTGATGCATCGCTATCGTGTGCTAATAAATTGTTTAAGAACATATCAGATGCAATTAAACGGATTAGAGATCATAAGGATTATTTGTCGCAGTTGACTATCTATAAAGAAAGTTTGCATCAGACACAGCAAACAATTGCGCAGCAACAGATGGCAAATGCGCAGCAAGATGCTGCGCACGCAAAACAAAGTTCTACATTTTTGAAATGGCTAAAATTTCTTTTGGGGTATTGAATTTCGTTTATTTATGAGTTCAAATGTTTTTTGATCAAATCATTAATAAGCTGCGGGTTGCCTTTACCTTTAGTCTTCTGCATCATTTGTCCAACAAAGAAACCAAAAAGTTTATCTTTTCCTGAGCGGTACTCTTCAGTTTGTTTTGGATTTGCAGCGATAATTTCTTTGACCAATGCTTCTAGTTCATCAACAGATCCAATTTGTTTGAGTCCTTTTTCTTCAATAATGGTAATTGGGTCTTGATCAGTTTGTGCAACAAGAATGAGAACTTCTTTTGCCGTAGGACTGTTAATGACTCCTTGATCAACCAAATCAACGATATTGCCTAAGCGTGCAGGTGTAATTTTGCATTCAGCAAGAGATATTTTTTGTTCTTTGAGATAACCCATGAGGTCGCGCAAGATCCAGTGAATAAGACTTGGGCTTTGGGTATGTTTTTTTGCTGCATCAAAATAGTTAGCAAGATCGATATCTTCTATTAAAATGTCAGCTTCGTATTCAGTCAAACCAAGTTGCTTGGTGAAGCGTTCAAATTTTGCTAATGGCAACTCCGGCATGCTGCTTTTTGCTTTTTCAAGACGTGCATCATCGATTAAAATAATCGGTAAATCAGGTTCTTGGAAAAAGCGATAATCAGCGGTTTCTTCTTTTGAACGCATCATGATAGTTGTGCGGTTTTTTGAATCCCAGAGGCGAGTTTCTGAGCGTACTCGTTCACCAGACTCAAGGATTTTAATTTGGCGTTCTAATTCATGTTCAGTTGCATCAGTAATAAATTTGAATGAGTTGATATTTTTGAGTTCGCATTTGGTGCCAAGTTCTTTTTGTCCTTTTTTGCGTACGGAAATATTGGTATCGGCGCGGAATGAACCTTCATCCATGTTGCCCGTGCAAATGCCCAAATACTGTACAATTGATCGCAATGTTTTAAGGTATGTGCGTACTTCATACGTGGATGAAATGTCAGGATGGCTGACGATTTCTAGCAACGGTGTGCCGGCACGGTTCAGATCAACAAAGCTTTCGTTACTATAGCTTGAGTGAATATTTTTACCTGCATCTTCTTCAATATGAATGCGAATCAAATTAATATTTTTTGTGCTGCCATCTTCAAGTCTAATGGGTACATATCCATCGGTGCAAATTGGCTCAGCTTGTTGCGTGATCTGAAAGTTTTTTGGTAAGTCAGGATAAAAATAATGTTTGCGATCAAAGGTTGATTTTTGATTGATGGTGCAGTTGGTTGCAAGTCCAGCCAAAATTGCACAATCAACCACTTTTTTATTGAGCATTGGCATTGCACCAGGGTAACCAGTGCAAATTTGACATATGTGTGAGTTAGGATCTTTTGCTACGGTATTTGCACATGAGCAAAAGATTTTTGTGTTGGTGCTCAACTGTACATGCACTTCAATGCCGATAGTTGCTTCATAAGTGGGGTATTTATCAAGTATAGAGGTAGTATGTTCTGCCATAAAAAGTCCTAAAAAAAATACACAGATGATATCAAGATCAGTTTATTATTTTTTTTCGATTTTGTATTTATCAACAGGAAGATCTTTAATGCTGAGTAGGGTGATTTTAACGTTACAATCTTTTTCTAATTTTAAAATGGCGTCGTATTCAATTGAAGTGATATAATTAAAGACATTGGGATTGACATGAATTTCAATTTTCTTTCCGCTTGGCAATGTGCTTAGTTCATCACGAATAGTACGTAGTATGGTGTAGCTTTCCGTTTGATATGATTTAATAAATCCTGATCCATGACATGTTGGACAATCATTGGTCAGTTGTTGCACAAGAGTTTTCCCTGATCTTTTACGGGTCATTTGCACAAGGCCAAACTCTGATATTTTTAGTACAACTGATTGAAATTTGTCCCGTTCTTTTAATATTTTTTCAAAAAAACTAAAGACTTTTTGGCGATTAGCTATGATGCCCATATCAATAAAATCAATAACAATAAGGCCGCCGATATTGCGTAATTTGAGTTGTTGAACAACTTCTTCTGCCGCTTCAAGGTTTGTTTTTAAAATTGTTTCTTCAAGATTCGTTTTTCCGATAAATCGTCCCGTGTTCACGTCAACAACTGTCATTGCTTCTGTCGATTCAATAATGATTGATCCGCCAGACTTAAGGGAAACTTTCTTTTTCAGAGCTTGTTCGATCTGTTTTTCAATGCCATAAGCGGAAAAAATATTGATGTTATCATCGTATGACTGAATGACGTGCGCAAATTCTGGAGCTATCTGTTTTGCAAATTTGTACAGTTCATTTTGGCTTTGTTTGGAATCAGTGATGATTGCTTCAACATCACTATCCAGATGATCACGGACAATTTGCAGTACAAGCGGCAAATCTTCATGTATTTTTTCAGATGGCTTTGCTGTTGCAAATTTCTTTTCGATGGTGTGCCATTCTTCCACAAGATATGTTAAATCTTTAAGAAGATCTTTTTCTGTACGATTCTCAGATGTTGTTCTAATAATTGCCCCCATACCTTCTGGTAAATGCTCACGAATAATGGTTTTGAGGCGTATTCGCTCATCGCGATCTTCAATTTTTTTTGAGACACCAATGCGTGGAATATTGGGCATAAGAACAATAAATCTACCAGGTAGCGTGAAGCATGTGGTAAGTTTTGCACCTTTTTCATAAACTGGCTCTTTACTCACTTGCACCAGGATTGGTTCATTTTCTTTGAGTATTTTGCTAATGTCACGCTTTTGGACAACCTTTTTTTCCACTTTAGGTTCATCTTCATCATCTTCGAGGTGGCGGCTAATTTTTTGCATAGCCAGTTCTCTATCAATTTCCGAAATATGAAGAAATCCGGCTTTTTGCTGCCCAAATTCGATAAATGCTGTCTGAATGCCAGGAAGTATTTTGATGACTGAGCCTTTAAAATAGGCACGTTCAAGCACTTCATGGGTTGGGGCTGAAAAATAGATATTTTGTAGCTTCCCATTGGTAATAATGGCTATCCGTATTTGCCACGGATTATCGTTTATAATGATTTTTTTCATAAAGCCTGAAGTAGAGGTTTTGATTATTTTTTTTATTTAAATTTTATTATGTATGGGTTCTTATTCTTTAATATACAGATTATGTGCAATATTGGGTAGAAAAATGGTCAAAAATATGTTAGATTCTCATCAGCATTGAGTAAATTGAATAAAAAACCTGTTTTTTTAAGGAAGTTATTATGAAGAAGATGTCCATTTTAACACTCGCTTTGATCGTAAGTTTACCTGGTTGTAACCATAAAAAAGAGTCATCCCAGCCGGTCAAAAGAAGTTCTGTTGAAAAATCCATGGATGCGCAAGCATCTACCGTAAGCTACTTGGGTGACGAAGAAGATGATGACATAGATTTGGATGATCTAGAAGAAGATGGAGATGTTAAAGACTATTTTGATGTAAATTTTGATGATGAAGATGAGAATGCAACTTATACGCCAGATGCAACTATTGAAGAGATTGATATTGAAGACACTGATGAAGCGTTTAATTGGATAGATGCACAAACAGATGACGAATTTAAAAAACTTTATTTTTCATTCAACCACTATGGCATCAGAGCAGATCAAAAAGAATCATTACAGCATGATATCGAACAAGTGCAACAATTAATGGCTGAGGCTGGTAGTGCAGCGCAACCAACGGTGGTTTTTGAGGGCCATGCATGCCAAGAGGGTACTCCTGCATATAACTTGGCATTGTCGGAAAAACGTGCAAAAAATGTAGCCGATCTCTTTGTAGCTGCAGGTATTGATAGAGGTGCAATCAAAGTTGTTGGCCGTGGTTCAGAATGTCCGACGGTTATCAATGGTAAGGTAGCTAACGGATCACGTGAAGACCGTGCACCGAACCGTCGTGTCGAAATTCGTGTAATTTACACGTAAAATATAACGAAGATATACGATAAAAATGTCAGTCTCTTTAAAAAAGAGCTGGCATTTTTTTATGTTATTTGCCAACACAGAATTCACGAAATACCGCATCCATGCCAGCTTCACTGATAGTTTTGCCAGTCAATTCAGAGAGGGTGGTCAGCGCATCGTTGAGGTGGTATGAGATGAGTTCGTAACGTGGTTGTTTGAGAATGTCTAAAATGGTGGTCAATTTTTTTTCAAGCGAGATGAGATTGTTGTAATGGCGTTGATTGAGCAAAAATGGTGATCCAATTGCTGTGAATAGTGTTCTGATCTTTTCTTGGATTGCAGCTTCAATCATCTCAATGCTTTTTTTGTCCGCATTGCTTGCGGTGTATGTTTTTTTATTCAAAATAAGCGGATTGGTCTGTTGCGGTAAATCCGCCTTATTATTAACAATGATGATTTTATCGTCATAGATGTTGAGTAGGTCCTGATAAGCAGATGCTGTAGTATTGGTCAGTTGCTGTGAACCATCAAACACGAGCAGAATAATATCTGCTTTTTTTGCTTCTTCATGTGAACGGGTTATACCAATTTGTTCAATAATATCATCTGTTATACGCAAGCCCGCGGTATCAATGAGAGTCCAGTAGTTACTATTTTTATAGAGTCCCGCTTCAATCGCGTCACGTGTGGTGCCGGCAATGCTCGTGACAATTGCTCGTTCTTGGTTGAGCAGCGCATTAAAGAGTGAAGATTTGCCAGCGTTGACAGATCCAATGAGGGCAATACGAATACCATTTCTGATCTGTTGTTGTTGATTGAAGCTGTTTTTGAGATTACTGATGGTCATCAGTACGGTATCTATGATCTCTTTGATGTGGAGATTAAATTCCATATTTTCTTCATCAAGAAATTCAAAACTTGCTTCTGAAAGTGCGAGTGCTTTAACGAGCTGTTTTTCTATGGTGATAATCCATTGGGTGAAGCTGCCTGCCAGTTGTGATAATGATTGTTTGAGTGCAAGTTGTGTGTTTGCATGAATAAGATCATTGATCGCTTCTGCTTGTAAGACATCAATTTTGTTGTTACTCACTGCACGACGAGAAAATTCACCTTCTTGCGCTAAACGCGCACCGGCAGCAAGCGTTACTTGAATGATGTTTTGTATGATGAAAGGATTATTGTGACAACTGATTTCTACTGTGTCATCACCGGTGAAGGTATGTGGAGCGTGCATCAAGAAGAAAAGAACTTGATCAATATGTGCACCATGTGAATCAACTACCCATCCGTAGTGAATGGTGTGAGTTGGTTGGGAGCTCATTATTTTATTACCCGGAAGTTTGCCGATAATGTCAGCAATTGCAAAAGCATTAGTGCCAGATAATCGTAATAAAGCGATTGCGCCACTGCCTTGTGGTGTGCATTGTGCAATGATGGCTTGGTTATATAACATGGGAGATCACTCAGGGCGAATGAGGACCACTTTAAGATCCCTAATTTCTTGTTTATATTGATTGCGCAATGAAGACATGATCAGATGAGCAAAACTACGAAACAGCTGTTTTTCATGTGTTACATCAGTGATTAACGGCACATTAAAAGTAAGTTTTAAATTTTTACCAGCAACCTCCGAATTGAATTCAATCGATGGCATATTCATGAGAGATAATGTTTGTTTAAGCCAGTTGTGCGTTGTTGCAATCATAGTATCATTCCATGCCGCGGGTGTACGGCGTAATTTTTCTTCTACCACAACAGTTGCGTCAGCGGACTCTTTTTTTGGTGCTGTTTGTACGCGTGGCTGAGCTGGTTTTACCTGAGGAGAGGTTGGTGCAGGACGAGATGGAGCCGTTTTTTGAGGTTGCGATTGCGGTATAGTTTTTGGAGTTTGCTTAGTGTCGCGTGGTTCCGACTTATCCACAGTAGACTTGGTAAAGGAGGGGCGACACTCTTTTATTTCTGGGCGAGGCTTTGACGTAGGTTTTTCATGTGCAGTAGGTTTGTCGCCAAAAAATATACCTATTTTTGCAGGTTTGGTCGACATGCCAAAGAAATTTTTTTCCTCTTGCTCAAAGATTTTAATTGAAAATTCTTTTGGTTTCTCTGCTTGATCCCACGCTTTTTCAATTGCTTTCATTATAGAGGATGCCTGTTCAATGATCGATTTCATGAAATAACCCTGTGTGAATAGATAGATAAAAAAAGATAATTTTTTGGAGCGGGAAACGGGATTTGAACCCGCGACCTTTGCCTTGGCAAGGCAACGCTCTACCCCTGAGCTATTCCCGCTTAAAGATCTGTACTGATGTTAAACATAAGGTACATTGATAAGGTACCATGGGCATAGTTTTTGTCAATAAAAAAGAGTATATTGCATCATATTTGTAGGTAATATTTTAGGAGATAAAAAGATGGTAGATTATTTTGTAGGGATAGTAAAAGAGACCCAGGATCAAGAAGTTGTGCTGGATTTAGGAATGATGGGTATTGCATTGCAGGTGCCGAATGCGCAAGTTTTTGCAAAAGGTGTTTCAGTTACGGTTTATAGTTATGTGCATTGGAATGCTGAAAATGGCCCAAGCCTTTTTGGTTTTGCCGTGCCATTGGATAGATCAATCTTCCGGGTAATTATTAGTTGTTCTGGCATTGGACCTAAAATAGCTTTGGCAATTTTGGCTGATTTGGGAGCGCAAAGTTTTTTGCATGCAATTTCAGTCGGTGATGATCAGATGCTCAGTAAAGTTAACGGTATCGGTAAAAAAAAGGCGGAGCAGATTATTGTGCAGTTAAAACATAAAGTTGCTACGCTTATTGAATCAGGGACCATCGAGGTTACTGATATTAAAGAATCATCGCACTTCCATGATGTTGGGTTGGCTCTGCAATCGTTGAACTATTCTCGGCCAGAAATTGGTCGTGCGATGGATTATATAAAAAAGAATATCAAAATAGATAATGTGACGTTTGATGTTTTGTTACGACAAGCTCTTGCGTATTTATCAAAGCAACTATAAATAATCTGTTTTATTCTAAGTCATCATTAAAAATATCTTCATCTTGAGCATTTTTCTCTGCTTTATACGCTTTGTACAAAGAGTATGTTTTATAAGCAAGAGCAGTAAGTGTAACAGCAACTAATGCACGGTTGATCGCTGTTGAATGCTTATCAATAAAACTGTCTTTGAAACATTCAAGATCGGTAATATTTTTAAAAGAATAGTATGCAAGATTATCTGCAGCGGCGGCAGCTGCTGCTGTTGTAAGACTATAATATGTTAAAAGAGATGACATAAAGCTATCTTTTTTTTGTTTGTCTTTATCTTCTGTTGAAGCTTCAGGTTTTTTAGGTTCTTCTTCTGTAGGTAGCTCTGGTAAGTCTTTGGTAAGTTCTTTTAATTTTAGCTCTAAACGTTTAGTCAATTTGATGTATTCAGGATTATTGGAATCTGAATTTTTCATATTTTGTGCTGCTACTATCAGTTTACCAAAAGCATCAATTTCACTATCTTTTTTTTGAATTTTTAACAATTCTTCTTGTGCAGTTACTATCTCTGTATTTTTTTTTACTAGTTCTTCCTCTGACTCTAGTTTTCTTCGTTGAGATTCTTCTAAAGGAGTTGGAACCCTATTTTTTGTTCTGTGGTATGTGAGTTCGTCACCAACTTGTCCTGCTATGACTTGAAATGCGGTTTGTATGCTACTCTCTATCATTTTTTGTGTAGCATGTTCAGCAGGATTAAATTGACCACAATTGATGTTCGTGAAAAAAAATAATCCCGATAATAATATTGTGTATTTTTGTTTGTATATCATGTTTTTCCTTTAATTAATTTTTGAAGATTTTATCTTGCATGGATGAAATATTTAAAAAATTTTTAGCGAGCAAATACTTATTATGAATTTTTTGTTCTAGTGATTTGGTTTTATTTTTGTAGTGATCGATTTCTTGATTACTGGCATTAATTGCTTTGTCATATTGAAGACATTCATTTTCGGATGATCTGCTTCTAAATAAACGTGGAAATATTTTATTTGTTAAAGAAACTATTAATATAATTGATTGATCAATTACAATATCAGAAGTAACACAAAGAATAGGATCAGTAGCTTTATCTGGTCTCGAAATATTGTTTATATGTTGAAAAACAGAATCCATTTGTCTTCTGTTTTGTTTTTCATAACGATCTGAATGACAAAGAAAAGCGAGATTTTTTTTACTTTTGAGACTTGCCTCTTTGTCAAATGGATTGGTAATCCAATTTTTAAATGGATTGGTAATCCAATCTAACCAATTATGGTTATGTAAAGATTTATATTGATCCCAGATTGTTTTTACTTCATTAACATCCATATCTATGATGATCTGATTACGTTGGTCTTTTGTCCTTAATGTTGTTAATTTTTGTATTAATTCTTCCATTGTGGAATCTGCTGTTTTAATGGAAAATAATTGTTGAAAAATTGCAAATATGCTGAAAGTTTGAAGTTGTTCAGTATCTGTTCCTTTATGAGGAACCATTCCGAAGGTAGGTATTTGAAATGCTAAAGCAATCATAAATGAGGCAAAAAAGATTTTTCTTTTAAATGACATTTGAGAGTCCCATTAATAGTTATAAGAGAGTTTTTTGCAAAGCAAGCTGTTTTCTTTTTAGATCTTCTTCAGCAGCTTGTTTTTTTAATAAGATTTCTTTTAATATTATATTCTTTTTTTCTTTTTCTTGTTCATTTTGTTGCGTTTTTTCTTCATTATCTTTTGTTTTTTGAATATCTCTTTTTATTATTTCTTCGTCATAGATCGTATTATGTAAAGTATTTACCTTTAGTCCATCATCGTCATAAGAAAGAGAAAAAAGTTCGATATCAGCCAATAATATTTGTGATGTGCTGAGTTGAGTGACAATGGCGAAAAAAGTTAACGTAAATATTAATCTACTATTCATTATTCTTCTATCAATTGTGCAGCGAGCCAGGTTTCTTTTTCTTTCATGACTTTATCAGTACTCTCTGTGTAGTGATCATATCCAAGAAGGTGGCAGATGCCGTGGCACAGTAACGTGCGCAAATGTTCATTAACTGTTTTATTTTCTTCTTCACACAACTCTTTGATATATTCAAGTGAAATAATCAGATCGCCCACATTTTTATCATCTTCTGTCTCAATGGTAATCGGTTGGCCCGGCTCTAAGTCTGGGTGGAATGGAAATGATAAAATGTCAGTTGGTTCATCCTTGCTGCGAAAATCACGATTAAAACACTGAATTGCTTGATTATCGGTTAATAGAATACCCAAATCAAAATCTTCATACCCCATGAGGGTTAAGACTTTTTGGGCGTCTTTTTCAAATTGTTCCATGCTGAGATTTGTGGTGCACTCTTCATTATTTATATTAACCATTGCATAATCTCTCTATTTTTAAGGGAGGTCTTTATTGCTTTTAGTATGCTTGAAATTGAAAAAAAAGCAAGTTGGTAAAGGGTTTTTACCCTTCGATACACCCCTATGGGGCACTCAGGGCGAACGGAGGGAGAAAAATAATTTTATTGATACATCGAATAATGCCTATCAACCGCTCGTCCTGACTGTTTTTGCTCTTGCAAAAATGTATCGAAGGATGAACAATTTTTACTCTTCAAGCACCACATTGGCATGCCATTCCCCGTCTTTTTCGATGAGATTTGAACTTTGATCAGTATATTCTTGATAGACAACCGTTACCGCTTGGGTAATGCCACGAATAAGCTGATCATGTTGCGCAATAGCTTCACGCAGTGGTGAATTCATTGGTGTAAAAATATTCATTGTTGTAAGAGGGGTTTTGAGTGAAAGTTGTTGTTCTGATTTAAGTTTACGTATCTGGGTGACTAAGGTAATGATTGAATGCATGATTTCCGCTTCAGATGCAAAGTTATAGAGAATTTGTATGTCTTGGTAGCGCGTTTGATGTATGGAGCCGATAGGTTCATGTTTTTTATATAACTCTTGATAAAGCGTTTCTGTTGCATGCGGCAGGTATGGTGCATATAGTTGTAATATGCGTAATCCTGCATGGTAGAGTGTCCAGCGTGTTGCATCAACCTGCTGAGAGCTGTATTGCTCCGGATTAAAGAGCTGATTTTTAACCAACTCTACGTAATTATCGCAAAAATCATTCCAGAAAAATTGTTCTATAGTATCCAGCGCGAGACCAAATTCTTGTTGTTCAAAATAATTTTGATACTTTTCAAAACATGCGGAGATGGTATGCAGGAGCCATCTGTTCACCGTGTCTAGGTTTTCAGGAGAGGTGTGAGGTGTAGTAAAATCAATTAAATGTGGTTCGGCAAAACGGAACGCATTCCAAAGTTTGGTAATCAATTTTTGGCCGATAGTGAGTTGTTCTTCTGAGAACATCATGTCTTGGCCAAGTCTTCCTGAAGCTGTCCAATATCTGATTGCATCAGCTGGATATCTTTGTAGCAACATGATTGGGTCCATTGTACTTGCATTACTTTTTGATTTTGAAAGTTTTTCTTTGCTATCGCTCAGTACGTGGCCGGAAATAACAATGCTTTTCCATGGTGCAATGCCGTTGTGCATCCATGCTTTTACGATGGTATCAAATGCCCAGGTGCGAATAATGTCATGGGCTTGTGGGCGCATGCTCATGGGTATGAACTCGAGAGTTTCGTTTGTATCCTTAACTTCGTTCGTATCCTTCGACAAGCTCAGGACGAACGGGGAGGGGGATGCGCTCAGGAAGGACGGCGAGGATGATGCGCTCGGGGCCGACGGGGAGGGGGATGCGGACGATAAAGAATTTATTTCCTCTCCGTTGTTTGTTTTATTCTCCCCGTTCGTCCTGAGCCTGTCGAAGGATACGAACGACAAAGAATTTATTTTTTGAAACACGTCAAAGCAAATGTATGGCGTGAGTGATGATGTATTCCACGTATCCATAACATCGGTATCAGGTTTGATATTACTGCTGCCGCAACTGGAGCAGGGTCCATTGTAAGGAGTTTCCTGTGGATCAACAGGTAGTTGATTGAGATCAGCAAGGAGAATTTTCCCACAGTCCTGACAGTGCCATGCAGGAAAAGGGATGCCATAAAAACGTTGGCGAGATATTCCCCAATCCCATGCGAGGTTTTCTACCCAATCATTGTAGCGTGATTTCATGAATGTTGGGTACCAGTCGATACTGTTTGCCATTTCTAAAAATTTTTCTTTGTACGGGAGTATGGCAATAAACCACTGTGGCAATATGGTAAATTCAATCTCTTTTTTACACCGTTCATGCACGCTGACGGAATGAGAGATTGCTTGTTGACGTAATAAAAGATTTTTTTCACGTAGTTTTTCAATGACTGCTGCTCGTGCATCAACAACTTTAAGTCCTTGTAAAAAACCTGCATTGTCAGTGCATTTGCCATCAAGACCAATGACATGATGATACGGAAGATTATGTTTTTTGTACCAAATAATATCGGTTTTATCACCAAAGGTGCAGACCATAACCAGTCCACTGCCTTTTTCAATGGAAACTAATTCATCAGGTAGTAATGGTACTGATTGACCAAAAAGGGGCACTATCGCTTTTTTACCGTGTAAATGGGTGTACCGAATGTCAGCAGGGTTGTAGAGTACTGCAACGCATGCAGGGAGAAGCTCAGGGCGTGTTGTTGCTATGGTTAAATCATTGCCATCGCTATCTTTGAAAAGAATGTCGTTGAATGATGATGCTAGTTCTTGATCATCAAGTTCTGCTTGAGCAACGGAGGTGCGGCAGGTGGTGCAATAAAGAGCTGGTTCTTGTTTGCGGTAAATGTAATCTTTGTTAAAGAGTTCAATGAAAGATGCTTGTGAGATTCTGCGTGAATCATCTGATATGGTTGAATATGTTTCACTCCAATCAGCTGAAAGTCCCATTTTTTGCCATAATTTTTTGAAGGTATCAGCAGCTTCATGAGATTCTTGTATGCAAAGAGCTATAAATTCTGAGCGAGATACTTCATGCCCACGCACATTGCGTTTTTTTTCAACATAACGTTCTGTTGGCAGGCCATTATCGTCAAATCCGAATGGATAAAAAACAGAGTAGCCGTTCATACGTTTGTAGCGCGCAATGATATCAGTTTGAGTGTATGAAAATATGTGACCAATGTGCAGCGTACCAGAAACTGTTGGTGGAGGGGTGTCTATGCTAAACAGTGGCCCTGGATTGTTTTCCATGGCATAGGTTTTGTTGGTTTCCCATTGTTGCTGGGCTGCCGCTTCACATAGTTGGTGGTCGTATCTTTTTTCCATCGGTGACTTTTATATTATACAAATGTTTTTAAGTTTTTATCGCAATATTATATATAAGTATATAGCGTTTGTGTCATTCGACAAGTTAAGGGAAAAAAGCTCAAATGGCTCAGGCTTATATGAAAGGTTTGTATTTCTATAAGACTAAGCCATTTGATTTTTAATGTACGAATATTGTGTTATAATTTTTCATCAAATACATTAAATATTTTTTGAAATTCTTCAGATAAAGCATCAGTTTGGGTTTCTTTTTTTCTTACAACATTTTTTATAATGGTAATGAGTTCTTCCTGATCTTTTTCAGCAAGAGAGGCATAGTAGGAAGGAATGTTGGTAGGTATATGTCCATTATTATCTTTTTTAACCATTTGTTCCAATTTTTCTTTTTCTTCCTCTAAAAAGGTTATTGCAGGTTTATTGTTTGAGTTAATGCCTAAAAAGGATAGTATGCCTGAGTTAGCGTTGATTTGATCTTGTAGAGAATGTATTTCTTTGATTTCATGCATGCTCGAATAAGATCTCAAGTTTTTATATGCTTGTGCAAGTTGTTTACATTCTGAGGTTTTATTGTTAGACCATTCAAGTTCGCATAAATGAGGAACTTGGGCGTAGCCATCAACAGGGAAGAAATAATGGCTCCTTATTCTTGCAGCATCTTCTCGTAATTCTTTGAGAGCTTTTGTGTCATTTAAATGTTTACGTGCAGCCTTTTCATGGAAAACATATAATATTGCCTGAAATTCTTGAGCTAAGTTATCAAAATCTTTTGTTTTGTCACACACAGCGTGCTCTATAATGTTTATGAATGATTGTTTATATTCTTCAGAGAGAGACTCAAAAAAAGAAGAATTATTGTCAAGAACGGATTGAGCACTAGAGTTTTGTAGTGAATTAAAAAGAAGCCCATTAGTTTTTTTTAAATTGTCTTGTAAGTGTTTTTTTTGTTTTTCTAACAAGGCGACAGTATATTTATCATCGTAATGAGTATTAATTTGATGATCGAGAGATTTTATGTTTCTGATTTCAGGGATTCCCTGAGAGTGAAATCTAAAAGCATCGTATGCACGTGCAAGATCTTTACATGCTGAAGTTTGGCGCTCATTATAGCTTTCCCGCGCACATATTTGAGCAGTTTTAGTGAATGAAGACAATTCATTTTCTTTGCTTATTCTGTTAATATCCGTAACCAATTCATTTAATGCTTCATTTTCATCTCTATATTCGCACATTTCCTTGCTATTGTCGCATTCATGCATCCACAATGCTACCTCTTCTACGTCTGCCTGGTATTTTGTCAAAAAATACTGAATAATTTTTGGATAATTTTGTGCATTTGAGACTTTAGTTTCCAATGTTTTTTTAAATTTTTCTTTGTTTGGTTCATAGGATTGAGAATTTTTGTTAAAGAACTTCATTTTTGGTTGATTATCTGCTGCTATTGCTATGTTGCTTGTGATACCAAAAATAAGAGTTAAAAGTAGTATTTGTTTTTTAGACATTATGTACCTTTTTGCGTAATGATTATCGTAACTTATTTTAATAATTTTATCATAAATACAATAAATGTCAAATAGAATTGTTGGATTTTTGGCTCAAAGGAGAGGTTAAGGAACCCGTATTTGACCCATTTTGTAATTCGGGGTAAACTTTTTGTGTTATTAATAGTTAATTTTACGAGTTTATTATCATTATGATTACACTACATACCACCGAAATTCTTATCAGCGTCATTACGTTTTTTATTGCTTACCTTGTGGTAATTACTGCCTCAAACATGTTTCGGACATGGGTGGCGTATGAAATGGGCGATGATACGGGATTACGTTTAGGTTTTTTCACTGTCAATCCAATGGTGCATATTGATCCCATTGGACTCTTTTTTTTATTTAAGTTTTATTTTGGATGGGGGCGCATGGTACCCATTAATCCACTACTTATAGAAGAGCCATATCGTACTTTAAAGCTTGCTGCCGTGTATTTGAGTGATTCATTCATGCATTTTGTGTTGAGTGTGGTTGGTATCATTGCACTGCTTGCTATTTTTGATGTGAATATTATCGGGGTAATGCGATACATGGTTTTGACGTATAACGTATCACATCTTCCTATTGCAAATATGTATCCAGATATATCATCATTGGCGGTTTCTATTGGCTTTATTGTGTTTGCGTTTGTTTATCTTAATGTGGTGCTTGGTGTATTGAATTTTATTATTAATTTTAGTAATTATCTGCTTTTTGTTCTTGCAGACCGTTATGATAAAGTTGCGCAATATGCGCATTATATAACAATTGGATTACCAATTTTTCTTATTTTATTTTTTTCGCCATTATTACGATTATTATCAGTGCATTTTATTTCATATATAGGTCTTATTATTGCTCATATTGTCGGCATTGCCAGATAGGTATCAGAGAGTATTATGAATACAATAGAAAAAACAATAGAGCTTTTGACTTCAGGAACGGTGAATATTTATTCCGAGGCAGAACTTGTTAGTGCGATTAAAAGTGGAAAAAAACTTAAAGTAAAACTTGGGGCTGATCCTACAGCACCAGATTTGCATCTGGGGCATACCGTTGTTTTTTCCAAATTAAAACAGTTTCAAGATTGTGGTCATGAAGTTATTTTTTTGATTGGTGATTTTACCGCACAAATTGGTGATCCAACCGGACGGGATAAAACACGCCCTGCGCTAACTCATGAAGCAATCCAGCACAATTTACAGTCATATTTTGATCAAGTGGGTAGAATATTAGATCCTGCTCGCATTACCATAAAATATAATTCTGAATGGTTAGGTAAATTAAGTAGTATCGATATGGTTGGTCTGCTTGCCAAAGTAACGCTTGCACGCATTACTGAACGTGATGATTTTGAAAAGCGCATTAAAAATAATGAATCAATTGGATTGCATGAACTGCTCTATCCGGTGTTTCAGGCATATGATTCTGTCGTGCTTGAGGCTGACGTAGAGCTGGGTGGTACTGATCAGACATTCAATGTGCTCATGGGCCGCTTTTTGCAAGAACATTATGGTCAAAAAGGCCAAATTGCTATCACTATGCCGTTGCTTGTTGGACTTGATGGTGTACACAAAATGTCAAAATCTCTTGGTAATGCTATTGGATTAAATGAACCGGCGAACAATGCATTTGGCAAGTTGATGTCCATATCTGATGCGTTGATGTGGCACTATTACATTTTGTTGCTGAGTAGATCTGTGCAACACGTTGAAGAGATGAAAAAAGATGTGGTGAGTGGTAAGCTGCATCCTATGCAGCTAAAAAAAGATATGGCTCAACAAATAATCACCCGTTTTTGGTCTGCCGAGCAGGCAACACAGGCGCGTAATCAGTTTGAAGCATTATTTCAAAGTCGTGATTACTCTCAAGCAGAGCAGGTAGCATTGCCGCATGATTTTGCTAACCCGGTTTGGGTAGTTGAACTGCTTAAAGTTTTAGGTGCTGTGGCAACATCATCGGATGCAAAGCGGCTTATTGAAGCAGGTTCGGTGCATGTTGATGAAGAGGTGATTGTTGATTTTAAGGCTATTGTTGCGTGGCAATCGGGTACGATTGTTAAGGTTGGCAAGCATCGTATTTACAGGATTAAATAGTTTTAAGCGTTCGTATACTTCGACCCGACTTCGCTGAAGCTTCGACGGGCAGGCGGGCGTTTACTGCTGAGTTTATCGAAGCATCAGGACGAACGGGGAAAATTAAATAGTTTTAATCGTTCGTTCTATCGTTCGTTCTGGTGATTATTCCAATCCCGTTCGTCCTGACGCTTCGTCAAGCTCAGCAGTAAACGCCCGCCTGCCCGTCGAAGCTTCAGCGAAGTCGGGTCGAAGGATACGAACTCATTAAAATAAAAGATTAGTTTATGAAACCTTTTTATGTATACATGTTAGAGTGTAATGATAGATCATATTATATTGGACATACTGATGATATTGAAAAGAGAATATCAGAGCATGAACAATGTAAAGGTAGTGGATATACAAAAACAAGGCTTCCTGTGAAGCTAGTATATGTTCGAGATTTCATGACCAGAGATGAGGCAATTAATGCTGAGCAGCAAATTAAAGGTTGGTCAAGAAAAAAGAAGAAAGCACTTATTGCTGATGATTGGGAAACTATTAAAAAATTATCCAACGAATAGAAGATTATTAGTAAAAAAAGTTCGTATCCTTCGACAAGCTCAGGACGAACGGGATTGGAACAATCACGTATAGAACTGAGCGCAGCGTTTACTGCTGAGCTTGACGAAGCATCAGGACGAACGGAGAAGATTAAATAGCTCTAACCGTTCGTGGTGAGCTTGTCGAACCAAACGAACAAGTTAATTAACTCAAATTCAAATTACGTTCGTATCCTTCGACAAGCTCAGGACGAACGGGGAAAATTAAATAGTTTTAATCGTGAACGGAGATAAGAATTCCTTTCTCCGTTCGTGGTGACACTTCGGCAAGCTCAGTGGTAAACGCCCGCCTGCCCGTCGAAGCTTCAGCGAAGTCGGGTCGAACCATACGAAC